>ERZ1106939.1087-NODE-1087-length-21979-cov-4.036353_pt1 | contig 21979 bp, 16 predicted proteins | sample MGYA00403669_ERZ1106939 | MGnify/ENA primary metagenome ERZ1106939 (study PRJEB35170, sample SAMEA104062447) | human gut metagenome | biome: human gut; feature: human-associated habitat; material: faeces | place: Denmark | collected 2012-09-28 ...
CGCGATGCGCACAATGAAATACTTCTGCACATTCTGCTCCACCGCAATCTCGCCCTCATACTTTGTCAGTCCGTACACATTAAGGGGTTCTCTGTGATCATCGGGCTCCCATGGCCGTTCACCGCCGCCATTAAACACATAGTCCGTGCTGATGTACATCATCTTGATATCCATGGCCTTGCAGACCCTGGCGATATTGCGCGTCCCCTCAGCATTGATTTTGCGGCACAGTTCCAGGTTATCTTCAGCAGCATCTACTGCAGTATATGCTGCACAGTGGATAACTGCGTCTGGTTTTTCCTGGGAAATCACAGTTTCGCACGCTGTGCGGTCCGTGATATCCATTTCCTCCACGTCCACGCCGAATCCCTCAATGCCGCGAAGGGCCAGTTCATTCATCACGTCATGGCCCAGCTGGCCTTTTACACCTGTTACAAATACTCTCATAATGGTTCTCCTTTTTTCTGATTTTGTTATCGTTATGTTTTGTCTGTCTCTTGTTTTTCAGTCTGATTTTCTGTTTGTACCATGAGTATAAAGGATGACGTTATGTCATGGTCAAGCATTTTTTTCAAAAACTGCCCCGGATTTTTCTTCCGGGGCAGTTTTCTTCAACGCTGTTCGCTTTTATTTGTCGATATATTTTCCGTTCATCACATCCATCAGATACTGGCCGTACTGATTTTTCTTCAGTGGTTCGATGTCGGTCAGAAGCTGGTCTTTGCCGATCCAGCCGTTCAGGTAACCGATCTCCTCCAGGCACGCAATCTTGCGGTGCTGATGCGTCTCGATGGTTTTTACGAAGTTGGTTGCCTCTACCAGACTCTCATGTGTACCGGTATCCAGCCAGGTGAAGCCCTGTCCGAGAAGCTCAACGTTCAGGCTGCCGTCTTCCAGATAGATCCGGTTCAGGTCGGTGATCTCAAGCTCTCCGCGCGGTGACGGTTTCAGGTTCTTTGCATACTCTACGACTTTGTTGTCATAGAAATACAGACCTGTAACACAATAGTTTGATTTCGGTTTCTCCGGTTTCTCTTCGATGGAGATGGCTTTTCCCTCGGAGTCAAATTCTACGATTCCGAAACGCTCCGGATCATCTACATAATAGCCGAATACGGTTGCGCCTTTTCCGGTCTCAGCGTTTTCTACTGCTGCTTTCAGGCGTTTGTTCAGACCGTGTCCGAAGAAGATGTTGTCGCCGAGCACCATGGCAACGGAATCATCCCCGATGAACTCCTCGCCGATGATGAAGGCCTGTGCCAGTCCGTCCGGGCTTGGCTGTACCTTGTAGGAAAGCTGTACACCGAACTGATGGCCGTCACCGAGCAGTGCCTCGAAACGCGGGGTGTCCTGCGGGGTGGAGATGATCAGGATGTCGCGGATGCCTGCATTCATAAGAACAGACAGCGGATAATAGATCATCGGCTTGTCATAGATCGGGAGAAGCTGTTTCGATGTTACCATAGTTAACGGATAAAGACGTGTGCCGGAACCTCCGGCAAGTACGATACCTTTCATAATTCGTTACTCCTTTTTCGTATATGATACCTCTAGTATAACCTCATTCCCGGAAACGCGTCAACCCGTATCGTAACGTAACCGTTACTGTTCACTCAGCAGTGAAACACTTGCTGTTTCGCTGCGTAAGAACATGTTTCAGGTGTGAGCAACCCTCCTTTTGCGAAGCAAAACTTTAAATGAAGGTTGCGAATGTTACAGTTCGCTGGGCACCAGTGAACTGTAACACGTAACGGTGTGTGATAACTTTGTGACGTTTCTGTTATCAGCAGCTGTATTTCGTCAGTTTCTGGCGGGAATAGATCGAGCTGTTGCGGTTGAATACGTAGGCCGCGGTGCAGACAATAAAGAAATATGGCAGATAATCGTAGCCAAAAATCTCGCCGCCGATGAAAATAGCCGCCAGTAAGGTGTTGGTTCCGCCGCCAAAAACCGCCGCATAGCCAAGCGCCGCGGAAAGCTCCACCGGAATACCGAACAGATTGCCAAGGACTGCTCCCAGGGTTGCTCCGATGGTAAACAGCGGTGTTACCTCGCCGCCCTGAAACCCGGCGGACAGCGTCAGAATTGTCAGGATAAATTTCAGCGCCCAGTCATATGCATATACCTTTTCCCCATGAAATACCGCTTCCACCAGATTCGTTCCAAAGCCGCAATACCGTCCGCGGTACAGAAGCAGGAACAGAATGCTAAGGATAACACCGATGGAGAAAACACGTACCAGCGGATTTTTGATTTTTTCGCCGAGATATTTTTTCGTGTGCTTTAAGCACCAGGCGAAGAGGCCGCCTGTGATTCCAAAAATAATACCAAGTGTAATCAGACGCACCAGCAGGAACGGTGTCAGGCTTTCGCTGATGTGGACAGCCAGATTTTCTTTGCGGATTCCAAGCAGGGAAGCTACAGCGCTCGCAGAGAAAGATGCGGTAAACGCCGGAAGCAGTGCCTCGTACCGCATTTCACCCGCAGCGAGCACCTCTACCGCAAAGATCACAGCTGCAATCGGCGTTCCGAACATGCCCGCAAAGCCGGCGGCCATACCGGTTACCAGAAAGATACCGGGCGCGTTTTTAAACGGTAATTTTTTGCCGGCAAAATAGGAAAACACAGCACCGATCTGAACGGCAACGCCCTCGCGGCCGGCGCTTCCACCGAACAGATGCGTCAACGCCGTTGAGAGCATTGCCAGCGGAATCGTGCGAAGCGGAAGCTCTGTCTCCTCCTCATACGCTACATCAAAAATCAGACTCATGCCTCCTTTTCCCCTGCCACCGAATTTCTGATTGACTGCCACGATCACAAGACCTGCCATAGCGAGAAACGGCAGACACCAGAAAAGATGTGCCACGCGAACAGCCGTGACTTTCAAAAGCAGACGGCAGAACAGCGCCTCAATCAGACCGACTGCCGCGCCGAGCGGAACGCCGGTCACACCGAGCAGCAGCAGGGCGCCGTAGGTGCGAAGGGATTTCTTCAGTTCTTCTTTCATTCTCTTTCTCTCCTTTTCGAATTCTGCTGTTATCATATCACGAAGCGGACAGATTGTGAACTATGGATACCTTTTCCTCCATACTCTTTGCCAGTGCGTCGGCAAATTTTTCCTGCATCCGGATTACTTCTGTCATCTCCTGCTCCGTAAACTGCGCCGCAGCTTCCTCCTCGGACTGAAACAGCGGAAGAACCAGCTCTCTCGCATACTGTTTTCCCGTTTCAGTCAGACTGATGATTTTTTCCCGCCGGTTTGCCGGATTGACTTCCATTTCGATATATCCTGTTTCCGTTTTTAGTCCGTTTTCGTACTTTTTGTTTTAGTGTTTTTTTCTTCCTTTGTCAAAATTTCCAAAAGCCTCTTTTTTCCGTATATTTTCCGGCATTTTTCAAATACTAGCAACTGTCCAGACACTGTTAGGGAAAGGAGATTTTGAAGATGAAAAAAATCAGAAAAGTGTATATGATGCTGGCATTGGCGGTATTACTGGCCGGGATGACGGCCTGTGGAAACAACACCACGAATGACACCGGAAATGGCAATACCAACACGGAGAGCGACATGGGACAGACGGATAACAGAAACGATGTCAATACGACAGAGATGCCGTCAAACGACAATGTAAATGATGTGACGGAGGGCACCGATGGGAATGCCAACGGCACAAATACCGGGGATGGAAATACCCTTGGGGATGATGTCGGCGACGCCGCTGAAGATGTGACCCGTGGTGTCGGTGAGGGCGTTGAGGATGTCGGCCGCGCGGTGGACGATGTGGTAAGCGGCGGCGACAATGAGACGCAGAATCCGCAGGAAAACGGAGCAACTACACAGAATGGAGCGGGGATGGCACAGTAAATATGCACTTCTGCTGCTCCCGTATCTAAAAAACTTCCCTTGGCGAACGATACATGCAGGTTCGCCGGGAAGTTTTTTTACTGCCAGGCACATCAGCACCTGGTTTGATCCGTCAATTTTGATTTTTTCTTTTACAGACCGCATCTGAATTTTCTGCCATTCGCGCCAAGAATGCTGGCTATCCGATCGCCCCACGCTGCACGCTCTGCATAAATATCAACCCGTTCCAGATCTCCGCTCCGGTCCACAAAGGCAGGAAACAGGAATCCACAGATAGGATTTCCCGGCTCGTATTCTCCAACCAGAGGGCAGACAGCGCAGATCAGATAGGGGAACATCTCCTCGGATTCCCCCAGGCGCTCTTTATCGGAAGCCTTTGCCGGAATATCATACCGGTCATAAAACATGTAAATGGCATAAGCCCCGTGAATCTGCAATCCTTCGATCAGGATATCATAGAACGTTTCCAACAGCGCATCGTTCTTCAGTCCGCATTCCCGCAGCGCCATCAGCATCTGCCAGATACTGCCCGGCCCCTGGGATGTTTCCGGAAAACGGTATTCCCGCAGCTTCTCATTCGATTCCGCAAACGGAATTTTCTTGGCAATCGCCAGATTCCTGGCCTTTTCCGAACCGGACAGTTTCAGAAAATGAATGTTGAAACTGCCGTCATACTCCCCATCCGAATCCGTATAGCAACCCGCCATCCGCACAAACGAAGTCCGCGCCGGCGTCATCCTCCTCGTCAGCTCCAGCATGTCTTCCCGATTAATCATACATTCCCTCCGACAGTAAAGATATTCGAAACTCTCTGCCTTTGATCTTATCACAACATGCTTTTTCTGTCAGCAGGTTTTTCGGAATCAGATGGGATACTTATTGACCAGCTTCTTAAATTCCGCCACAGACACTGCCATACAGTCGGCGGCATCCTGAATGCTGATCGTTCCTTTTTTTAATAAATTTGATAACACCTCAAGTTTGCCTTTTTCAATGCCTTCCGTTTTGCTGTCTTCCATCATTTCATCAATTGCCTGGCTTATATTTTTATAAATTGCGTTCCTTCTCACCATTTGATAAAATCAAGACAGTATCTCGCATTTTATGATTTTGACATAGAAAGGAAAACACATGAAATTAGCAGTAATCAGTGATCTTCATGGGAATTATTATGCACTCTCGGAGGTGATGGAGTTTCTTCGCAGGCAGCAAATTGACGGTATCATCGGGCTGGGAGATTTTGTGACGGATGGGCCGTTTCCGCAGAGGATGATGGGGGTGCTCCGCGAAATGCAGGAGGAGTTTCCGTGCTATCTGGTGCGCGGCAACCGGGAGGAATATCTGCTTGAGAATCTCTGGCAGCCGCAGAACTGGAAGTCGGGTTCTTCGACGAGCGGGCTTCTGGATTACACGTTTCGGAATCTTACCGATCAGGATCTAAAATTTTTTGAGCAGCTGCCGACAGACGGTGTTCTGATTGGAAAAATGGATGGAGCCGGGAAACTGGTTCCCGTTTTTGTACCGCAGGAAGAAGTTACACCGGACACCTGCCGTGAATCCCTTTTCCCGGCACTTCGGCTCTGCCACGGCGCACCTGGTGAAATCCGAGGGAATTTCGGGCTGCATCCGGAGCTCCTGCTTTCTCATCTGGAAAATCTCGATGCCTCCATCCTGCTTGGCGGCCACAGCCACAAGCAGGAACAGAAAGAATACGCAGGAAAAACGTATCTGAATCCAGGATCCCTTGGGCTTGCGCTTGATGATGTCGGCGGCCATGCGCACTTCGCAATTCTGACGTTGGAAAACAGCACATGGCAGATCGAATGTTTTCAGATTCCCTATGATCTCGAGGGCTATCTCGCCGAGTTCGACCGTGCCGAACTGGAAACCCACGGCAGTGTCCTTGCCCGCTCCTTAAAGCGGACGCTGACCTGCGGTATCAATTACTTTTATCTCACGGTAAAACGGGTGCGGGAACTTGCGGATGCACTGGCGCTGACTGATCTTGACGAAGAGATCTGGGAAAAAGCGGAACGGGAACTGAAATAGATTTTTTGACAGAGGAACGTATTCCTATTACGCTGCATAAGTGAAAAAACTCATTGGCTAAAACAGAAAAGCAGCTCGAAAGAAGGCAGGCTGTGCAACTGCACACAGCCTGCCTTCTTTTTTATCTTTTCTATTTCCTGCTTCTGCCTTACTTCGCAGCAATCACATCCTGCATATCATACATACCGGCTGGCTTTCCAGCCAGGAATTTTGCGGCCTCTACAGCACCTTTTCCAAAAACTCCCTTGGAATATGCTCTGTGGGACAGGGTAACAACCTCGTCCGGGCCTGCGAAGATGACGTCGTGGTCGCCGACGATGGTGCCGCCGCGTACAGCAGAGATTCCGATTTCTTTCGGGTCACGCTGCTCGTGGCGCTGGCTTCTGTCGTATACGTAGTGGTACTGGTTGTCCATTGCCGCGTTCAGGCTGTCTGCCAGGGCGATGGCGGTTCCGCTTGGAGCGTCGCATTTCAGTTTGTGGTGTTTCTCCACGATCTCCATATCAAAGCCTGCTTCGGCAAGCACTTTTGCAGCTGCCTGTACCAGTTTCATCAGCGTATTCACACCAAGGGACATATTTGCAGAGCGGAGAACCGGGATTTCTTTGCTGGTCTCCTGCACTTTTTTGAGCTGATCCTCGGTGAGGCCTGTGGTGCAGAGGACGAGTGGAAGTTTTTTCTCCTTGCAGGCATCGAGCAGTGCGTCGGCTGCCTTGTAGGAAGAAAAGTCAACGACTACGTCTGCCGGAACATCGCATTCTGCCAGGCTTTTGAATACCGGGTAATCGTTCTGGCCGTTGTCGTTCATATCGATTCCGGCTATGATTTCTGCATTTGCATCTTCTTTTACCAGGCCGGTGATGACCTGTCCCATATGGCCGTTGCAGCCATGCATAATAATTTTAACCATTGTCTTTTTCCTTCTTTACTTCGTGTATTCTTAACTTAAGCCAGTTTGATTCCAAAATCTTTCATAGCCTTTGCCAGGCGCTCCTGGTTCTGCGGCTCCATCTCGGTCAGCGGCAGACGAAGCGGTCCAACCTCTTTGCCCATCAGGTTCAGCGCTGCTTTTACCGGAATCGGGTTTACTTCGCAGAACAGCGCATCGATGAGCGGCAGTGCTCTCAGCTGGATTTCTCTGGATCCGGCCACATCGCCGTCGAGGAATTTCTGTACCATGTCGTGGGTCTTGCGCGGTGCTACGTTGGAAAGAACGGAGATTACACCGCTTCCGCCAAGGGAAAGGATCGGCACAACCTGATCGTCGTTTCCGGAGTACAGATCGATCTTTCCATCGGTCAGCTGCATAATTTTTGCGACCTGGGAAATGTTTCCGGAAGCCTCTTTGACTGCAACGATATTCTCAACGTTGTTGAACAGATAGGCGATCGTTTCCGGTGCAATGTTTACGCCGGTTCTGCCCTGAATGTTGTAAAGGATGACCGGCACTTTGACGCTGTCTGCGATTGCGGTAAAGTGTGCAATCAGGCCCTTCTGTGTTGCTTTATTGTAATACGGAGAAACGAGAAGAAGTCCGTCCACGCCGTATTTTTCTGCTTCCTGAGACAGATAAATTGCTGTCTCCGTGCTGTTGGAGCCGGTTCCTGCAATTACCGGGATTCTGTGATTTACTTTTTCCACGGTATATTTGATGGCATCCAGATGCTCCTCATGGGACAGGGTCGAAGCCTCACCGGTGGTTCCGCAGATAACGATGGCGTCGGTTCCGCCGGCGATCTGCTCCTCAATCAGTTCTCCGAGTTTTTCGTAATTCACTTCCTGTGTTTCGGTCATCGGTGTGATCATTGCAACAGCTGCACCTTTAAAAATAGACATTCTCTTTTCCTCCTGTATGTTGTGTCAGATAAAACCATAAGAAATCAGTCGCCGGAGCTTATCTCCCACGGAAAATTTCACTTTCCGTTTAAAAAAGAGGCGCCTCATCCCCGATAAGATCGCCTCCAAATTCACACATACGCAGTATCTATGATCAGATAGCTCTCCATCTCTCGATGACAGTCGCAGATTTTTTCAACCTGCGCCCAGGAGCATACCGGTTCAGCGCCGGATGTCCTTCGGCATTCTTCCCTTTTCCTCTTCTTCTTTTGCTGCTGAGGCATCCGAAAAGGTACTCTTGAAGTAATGCGACCTCTATCCACTTCAGTTCTGCTCTTACTATAGCATCATTAAATTTTCTTGTCAACAGCAGATCACGCTTTAACTCTCACTGTATTCCAGCTTGCTCACCGAAACCTCATATGCGGTCCGCTTTTCCATTTCCGTCTCGCTCAGCCGCTTCATATATTCCCGGCTCTGGATCCGTCCCCAGATGAGAACGTGGCCGCCCACGGCAAACGCAGAGGCATACCGCGCATTCCGTCCCCAGCAGATGCACGGGATATAATCTGATTTTCCATACGGACGGTTGACCGCGATCAGAAGGTCGGCGATCTCTCTTCCCAGAGGTGTTTTCCGGTAGACCGGCGGTTTACATATGTATCCATCGAGGTAAATCTGGTTGGATTTGACGGAATCGTCCTCTTCCTCCACGAAGCTTAATTCCCGCGCAAATACGGAGAGTACCAGACGGTTCTTCTTCTCCTCGTGGCGGTTGTAGGACCGGAACTGACCGCTGATGCGGATCCACTCACCCTGGTAATCCTGTGATACGTCCACCAGCCGCTCGGAGACCATCACCGGAATGATGTCCTGCGATTCACTCAACCGCTTGACCATCACATCGACGAGGTAAAAGCCCTCTCCGAATACCTGATGGCTGAATGTAAACGGGGAGACAATCTCTCCCATGATAACCACCTGATTGTTTTCAATCATCTTGTCTGCCATAATGAAAATCCCCTTCCTTTGTCTTTTCTTTCTGAATATTGATTTCTGATCGGTACTTTGCTGATCTATAATCCTAATGTATGAACCACATTTCTTTTTCAGAACCACTTTTTTCCAGATTTTTTTATTTCTATTCAAATCAGCATTCTGCCCAATTTTTTGTATATGTTTCTGTAAAAACCGCACCACATGCTTCGTATTTTCTACCATTGCAATACAAAAAATGTCACATCTTCCCTGTTTTTTTTCTCTGTTCTGTGCTATAATAGTTCAGATAGGCAGGCATCCAGCAGAGACAAAACGGCAAGGCACCTGCCTTTGTGCTGTGATAAACATTCCCGGCCGGCTTGAAATTTTGAAAAATTGAACCCGGCAGGGTCAACCCATAGGAAGAGGAATGAAGAAATGAAAACAACGAGAGAAGATGTAAGAAACGTTGCCATCATCGCCCATGTCGATCATGGTAAAACTACACTGGTAGACGAGCTTCTGAAACAGAGCGGCGTTTTCCGTGCCAATCAGGAGGTTCAGGAACGTGTCATGGACTCGAACGATATCGAGCGTGAGCGTGGAATCACCATTCTTTCCAAAAATACAGCAGTTTACTACAAAGGAACGAAAATCAACATCATCGACACCCCAGGCCATGCGGACTTCGGCGGCGAGGTTGAGCGAGTTCTGAAAATGGTAGACGGCGTTATTCTGGTTGTAGACGCATTCGAGGGCGCTATGCCGCAGACCAAATTCGTGCTGAAAAAAGCACTCGAGCTGGATCTGTCCGTTATCGTCTGCATCAACAAGATCGACCGCCCGGAAGCACGCCCGGATGAAGTTATCGACGAAGTGCTCGAGCTTCTGATGGACCTCGATGCATCTGACGAACAGCTTGACTGTCCGTTTCTGTACGCATCCGCAAAGATGGGTCATGCGGTACTCGATCTGAACGATACCCCGAAGGATATGACTCCTCTGTTCGAGACCATCCTGAAATACATCCCGGCTCCGACCGGCGATCCGGAAGCTGGCACACAGCTTCTGATCAGTACCATCGACTACAACGAATACGTTGGACGTATCGGTGTCGGCAAAGTTGAAAACGGAACGATCCGCGTGAACCAGGACGTTATGCTGGTCAACCACCACGATCTGACCAAGAAGAAAAAAGTAAAGGTCAGCAAACTGTATGAATTTGACGGACTGAAAAAAGTAGAGGTTACTGAGGCAGGCATCGGTTCTATCGTTGCTGTTTCCGGTATCCCGGATATCCACATCGGAGATACTCTCTGCGGCGATCTGGACAACCCGGTTTCCATCCCGTTCCAGAAAATCTCCGAGCCGACTATTTCCATGAACTTCATCGTAAACGACAGCCCGCTGGCCGGTAAAGAAGGTAAATACGTAACTTCCCGCCACCTGCGTGACCGTCTGATGCGTGAGCTGAACACTGACGTTTCTCTCCGCGTCGAGGAGACGGATTCCGCAGACTGCTTCAAGGTTTCCGGCCGTGGTGAGCTGCATCTGTCCGTCCTGATCGAAAACATGCGCCGTGAGGGATATGAGTTCGCAGTAAGTAAGGCAGAGGTTATCTACAAAGAGGACGAGCGCGGACGCAAACTCGAGCCAATGGAAATCGCATACGTTGACGTTCCGGATGAGTTCTCCGGTACTGTCATCCAGCTCCTCAGCGAGCGTAAAGGCGAGCTTCACGGCATGAGCCGCGCAAGCGATGGTTCCACCCGTCTGGAGTTCGAAATCCCGGCACGAGGCCTGATTGGTTTCCGTGGAATCTTCATGACCTCCACCAAAGGAACTGGTATCCTGAACACCGAGTTTGAAGATTACGCACCGTACAAGGGCGACATCGAATACCGCAAACAGGGTTCCCTGATCGCTTTCGAGGCAGGCGAGTCCGTTACCTACGGTCTGTACTCCGCACAGGAGCGCGGTACTCTGTTCATCGGACCTGGCGAGAAGGTTTACGCCGGTATGGTTATCGGACAGAACGGTAAGGCCGAGGATATCGAGCTGAACGTCTGCAAGACGAAACACCTGACCAACACCCGTACTTCTTCCTCCGACGAGGCACTGCGTCTGACTCCGCCGAGAATCCTTTCCCTGGAGCAGGCTCTGGACTTCATCGACAAGGACGAGCTTCTTGAGGTTACTCCGGTTTCCTTACGTATCCGTAAGAAAGAGCTGGATTCCAGACTTCGTAAGAGAGCGGCAATGAAATAAATTTTTATAAAACGACATAAGAACCGCCGGTTCACTCTTGATTTGAGAGTAAACCGGCGGTTCTTTGTCGTTTTTCTATTCTGTTTTCTATTCGTTTGTCGTTCCGCCATGGAAGCCGTAATACGTCTCTCCCGCTGCAAGATCCACGCCGTTTGCCGCTGCAAGAGTATGAATCGTGACAAGCTCATACCCGCGGTTGATCAGCTCCGGCACGATCGTTGCACACGATTCTACGGTCGTCTCGTGGATATCATGCATCAGGATAATGTCTCCCGGGCTTACACTGTCGAGAACGGCGCTGATGTTTGCCTGTACATTTTTCGTCTGCCAGTCCAGGGTATCGACATCCCACATGATGCTCGGGCGGCCGATAGATGCGAGCAGTTCATCGGTGCTGTTTCCATATGGGAAACGGATGACAGTTGCACCCTGTCCGTTGTTGTACTGGGCGATCAGCTCATCCGTCATCTGGAACTGGGCAAGGCCGTCGTCGAGGCTCAGTTCTTTCATATTCGGATGCGCATAGGAGTGGTTTCCAAGCTCACAGCCGATCGCCGCCATGCGCGGGATCACATCTGCACCGTATTTTTCCACATTGCTGCCGAGCATAAAGAACGTCGCCTGTGCCCCGTACTGCTCCAGCGTATCGAGAAGCGTGCTGGTATAGACGTCTGGGCCGTCATCAAAGGTCAGGGCTACCATCATCGAGCCGTTGCGGTCTGGCTGGTAAACACCCTGGTCATCAAAGTAGCAGCCTTTTCCGCCGATCGCTTTCCAGCCGGTCGCCATGTAACCATTGGAATCAAAATGGTACTGGTTTCCGTCGATATCTGCCCAGCCGTTGACGTAGTACGTTGTGGCATCCGTTGCGTACCACCAGCCCGACGAGCTGTACTGCCATCCCGGCGTCTCATTCGGCGGCGTGGTCTCCGCAAGCTTCTTAATTCCCGCATTTCCCGATCCGTCCTCCGCCTCCGGCGCCGTCTCGCTCACCGTCTTTGCGGCTGTGTCATTACTCAGTACAATTCCTTTTTTCGCAAGCTGCGCTCCCGCAAATTTCCAGATAAGCGCAAGAAAAAGAAGGCCGATTACCACACACAGGGAAATCCGTGATACTTTCTGCATCATCTGTCTGCGGCGCATCTGCTTTCTTCTCTGTTTCAATGATTTTCTTTCCATATGATCTGTTTATACTCCATCGTCCCGCCCCTTTGCGGAACTTTCTTCCATCGTAACGCAAACGTTTTTCGACATTTTTCTACTTACTATCATAACGTGATCTGACCTAAGATGCAAGGCACAAATTCTTACATTTTTCCACTTCTGGTAAATTTAAGTTCATGGTTTCTTAACATCTTCATCGCAGCAAAGAAGAGTGACTCTGTTCCCGGAAAATCGGATGCAGAATCACTCTTTTTCGCGTAGTTCTTATTCAATTTCAGCCCGTCTATTTTCCCAGATCGACGCCCTTCAGGAAGTCACTTCCCATGACCCAGGTTTCCTTCTCCAGCGTTACGGCGGATTCGATTTTCCAGGTGATCGTCTCTGTTTTGGTTTTCCGGAAGAAATGGAGGAAACGGGTTCGTCGCTCAATCGCAGCGGTCACGTTGGTTTCAATCTTCATCTGCTTGGATTCGTTGGTTACGGTTGTGGAGACGCTGCTCACGGTGATGCTGGTGATTCCGGTGTTGGTGTCGCTGTTCAGGTAGGCATCGCAGAGCTGCTGGTACTGTTCTTTGGCGTTTTTCTGTACGGCGGTGTCGGCGGAAAATTCATTTTTGATGGTGCTGAATGCTTTTCCGGCGGCTGCGGCTGTGAATACCTTGTCCAGGGACTCTTCTGCGCGGTCGGCGATGGTTTTGCCGGTGGAATCGTTGAGTTTTAAATCCGGCAGGAATTCCATGCTGCTGTTGTCCTGCACGAGGATGATCTCGCGGTATGGGTCTTTCTGTTTTTCGGTCAGTTCAATAGTGTGGCCGCCGAGGAAGAGATACGGGATTTTGTAGATGCTGACGTTATCTGCCGTCTCTTTTAAATACTTTTTCCCGACCTGCACGCCGTCCAGATAGAACGAGGCATCCGCCGGGACGGTGATTTCGACATCCGTCACGTAGCTGTCTTTCGGCACAACGTACCACTCTTTGAAGTTCCATTTTACAGTATCCCCGGCGGCGATCTCCAATGTTTCTTCCTGCGAGTCGCTCACGCCTTTTAACGTGTACCGCACAGTATAAATCCTGTTTTCCCCGGTCTCAGGATTCTGTTTTCTGCGCATGAAAAAGCTCTTGATCTCCGGTGTTTCCTGCCCGTCAGTGCCGTCCTGTTTTGCTTTCCAGGTCATTGCATTGACGTAGTTCTTCCGCGACAGAAACGTGCTGTCCGGGAACTGACATACATCGTATGCACTGTTCCAGTCTCCTGCCAGGCATGCTTCCACGTAATTCCGTCCTGCCGCCTGCGGCGCATACAGATACGCGCCTGCCATAAAAAATACGGCGCACAGAATCAGAAACAGACTGAGATTCACGATCAGAATCCGCAGACTCATCGGCAGATCACGAAATTTTGCCGCCCGTATTTTCACAGAAAGCTCCGTCGTTTCTTCTCCATCTTTTTCCACATGGCGGAATTTTTTTCCTTTTCTTTTCCACTCTTGGAGCATAGTTTTCCTCATCTTTTCCTCTTTATTTGGTAATTATTCAGAGCCATGCGAAATGGAAGAAAAAATTGCGAATCATGCTTGCATGAATGAGCAGTTTTTTCTGGAATTTCATATGGCGACAAGCCACATCGAGATGCAGCGTAAGCGGAATCGAGATGGGGCTCTGAATAATTACCTTGTTTCTTCCACCGAATACGTATGCACCCGGTCGCTCGTCTGGCTGTATGCCTCGCCTTCCGCATAATACTCCTGCGACGTCGTGGAAAAACGCGTAATCGTCTCTTTCACACGCTCCCCCGTCGTTCCCTGATGAAGAAACAGCCCCACGATCATCAGAATCGCAAACACATTCAGAATCAGTACCGCCACATTTACTGCAATGCCAGGTATCTTTTTGATCCACATAGGCTTCCCTCTTTTCTGTCTCCATTGTAACAAAATGCTCCCGAAAATACAAGGAAAGCAGAGACCCCGGCGAACCGGAAATTCTCTGCTTTCCACAAATGACATATTTATTTTTTAACCTTGAAGGGTTTACTCCTCGGTATCATCCTTTGACGGAATCATTTCCTCAAAGTCGAAGTCGAGCATCGGCTTTTCCTCTTCAGCTGACGGTTCTTCAACCGGAGCTTCTGCCATCGGAGCTGCCGGAGCATCGTCCTCAAGATCTTCGGTCAGAATCAGATCCTCGTCCTCTTCTTCCTCGATCATGCTGTCGGTATTCAGATGAATGTTGCTGTAACACTTCATACCAGTACCAGCCGGAATCGGTTTACCGATGATAACGTTCTCTTTTAAGCCCACAAGGTGGTCAACCTTACCTTTGATAGCGGCATCGGTCAGAACCTTGGTGGTCTCCTGGAAGGATGCTGCAGACAGGAAGGAATCGGATGCCAGGGATGCTTTGGTAATACCAAGCAGAACCTGTTTTCCTTCTGCCGGCTCTTTGCCTTCTGCGATCAGCGCTTTGTTGGTCTCATCATACTCCAGGAAGTCTACCATGTCGCCCGGAAGGAATTCGGTATCTCCGTTTTCCTCGATGCGGATCTTCTTCAGCATCTGGCGAACGATAACCTCGATGTGCTTATCGTTGATTTCTACACCCTGCAGACGGTAAACTCGCTGTACCTCGCGGAGCATGTAATCCTGAACGGCACGTACACCTTTGATCTTCAGGATATCGTGCGGGTTGACAGAACCTTCGGTCAGCTCGTCTCCGGCTTCCAGAACAGTTCCGTCTGCGATCTTAATACGGGATCCGTAAGGGATCAGGTATGTCTTGGATACGCCGTCTTCCGGATTGGTAACAACGATTTCGCGTTTCTTCTTGGTGTCTTTGATCTGTGCAACACCGGCGATTTCGGTGATGATGGCAAGTCCTTTCGGCTTTCTTGCCTCGAAAAGCTCCTCGACACGAGGAAGACCCTGTGTGATATCTCCACCGGCAACACCACCGGTATGGAAGGTACGCATGGTCAGCTGTGTACCAGGCTCACCGATCGACTGTGCTGCGATAATTCCGACAGACTCACCAACCTGTACTGCTTCGCCGGTTGCCATGTTGGCGCCATAGCATTTTGCGCAGATTCCGTTACCGGAACGGCAGGTAAGAATGGTACGGATTTTTACTTTTGTATAATGCTCACCGTTCTCGTTGATGCCGTCTTTGATGACACGGGCAGCACGTTTCGGGGTGATCATATGGTTTGCTTTTACAATGACATTGCCGTCCTTGTCTTTGATCGTCTCGCAGGAGAAACGACCTGTGATACGATCCTGCAGACTCTCGATCTGCTCTTTTCCGTCTGTGAACTCGCTGACCCACATACCCGGAATTTCGTCCTTGCCCTCGGCACAGTCGATTTCACGGATGATCAGGTCCTGAGAAACGTCTACCAGACGACGGGTCAGGTAACCGGAGTCGGCGGTACGAAGCGCGGTATCGGACATACCTTTTCGTGCTCCATGTGCGGACATGAAGTATTCCAGTACCTGAAGACCTTCACGGAAGTTTGACTTGATCGGCAGCTCGATGGTGTGTCCGGTTGTATCGGCCATCAGTCCTCGCATACCGGCCAGCTGTTTGATCTGCTTATCGGAACCACGGGCTCCGGAGTCAGCCATCATGAAGATGTTATTGTATTTATCCAGTCCGTCGAGCAGTGCTTTTGTCAGCGCATCGTCGGTCTTCTTCCAAGTATCTACAACCTCTTTGTAACGCTCTTCGTCTGTAATCAGACCACGTTTGAAGTTTCTTGTAATCTTGTCTACCGTTGCCTGTGCTTCGGCGAGCATCTCCGGCTTCTGCGGCGGCACGGTCATATCGGAAATGGATACGGTCATGGCTGCACGGGTGGAGTATTTATATCCGGTTGCCTTGATATAGTCCAGAACCTCTGCGGTTTTGGTAGCTCCGTGTGTATTGATGACTTTTTCCAGAATCTGTTTCAGCTGTTTCTTTGCAACGAGGAAATCAACCTCAAGCGCAAGCTCGTTACCCGGAACCGTACGGTCTACGTATCCCAGATCCTGCGGCAGAATCTCATTGAAGAGGAATCTTCCGAGTGTGGAGCTTACGTTCTGCTGCATTACAGTACCATCTTCCATCTCTTTTTCGCAGCGGATGGTAATCTTGGTCTGCAGGGTAATGTATCCGTTCTCGTATGCCAGGATGGCTTCGTTCATATCGCGGAAGAAGCTTCCTTCGCCCTTCTCGCCCGGACGCTCCTGTGTCAGATAGTAGATACCAAGAACCATATCCTGGGAAGGAACGGCTACCGGACCACCATCGGACGGTTTCAGCAGGTTGTTCGGAGAAAGAAGCATGAAACGGCACTCTGCCTGCGCTTCTACAGACAGCGGCAGATGGACAGCCATCTGGTCACCGTCGAAGTCGGCGTTGAATGCGGTACAAACCAGCGGGTGAAGCTTAATCGCTTTACCTTCTACCAGAATCGGCTCGAACGCCTGGATACCCAGACGATGCAGGGTAGGGGCACGGTTCAGCATAACCGGATGCTCTTTGATGACGTCCTCGAGAACGTCCCATACCTGCGGCTCGAGTTTCTCGACCATTTTCTTTGCGTTTTTGATGTTGTGTGCAGTACCATTGGAAACCAGCTCTTTCATAACGAACGGTTTGAACAGCTCGATTGCCATTTCTTTCGGCAGACCGCACTGGTAAATCTTCAGTTCCGGTCCTACGACGATAACGGAACGGCCAGAGTAGTCAACACGTTTACCAAGAAGGTTCTGACGGAAACGGCCGGATTTACCCTTCAGCATGTCAGACAGAGATTTCAGCGGACGGTTTCCAGGACCGGTAACCGGACGGCCACGGCGTCCGTTGTCGATCAGGGCATCAACTGCCTCCTGAAGCATACGTTTCTCGTTGCGCACGATGATATCCGGTGCACCGAGCTCCAGCAGTCTCTTCAGACGGTTGTTACGGTTGATGATACGGCGGTACAGATCATTCAGGTCGGATGTTGCAAAACGTCCTCCGTCAAGCTGTACCATAGGACGCAGATCCGGCGGAATAACCGGAACCGCATCGAGGATCATCCACTCCGGACGGTTTCCGGACTCACGGAATGCCTCAACAACCTCAAGTCTCTTGATGATGCGGGCTCTCTTCTGTCCGGTAGAATCTTTGAGACCTGCCTTTAATTCAGCAGACTCTTTTTCCAGATCGATTGCCATCAGAAGCTCTTTGATGGACTCAGCACCCATGCCTGCACGGAAGCTGTTTCCGAACTCCTCTCTGGCATCCTGGTATTCTTTCTCGGTCAGAACCTGTTTGTACTGTAATTTGGTATCGCCTGCATCAAGAACGATGTAGTTTGCGAAATACAGAACCTTCTCCAGAGTTCTCGGAGACAGATCCAGGATCAGTCCCATACGGGACGGAATTCCTTTGAAATACCAGATGTGGGATACCGGAGCTGCCAGCTCAATGTGTCCCATACGCTCACGGCGCACACTGGATTTTGTTACTTCTACGCCGCATCGGTCGCAGATTACGCCTTTGTAGCGAATTTTCTTATATTTACCGCAATGGCACTCCCAGTCTTTGCTTGGTCCGAAGATTCTTTCACAGAACAGACCGTCTTTTTCCGGTTTCAGCGTTCTGTAGTTGATGGTCTCCGGTTTTTTTACCTCGCCATGGGACCACTCCCGGATTTTCTCCGGGGAGGCAAGTCCTATTTTGATGGCATCAAAGCTCATCTGGTAATTTTCTTTTTTTGCTGTTTCTGGCATTTGATTACCCCTTTCCTCGCAAAGCGAAGATCTACAAGTTACATGTCATCATCTGAACTTTCATCCAGATCAAGATAAGAGTCTTCTTCTTCATCCTCTTCCACATCTACCATTTCTTCTCCGTCAAATTCTTTCTTGGAGAATCCATAGTCACCAAATCTCTCGTCCTCTCTGTCAGAGTAACGGTCTCCCTCGATGATGTGGTTCAGGTTGGTATCACCGTAATCAACTGATTCCATAATTTTAACTTCGGTATTGTCATCACGCAGTACGCGGACATCGAGTGCCAGGGACTGCAGCTCTTTCAACAATACTTTGAAGGATTCCGGAATACCAGGCTCCGGAATATTGTCGCCCTTGATGATGGCTTCGTATGTCTTCACACGGCCAACCACATCGTCAGACTTCACAGTCAGGATCTCCTGCAGCGTGTAGGATGCACCGTACGCCTCAAGAGCCCAAACCTCCATCTCTCCGAAACGCTGTCCACCGAACTGAGCTTTACCACCCAGAGGCTGCTGTGTAACGAGGGAGTATGGGCCGGTAGAACGGGCATGAATCTTATCGTCTACCAGGTGATGCAGTTTCAGGTAATGCATGTGTCCGATTGTCGTTCTTCCATCGAACGGCTCACCGGTACGTCCGTCGCGGAGCTGTACCTTACCGTCTCTTGCGATATCAACACCCTTCCACAGTTCTCTGTGATCCAGATGCTCTTCCAGATACTGATATACTTCCGGAAGCAGAATATCTTTATATTTCTCGGAGAATGCATCCCATTCCATGTTTACATAATCGTTTGCCAGTTCCAGGGTATCCTGAATATCTTTCTCGTTTGCGCCGTCGAAAATCGGGGTGGATACGTTAAATCCAAGCGCTGCTGCTGCAAGGCTCAGGTGGATCTCCAGCACCTGTCCGATGTTCATACGGGACGGCACACCCAGAGGATTCAGCACGATGTCCAGCGGACGTCCGTTCGGCAGGAACGGCATATCCTCTACCGGAAGTACACGGGAAACGACACCCTTGTTTCCGTGACGACCAGCCATCTTATCGCCGACAGAGATTTTTCTCTTCTGTGCGATGTAGATGCGGACTGCCTGGTTTACTCCAGGAGAAAGTTCGTCGCCGTTTTCACGGGTAAATACTTTGGCGTCCACGATGATACCATACTCACCGTGCGGTACTTTCAGGGAAGTATCACGTACTTCTCTTGCTTTCTCGCCAAAGATGGCACGGAGCAGACGCTCCTCTGCGGTCAGCTCAGTCTCTCCCTTCGGAGTTACTTTTCCGACCAGAATATCACCGGCACGTACCTCTGCACCGATGCGGATGATTCCACGCTCGTCCAGGTCTTTTAAGGCTTCATCGCCGACGCCCGGAACGTCTTTTGTGATCTCTTCCGGTCCAAGCTTGGTGTCACGGGCCTCTGCCTCGTACTCCTCGATGTGGATGGAAGTGTAAACATCATCCTGTACCAGACGCTCGCTAAGAAGAACGGCGTCCTCGTAGTTATATCCTTCCCAGGTCATAAATCCGATCAGCGGGTTTTTACCAAGAGCAAGCTCGCCCTGGTAGGTAGACGGACCGTCTGCGATTACTTCGCCGGCCTCTACATGGTCACCTTTAAATACGATCGGTTTCTGGTTGTAGCAGTTGCTCTGGTTGCTTCGCATGAATTTGGTCAGATGGTAAACATCTTTTGTTCCGTCATCATTGTTCATGCGGATCTCGTTGGAGCAGGAATAGGAAATGGTTCCTGCTTTTTTTGCAACGACGCAGACACCAGAGTCTACGGCAGCTTTTGCTTCGATACCGGTTCCTACAACAGGAGCATCGGTGATCATCAGCGGTACGGCCTGACGCTGCATGTTGGATCCCATCAGCGCACGGTTCGCATCGTCGTTCTGAAGGAACGGGATCAGCGCCGTAGCAACGGAGAATACCATCTTCGGAGACACGTCCATGTAATCAAACATGTGCGGCTCGTAGGACTGGGTCTCATCCAGATAACGTCCGGAAACGTTCTTGTTGAGGAAGTGTCCTTCTGCATCCAGCGGCTCATTTGCCTGTGCTACATGGTAATTATCCTCTTCATCTGCGGTCATGTAGACTACTTCGTCTGTAACACGCGGATTTTTCGGATCTGATTTGTCAATTCTTCTGTATGGAGCCTCAACGAAGCCATACTCGTTGATGCGCGCATACGATGCCAGAGAGTTGATCAGACCGATGTTCGGTCCCTCAGGAGTCTCGATCGGGCACATTCTTCCGTAATGGGAGTAGTGTACGTCTCGAACCTCGAATCCGGCACGGTCACGGGACAGACCGCCAGGTCCAAGGGCGGAAAGACGTCTCTTGTGCGTCAGCTCTCCAAGCGGGTTATTCTGATCCATGAACTGGGACAGCTGGGAAGATCCGAAGAACTCTTTGATTGCAGCTGTAACCGGTTTGATATTGATCAGGGACTGCGGAGAAATTCCGTCGATGTCCTGTGTTGTCATACGCTCACGTACCACACGCTCCATACGGGACAGACCGATGCGGTACTGGTTCTGAAGCAGCTCACCTACGGCACGGATTCTACGGTTGCCCAGGTGGTCGATATCATCGGCATTTCCTGCGCCGTATTCCAGATGCATGTTGTAGTTGATGGAAGCGAAAATATCTTCCTTTGTGATATGTTTCGGAATCAGGTCGTGAATGTCACGTTTGATCGCCTGTTTGATCTCTTCGATATCGGTATTTTCCTCCAGGATCTTTTCCAGAACCGGATAGTATACTTTCTCGTTGATGCCAAGTTCTTCCTCGTCAACATCTACCCATGCTTTCAGATCTACCATTAAGTTGGAAAGAACTTTTACGTTTCTCTCCTCTGTCTGAATCCATACATACGGTACTGCTGCGTTCTGAATCTTGTCTGCGAGTTCCAGAGTAACGGTGGTGCCTTTTTCTGCAAGGATTTCACCGGTTGACGGATCTACAACATCCTCAGCGAGGATCTGGTTGCGGATACGGCTGCGCAGTGCAAGTTTCTTGTTGAATTTATAACGGCCTACCTTTGCCAGGTCATAGCGACGCGGGTCAAAGAACATGCTCATGATGAGGCTCTCTGCATTTTCTACTGCGAGAGGCTCGCCCGGACGAATTTTCTTGTACAGCTCGAGAAGACCTTCCTGATAGTTGGTGGAAGTATCTTTGGTGAAGCTTGCAAGAATCTTCGGCTCTTCACCGAACAGCTCTACGATCTCTGCATTGGAGCTTACTCCAAGTGCACGGATGAGGACTGTAATCGGAACTTTTCTGGTACGGTCTACGCGGACATAGAAGACGTCGTTGGAATCGGTCTCGTACTCCAGCCATGCTCCACGGTTCGGGATTACGGTACAGGAGAACAGTCTCTTTCCGAGCTTATCATGTGCGATGCCGTAATAAATACCAGGGGAACGTACCAGCTGGCTGACGATTACTCGCTCTGCACCATTGATAACGAATGTTCCTGTTGCTGTCATCAACGGCAGATCACCCATGAAAATTTCGTGCTCTGTGATCTCGTCTTTTTCCTTATTATATAATCTTACTTTTACCTTTAACGGTGCCGCATAAGTAGCGTCACGCTGTTTACACTCTTCGATTGAGTATTTTACGTCATCTTCACACAGTGTAAAGTCTACGAATTCAAGGCTCAGCCGTCCGCCGTAGTCGGAGATTGGTGAAATGTCATCAAAGACTTCCTTGAGTCCGCTTCTCAGGAACCAGTCATAGGAATCCTTCTGGACTTCAATCAAGTTGGGCATTTCCAATACTTCTTTTTGTCTCTGGTAACTCATTCGCATACTTTTTCCGGTAGGTATCGGACGTATTCTGTTTTTCTCCATTGACGTTGTCACCCCTTGTGTTATAATATATTTATTACCGCTCATGCCTGAACAAAAGGTTTTAGGCATATCTTGCCATAATAGTGCATTTTCTAGATTATCATGTTTTTTCAAGTGTGTCAACAAAACAGATTGTATTTTTTTCAGTACAATCCGTTTTTTACTGGTTTTTCTTCCGTGACC
>ERZ1106939.1089-NODE-1089-length-21963-cov-4.257760_pt1 | contig 21963 bp, 15 predicted proteins | sample MGYA00403669_ERZ1106939 | MGnify/ENA primary metagenome ERZ1106939 (study PRJEB35170, sample SAMEA104062447) | human gut metagenome | biome: human gut; feature: human-associated habitat; material: faeces | place: Denmark | collected 2012-09-28 ...
GCCTTGGCAGTCTCATAGGCGGCGTCAAAGCCCTCGGCAAAGAGGGTGCTGCCGTCCAGGGCAGTGGCGCCGGACCAGGTCACCACGGCCTTGAAGGTCTCGGGGTAGGCGGCGGCGGCCAGCAGGGCGTTGGTGCCGCCCTGGCTCCAGCCCATGATGCCGATCTTCTCGCCGTCAATGTTCTCCAGGGCGGCCATGTAGTCGGCGGCAGCTTTGGCGTCGATGTTGGCGGAGGTGTAGCAGTAGTCAGAATAGTTAGCGGTGGACTCACCGTTGCCCATAAAGTCAAAGCGGATGGTGGCAATGCCAGCCTCAGCCAGGACAGGGGCGGCGTAGTCATAGCCCATACCGGCCTCGTGCTTGTCGGAGCCGGTGCCATGGAGCATCACCACGGCGGCGAAGGGGCCCTCGCCGTCGGGCACGGTGACGATGGCGGGAATGGTGTGGGCGGGCACGCCGTCGGTCTCAGGGACCTCAATGGCCACGGTCTCCACGGTATAGCCGGGGGACAGCTTGGAGTAGTTCATCAGGATGGTGGCCAGCTCGGTGCGGACGGCGGTGCCGTTGGGGTCCAGCAGGTTGCCGGGCTTGCCGCCGATGATGCCGGAGCCCACAGCCACACACATGCCGTCCTTGGCCCACTCGGCCACGTCAGCCACGTCGGCGTAGGTGCTGAGGTCGCCGGCGGCGGTGACCATGTTATTGAGCGCAGCGTACCGGGCGAAGATGGTGGCGATCTCGGCGCGGGTGACGTTGCGGTCGCCGGCATAGGCGCCGGTGCCGTCGCCGGTGGTCAGGCCCACATCCTCCGCCCAGGCGGCGGAGTCGGCGTACCACTTGCCGGCCACGTCGGAGAAGCTGGCGGCCTCCGCCACGGCGGGCTTGCCGGCCATGTTGTAGAGCGTCTGGTACACAGTGGCCCGGGTCACGGTACCGTTGGGGGTGAATACCTTCACGCCGGCATCGGTGGAGCCCATGACGCCGTGTTCGATGACGTAGTTCACCGCGGCGGCGTACCAGGCGCTCTGATCCACATCCGCCCAGTCGGCGGGAGCCTCGGGCTCCTCAGCCGGGGCGCCCACCACCGTGATGCGGCCCTGGCCCTTGGGATCGGAGTAGTCGGCGCTCACCACGCCGCCCAGCTCGTCCACAATGTAGTTGATCAGCACCTGGTTGTCAATCATCACGCAGTCCTTCAGCAGGGCGTCGTCCTTGAACATGACGAAGCCGTCGCCGCCGGACTTCAGCATATAGTTGTGGGAGGCCAGCGTGTAGGTCTTGGCGGGGTCAATGGCCTCGCCGTTCACCTTCACGTCCTTTACCCGGCGCTCGCCGTCCACCTTCACGAACTCCTTCTCGTCGTTGAGCACCACCGGGGAGGGAATCGAGGTGTCGATGGTATAGGTCAGGCCGGAGACCTGCAGGAACCCGCCGTTCTCCTCCGGCGTCACACGCGCGCCCATCTCCAGCGCGTCCAGAATGTCCTGGCCCGTGGTCTCCACCACGCAGGCCTCGTTGCCGAAGGGATGCACGTTAATGATCTGCTCATAGGTGATCTCCCCCGCGGGGATGTCGGCCCGCACGCCCCCGCCGTTGACAAAGGCCACGTCGGCGTCCAGCATCACCCGGTAGGCGTCCGCGCACAGGTCGCCCAGATTGGTCTCGGCGCTGCGTACCGCGCGCTTCCCGGTGGCCGGGTCCTTGGTGGTCAGGTCCACGTCGGTCTTGGCCACGACCTTCTTCAGCACCCCGGCAAACTCGTCGTTGATGCCCTTCACAAAGGCCGCAGTGGCCTCGTCCTCAGCGGCGCAGTCCTTGGCCGCCACCAGCTCGCTGGTGATCTCGCCCGTCTTGGTGTCGATGACCACCTTGCCCAGGTTGGCCAGCTTGGTGCCCGTCTGGGCCACCAGCACGTCCTCCCCGGCCTGGTTCTTCTCGGTCTTGGCAAAGGTGCTGTGGGAGTGCCCGTCGATCAGCACGTCGATGCCGGTGGTGTTGGCAATCACCTCGGTGGAGGTCCAGGGGGAGCTCTGCTCGTCCACGCCCAGGTGCCCCAGCGCCACCACGTAGTCGGCGCCCTCTGCCTTGGCCGCGTCTACCGCCTTCTGCACCACGTCATACAGGTCCTTGCCCTCGTTGCCCTGGCTGAAGCTGTAGATGTAGTTCCCCGCGGCGTCCTGGAAATAGGTCGGGGTGGACTTGGTGAAGGACTCCGGCGTGTCGATGCCCACGTAGCCGACCTTCATGTCGCCGTAGGTCAGCACCTGATAGCCGTCCAGCACCGCCTTCCCCTCCAGGTCGGTGAAGTTGGCGCACAGATAGGCATACTCCGCCTTCTCCTGTGCCAAGGTCAGGAAGTTGTCCATGCCGTAGTCAAACTCGTGGTTGCCCGGGATGGCCAAATCGTAGCCCACCTGGTTCATGATCTCCACGATGTACGCGCCCTTGGACAGCGTCCCGATGGGGCCGCCCTGGATGGCGTCGCCGGCATCCACCAGCGTCACGTTCTCCGCGCCGTAGGCCGCCTCCATGGCGGTCTTGTACGCGGCCACGCCCGCATAGCCGATGTTGGTCACCTCGCCTGCGTCGTTCTTGGCCTGATCAATGCCGCAGTGTACGTCGTTGGTGTGCAGGATTACGATCTTGCCGCTCTCCGTGCCTGCGGCGTCGCCCTCTGCCGCCACGGCCGGTACGGTCAGGCTGAACGCCATGGCCACAGCCAGCAGCAGCGACAGCAGCTTCTTCTGCTTCATTTTTCGTTTCCACCTTTCGTTCCATTTCTCGGAAGTTCCAAGCCGTCCTTGGATATCCTAATAGTAACAAATCGGTGACAGGATTACAAGGACGGGGGACAGATTTTTTCGCCGCATTCCACCCTGTCCCGGCAGTCAAACAGGCGGGGAATACGCTTCGTATTCCCCGCCTGCCGTCTTTTTATTTGGTCGCCCAGTTGCCCGTAGCCTCACAGGTGAGGTAGGCGTTGATGAATCCATCCAAATCGCCGTCCATGACGGCGTTGATGTTGCTGGTCTCATAGGCGGTGCGGTTGTCCTTCACCAGTTGGTAGGGCATAAAGACGTAGGAGCGGATCTGGCTGCCCCATTCGATCTTCTGCTGAACGCCCTTGATGTCGCTTATCTTCTCGAGGTGCTCGCGCTCTTTGATCTCGGCAAGACGTGCACGGAGCATGTTGCGGCAGTTTTCGAGGTTCTGGAAGTGGCTTCGCTCGACCTGGGAGGACACGACGATGCCGGTCGGGATATGGGTCAGGCGAACGGCGGATGAGGTTTTGTTGACCTTCTGGCCGCCTGCGCCGGAGGAACGGTAAACATCCATCTTAATGTCCTCGTCGCGCAGCTCGATCTCGTTATCGTCGCTGATTTCAGGCATGACCTCGACCGCGGAGAACGAGGTGTGGCGGCGGCCGGACGAGTCAAACGGCGAGATGCGCACAAGGCGGTGGATGCCGTGCTCGCTTTTCAGGAAGCCGTAAGCGTTTTCGCCCTCGATCATGATGGTCGCGCTCTTGATGCCGGCCTCGTCGCCGTCGAGATAGTCCATGAGCTTTACGGTGTATCCGTGGCGATCGGCCCACATGTTGTACATACGGTAGAGCATCTGCGTCCAGTCCTGAGCCTCGGTGCCGCCTGCGCCTGCGTGGAATGTAAGTATGGCGTTATTGGCGTCGTACTCGCCGGTGAGCAGCGTGCCAAGGCGCGTTTCCTCCAGCTTCTTTTCAAACTCGGCATACTCGCTCTGCAGCTCCGGCAGCATCGAGTCGTCGTCCTCCTCGATGGCCATTTCGCACAGCGTCATCAGATCATCCCAGCCAGAGCAGAGCTTTTCGTAATTCTCGACCTTGGCCTTGAGCTGCTTTAAACGCTTCTGCACGCGCTGAGAATTTTCAATGTCATTCCAGAATCCGTCGCGCGCGCTCTGCCCCTCAAGCTCCTCGATCTCTTTTTCGGCAGCCTCAAGGTGCAGCGCTTCGCGCAGCGAGTCCAGCGTCGGCTTAAGGCCGTTGAGTTTTCCCTTATATTCTTCAAATTCTATCATCGTAATCATTCCTCAATAAAATTAGCTGTAATATTATACACTAAACTCTCCTCCTTGTAAATATTTTTAGAGGCGAATTAGGGCAGCTACGGATACGCATATTGCGGTTGCCCGGTGTCGAGGGTGCGGAGGAAACCGTATCGTTTCGCACTACGCAAGATTGTGCTATATTAGTGCAAAATTTTCGCCGCACCCTCGTAGGGAACGGGCTTGCCCGTTCCGCTTGTTATGGTTTCGTCGCACCCACCGGTCGGGCTGACGCAATAAATGTATCCGTAAAATTTTAATGCGCCACTGAAAAAACGGATAAATCCGTTCCCTACAAGCGGCCGTTTGCCGCAGTGAAGAGGTAATAGGTAATAGTGAATAGTTTTTAATTCAACCCCTCGGCAGCAAAGCTGCCTGCTCCCCTTGACAGGTGAGCCAATGGGGTGCGGTGCAGAATTTAACACTTCACTAATGTGTGGCGGCAGTTTTACGGTTTTGTCGGTAACTTCGACACCGGGCAACAAAACGCTATGCCGCACTAACGTAGCGCGAGACGAATACGGTTTACACCAATGTCTCGATACCGTGACACCAGAGATATGCGTATCCGTAGCAGCCTCAATGCGCCACTAAAAAAGGGGGTTTTATAATATGAAGGTTTTGAAGCTTGGCTCTGTCGGGCCGTCGGTGGAGCTTTTGCAGCTTGCGCTGGGGCGTGCAGGCGCTCGCTCGCTTGCGCCGGACGGCATTTTCGGCAACGCAACAAAAGCCGCGCTGCGCACCTTTCAGTCCGATAACGGTCTTGCCGCCGACGGCGTTGCAGGCCCTGCGACGCATCGCGCGCTCATGCCGTATTACACGGGCTTTGCCTCGCACCGCATCCATCGGGGCGATACGCTGTTTGCGCTTTCGCAGCTTTACAATGTGCCTCTGTCGGCGATCTTGACGGCAAATCCCGGCATCGCTCCGGAAAAGCTCGCCGTCGGAAGCTCGGTCGTCATTCCGCTCCCGTTTGATATTGTGCCCACAAATATCAGTTTTACATCCGCGCTCGTTTCCTATTGCGTGCGCGGCATCGCGGCGCGGTATCCGTTTGTGAAAACCGGGCAGATCGGGAAGTCGGTCATGGGCCGGCCGCTGTGGTATATTTCGATCGGCGAGGGAGAAAAAAGCGTTTTCTACAACGCCGCGCACCACGCAAATGAGTGGATAACCGTTCCGCTGTTGCTTTCATTTGCCGAAAAATTAGCGCGTGCATATGCCGAAGGCGGAAAAATTTTCGGGCGCAGCGCGAAAGAGATATACCAAAGCGCTGCAATCTACATAGCGCCCTGTGTTGACCCGGACGGCGTTGACCTCGTAACCGGCGAGCTTACAAGCGGCGAATTTTACAACGGCGCTAAGCGCATCGCGCAAAATTACCCCGACGTGCCGTTCCCGTCGGGCTGGAAGGCAAATATCCGCGGCACGGATCTAAATCTGCAATATCCTGCCGGGTGGGAGCAGGCGCGGGAGAACAAATTTGCTCTCGGCGTTGTCGGCCCGGCGCCTGCCGACTATGTCGGCTCGTCTCCGCTGTCCGCGCCGGAGAGCCGCGCGATGTATGATTTCACGCTCGCACTCTCGCCGCAGCTCACTTTGGCCTACCACACCCAGGGCGAGGTGATCTACTGGCGCTATCTCGACCTTCTGCCGCCGCGCTCACGCGAGATAGCCGAAACATTTTCCGCCGTTTCGGGCTATGCCGCCGAGGAAACGCCCTTTGCCTCGGGCTTTGCCGGGTATAAGGACTGGTTTATTCAAAATTTCGACCGCCCCGGCTACACGATCGAGGCCGGGCGAGGGATCAATCCTCTGCCGATCGGGCAATTTGACGAAATTTTCGAGGATAATTTGGGCATATTGACACTTGCGCCGTTGCTGATCTGATGCAGCGGCGCTGTAATATGCCAAGCGTAGGCGGCTGTAATGTAAACAATCTCTGAAATTCCTTGATTGAACCGCTCCCGTGAGATATAATTATAAAATATTCTCAGCAAATTCACGGGAGGAAAGAATGAAAAAACGTATACTTAGCATGCTGCTGGTGCTTGCGCTGGTGCTGACGATGATACCGGCGAGCGCGCTGGCCGAAACCATAAACGACGACAACGTTTTCCTCATGCAGAGCGGCAGCGGAAAATGTACGCTGACCTCGGCGGTCATGATGCTGCGCCGCCGCGCCATAATCGACGGAAACGCCGACTGGGAAACGATAACAGAGTCAACGCTCGGCTCGGTCGCGTGGATAAGCGGCACGGGCATGAGATATAAATACTCATACATGGGCATGTCCGTTGACGTTAAAAGCTATTCCGGCATGAGCGCCGCGGAGAAAAGATCCGCGCTGCTCGCCCTGCTGGACAAGCACCCCGAGGGCATCGAGATCTATGACGGCAGCATCCCCCACGCGGTGCTGCTGACCGATTACGACGCCTATACCGACACCTTCTACTGCGCCGATCCCGGCACGGCCGCTAAGCGCATCAAGCTTTCGCAGAGCTGGAACGCGACAAACCGCGGCTCGCAGGATAACGTCATTGCGAACATCACGCAGATCTGGTACATAACCAACAAATCCGGCGGCGGCCCCGGCCTTTTGACGGTAAAGCTCGACCCCAACGGCGGCGCCTGCTCCGAGGCAAACGCCTATGTCACAGCCGAGGGCACCGTGAAGTCCCTGCCGACGCCCACGCGCAACGGCTACGCCTTCACCGGCTGGTTTGACGCCGCCTCCGGCGGAACGAAGATCACAAGCTCGTATAAATTCACAAAGGACACCACCATCTACGCTCAGTGGCAGCGCGTTCCGTGCATAATGCTCGACCCCTGCGGCGGCGAGTGCGACACGCTGTATGTCTATGCAACGATAGACGGCAAGATAAGCTCCCTGCCCACGCCGACCATGGACGGCTTCCGCTTCCTCGGCTGGTATGACGCTCCCGAGGGCGGCAACAAGGTAACAACGAGCACTCCCGTTTTGAAGGATATCACGCTCTACGCTCAGTGGAAGGATACTACCATCCGCGGCGAATGTGGCAGCAACCTCAAATGGAGCCTCAACGAGGACACCGGAGTTCTGCACATCAGCGGCAGCGGCGAGATGAGCGATTATCACTCGGCCGACGGCCTTGAGTCGCCCTGGCATGACTATGCCGCGTCTATAAAGTCCGTTGTCATCGGCTCGGGCGTTAAAACCGTCGGCAACTATGCCTTTGCAAACCTCAAAAACCTTAGCTCCATTGAGATAAACGCCGAGCTAAAGCGCCTTGGCGACGGTGCGTTCTACGGCTGCACCGCGCTGAGCGATATCGAGGGCATCGAGGGCGTCAGGATCATCGGCAACGATTGCTTCCGCGGCTGCTCCGCTCTTTCGACCATAGGTATCCCCTCCGGCTGCACAAGCGTCGGAAGCTATGCCTTTGCAGGCACGGCGATAAAGAGCATATCCGTTCCCAAAAGTGTTTCGAACATCGGCGAGGGCGCATTCTCCGGCTGCAAAAAGCTCAGCTATGCCGAGCTGCCCTCCGGCATTTCGTCCGTGTCCGGCTCGCTGTTTTCCGGCTGCACGGCGCTCGAAGCGTTCTTCGTTAAGGACGACTCCAGCTACGGCGGCAGCGGCACGACGATCGAAACGAACGCATTTTACGGCTGCACCGCCCTGCGCGAGGTCGGCATATACAGCCGCGCCGACAGCCTGCGCATAGCAAAAAACGCGTTCTCCGGCTGCAAGGGCCTCAAGTCCGTGTCCATCGACTGCCGCAGTCTTATCCTTGACGACAACGCATTCCCCTCGGCCGCGCAGATCGACTACATAAACATCTCCGGCGAATACGGCTATGTTGCGCCGAACGCATTCCGGGGCGTTTCGACCAGCCTCGTCTACCCGGCAAACGGCACGAAGTGGGGCGATCACAAGGGCGAAAGCTACGGCGGCTCCCTTGTTTGGGAAAGCTACGATAACCATGTCCACGATTATAAGACCACCGTCGTTGCGCCGACCTGCTCCGAGCGCGGCTACACGATATACGAGTGCAAAAGCTGCACCGAAAAGTTTGAATCAAGCTATGTGCGCCAGCTCGGCCACAGCTTTGTAAACGGCGTGTGCTCGGTCTGCGGCATAAAAAACCCGTTCACCGACATTGACGCGCAGGGCAAACACGTTTACTACACCGACGCCATCATCTGGGCGGCGGAAAATAATATCACGAGCGGCTACACGGCAACGAGCTTCCTGCCCGACGGGCAGTGTACGCGCGGCCAGGTAGTCACCTTCCTCTGGCGGCTTGCCGGTCAGCCCGAGCCGACGAACTCCGAGAGCGGCTTTGCCGACGTCATGGATAACGCATATTACACGAAGGCCGTCACATGGGCTGCAGAGCGCGGCATAACGACAGGCGTTGACGACACTCATTTTGCGCCCGATGCCACCGTCACGCGCGCGCAGTTTGTGACCTTCCTCTGGCGCTATCTCGACAGGCCGGTTTACGGCACCTTCAATCCGTTTACCGACGTTTCGTCAAGCAGCGTTTTTGCCCCGGCGATACTCTGGGCATATGAAAACGGCGTGACCTCCGGCACTACGGCCACCACCTTTGCACCCGGCACTACGGCTACCCGTGCGCAGGTCGTGACCTTCCTTTATCGCACAAACAATCTGGAGAAGTAAAAATGAAAACCGCCGATGCCGATCGGCGGTTTTTTAGAAACTGGGAGAGAAGATATGAGAAAGAGAGTGATGGGCCTTGTCCTTGCGGCGGTGATGCTGCTCGGACTTGCCCCGGCGGCGCTTGCCGACTCCGGGCGCAGCCGGCGCGAAAGCTTCATGAGCGTTGCCGAGTCGCAGCTCGGCTACCGTGAAAAATTCCAGAACGGCACAAAGTACGGCTCGTGGTACGGTCTGCCCGGCCAGCCGTGGTGCGCAATGTTCGTAAGCTGGTGTGCACGCTATTCGGGCGTACCCGAGAGCGTTATACCGAACTTTTCCGGCTGCTTCGGCGGCGTGAAATGGTTCAAGGAGCACGGCCTGTGGCGCACGAAGGAGTACACTCCGCAGGCAGGCGACCTGCTGTTTATCGACGCGCTTGAAGATAACGGTAAGCGCGACGGCCTTGCCGAGCATGTAGCAATTGTCGAGCGTGCAAGCGAAACGACGATATACACCATCGAGGGCAACAGCATAAACGACATGGTCGAGCGCCGAGAAAGACCGCGCGACGACTCCGTTCTGGGCTACGCTACGCCGCAGTACGGCACGATAGGCTCGCCATCGGGCACGATATCGGTATCCGGCGCCGTCGTTCCGAGCGGCACCCTCGGCGGCGAGGATTTCAGCATAAGCGGCACTGTCCGCTCCGGCAGCACAATAACCTGGCTGTATGCCGATATCCGCAACCTGGACGGAGACTATTTCTCCTGCGTGCAGACATCCCCCAAGAGCAAGACTGCCGATCTCTACGCTCTTAACGGCAAGCTCAGCTTCTCCGCACTCGGCCCCGGCAGCTATGAGCTGTTCATCGAGGCGGTCGACGAAAACTATAACTACATGCAAAAGCGCTATCCCTTCAAGATCTCGGCGACGGACATCTGCCACGACGGAAGGCATGCCGACTATGCCGAGGGCATACAGTGGGTAATCGACGAGGGCATATCCAACGGCACGAGCGCCGCAAAATTCCTGCCCGATGAGCAGTGTACCCGTGCGCAGGTCGTGACCTTTATCTGGCGCGCGGCAGGCCGCCCGGCGCCGAAGATCGGAACCTGCACATTTTACGATGTTTCCGACGGCAGCTATTGTGCCAAGGCTGTGCAGTGGGCGGTCGAGCAGGGCATAACAAAGGGCGTCTCCGCAGGGTATTTTGACCCCTACGGCAAGGTCACGCGCGCGCAGTTTGTTACTCTTCTGTGGCGCTATCTCGGGCAGGCCGAGCCGGGCATCGAAAATCCCTTTGCCGATATCTATGCCGGCACATTCTGCTACCGCTCGGTGCTGTGGGCATACGAAAACGGCGTGACCACCGGAACGGGCGAGTATACGTTCTCGCCAAACAGCGTCGTAAGCCGCGCCCAGGTCGCAACGTTCCTTTACCGAGCACTGGATCAGGCCGAGAAGCCCGTTGATCCTGTTGAACCGGTCGAGCCTGTAGAACCGGAACCAACGGAGACTGTCGAGCCGACGGAGCCTCCTGCCGAAGCTGCATAAAAGCAAAACACCTTGCGTCATGCGCAAGGTGTTTTTTGATAGGATTTATGCCTCATCGGGAAGCGCGTCGCTGCGGAAAAGCAGGGAAATGCACCAAAGCGCGGCGAGGCCGACAAGCGTGTATATCACTCGGCTGACTGTCGCCGTCTGTCCGCCGCAGATCCATGCGACGATATCGAATTTGAACAGGCCGATGCTGCCCCAGTTGATGCCGCCGATTATGGTCAGAATAAGTGCGATGCGGTCGATTATCACTTGCAAACACTCCTTTCCCACTCAGTATTCCCGATAGGAAAAGAATTATTTACAAAAATTTTTCCATTCGACAAAAGCAGTGCTTTTTTGCTCTTTACAAGGCCGCGCGGGCGATGTATTATCTAAGCACAGCTTATCCAATAGGTCTTGCAAAGCAAGGCCGCGGCTCATATCTTTATCCCACAACCCTGTTTATGCAGGCCGCTTGCCGGCCTGCTCTTTTTATTGCCTTGCGGCGGCCCGGTCAAGCCTCCCGCTGACGATATCCGCAAGGCGGTCAATGCCGCACAGGGCAAAAAGCTTCTGCCGCAGGAACTCTATAAGCGTACACACGGCGTATATCGCCGCCGCGCAGCCAAGCTCGCACGGAATGACGAGCGCCGCGTTGAGACCGGCGATAAATGCAAAACTGTCCGCTATGTAGTTTGCCAAGATAAACGGGCTTATGTGGATAAGATACACGCCGAACGAGGTCGAGCTTAAAAACTTTGCCGCGCCCTTGAAGCTTTCGCCGACCTGAAGGCGGCAAACCGCGCACAGCAGCGCGACCGAGCACAGCAGCACCGTCGGCGAAACATAGCTTATAAGCGTCTCGCTTTCCGCACCGAACACGAGCTGCCACAGCAGCATCACGGCGATCGAGGCAAAATATAAAAGCACGAATGTTTTTCCGCTCGCGCGCTCATACAGCCTGTCGAGCTTTATGCATGCGCCGATGATGTACAGTGCCGCCAGCCAGAAAAAGCAGTATCCTGCCGAGAGCGGGATAACGCCCAGCGGCCTGAAGGTCGGCAGCAGCGACAGAAATACAAACACCGCGGCAAGCAGCGCGCCTCTTGAGCGCTTGTCGAGCGCATGCAGCATTGCATTTATAAACGGCATGAAGAAAAACAGCACGAAATACGCCGAGAAGTACCAGTATTTTGACGTGAGCACAGGGAAAAACGCCGATACGATATCTTTGATCCCGACCGCACCGGGAACGGCAAAGTACCACACAACAGTCGTTACCACGGCATAGAACGCGACCTGAAGCCAGAGCGATACGATGCGGCCGGGTCTGAATGCGCGCTCGGCCATGAGAAAGCCCGTCGCCAGAGCAAAGCAGTCAACGCAGCAGTAAGCCGCGGTCATCATGCCGTCGGTCAGCCACCACTGTGCAGAGCCGGGCACGCTGCTGTCGAATGCTGTGCCGAGTGTGTTGACATGCAGAACGACGACGAGGAACATCGCCAGTGCCTTGAACAGGTCAATGCCGTACAGCCGCTTATCGTTCATTTTTCTGCCCTGCACTTTGCTGCGGCGAGGATGTTTTTCATCAGTCTCGCGCGCGTCATCGGGCCGACGCCGCCCGGTACGGGCGTTATGAACGCCGCCTTCGGCTCGACCTCGTCAAAGCACACGTCGCCAAAGAATTTGCCGGTCTCGGGGTCACGGTTCATGGCGACGTCGATAACGGCTGCGCCGTCTTTTACCATATCGCCGCGAATAAGCCTCGGCGAGCCTGCCGCGACGATGAGAATATCCGCCTGCCGCGTAAACGACGCAAGATCCCGAGTGTGCCGGTGGCAATATGTCACGGTTGCGTCGGCGTTGAGCAGCATAAGCCCCATCGGGCGGCCGACGATGTTGCTGCGTCCGACTATGACGCAGTGTTTGCCGTCGGGCGAAATGCCGTATTCGTGCAGCATATCCATTATCCCGGCCGGCGTACACGGCATAAGCGTACCCTCGCCCGTGACCATGCGGCCGACGTTTATCGGGTGGAAGGCGTCCACGTCCTTTTCCGGCGCGATCGCGTTTATCACCGCACGCTCGGATACCTGCTCCGGCAGCGGAAGCTGCACGAGAATTCCATCAACGCCGTCGTCGGCGTTGAGCGCCGCGATAAGCCGCAGAAGCTCTGCCTCCGACGTTGTGGCCGCGAGGTCATATCGGCGGCTGTCTATGCCGCACTTGAGGCAGTCGCGCTCCTTATTGCGCACATATATCTGCGATGCCGGGTCGTCTCCTACCAGCACCGCCGCAAGGCAGGGCCTGCGGCTCATCGCCGCCGCCTCGCTTTTCACCTCCTCGCAGAGCTTCTCCGCGAGCTTTTTTCCGTCTATCAAAACTCCCATATTTTTAGTAGCGCCTTGGCGCACTCCTTATACGTTTATTGCGTGAACCCGGTTCGGAACAATGGTGGAAACCATGCTGTTCCGCGCTCCGGGAGATTGTGCTATATTAGTGCAAATTTCATCTGCACCATGTAGGGAACGGGTTTATCCGTTCCGTCTTTTAGTAGCGTTTTGGCGCTTCTCCTATACATTTATTGCGGCTTCCCGACCGGAAACTGCCGACGAAACCGTAAAACTCTCGCGCTACGTTAGTGCGCTGCCGGATTTTGCGGCATCCCATAGTAGGAGCGAGCATTGCTCGCCCGTTTGCAATGGCCTTGCCGGTACCCACAGGTCGGGATACCGCAAAAACCGAATCGGTACACCATAATTATTCATCATTCATTATTCACTCTTCACTGCGGCCAAAGGACGCTTTACTCCGGGTCGAGGTCATAGCTGCTGAGGTCTATCCTTATCTCCGTGCCCTTGCCGGGGGCGGAAACGGCGGATATCTCGTGGCCGAGCTTGCGGCAGACACGGCGGCAAAGATACAGCCCGAGTCCGCTCGCGCGCAGGTCGGCACGGCCGTTAAGCCCCGTGTAGCCCTTATCGAAAATGCGGGGCAGATCCTCGGGCGCGATGCCTATGCCCGTGTCGCGTATGCACAGTGTTTTCGGCTCGGCAAGATATATCCTCACGCTGCCCTCGCGCGTGTATTTAAGCGAATTTGAAAGCACCTGCTCGACGACGAAGGCAAGCCACTTCTCGTCGCTGACGACGCTCGCGCCCGACGGCTCAAGCTCAAGGCTCAGCCGCTTGGAGATGAACTCGCCGGCAAATTTCTTCACCGAGCGGCGAATAAACGGGTCAAGCTCAAACTCGCGGATGACATAGTCGCTGCTCTCGGAATCGAGGCGCAGGTACACAAGCGCCATCTCGACATACCGCTCGATGCGCCCAAGCTCGGCCGACAGCCTGCGCGACTCCGGCGAGTCGGAGCCTTCAAGCGTCAGGCGCATGGATGCGATCGGCGTTTTTATCTGATGCACCCACACGGTGTAGTAATCAAGCGTGTCGCTCCAGCGGCGGTGAGCGCTGCGGCTTATCTTTTCGCGGCTTTCGGCCAGAAGCGCGATAATCCGGCGATAGTCGGCATCGTCTATGCTCCTTGCCGGAGGCAGCATCTTCTCCTCTGCGGCAGTTATCTCCGTGAGCGCCATGAACTCGGCGTGACGGCGTTTTGCCTGTGCATAGTCGCGTATGACGAATACGGCCGCCAGCGCAAGGCACAGCAGCGCAGGATACGCCACCGCCAGCAGCGGCAGCCCGTAAAGCGCAAAGCTTGCAAGGAATATCGCCGCTGCAAGCACCGACGCCGCGATAAGCCGCGCATGCTCTTTTAAATATTCGCCAAAAAGCTTCATTTTATCACTCCACGATGTAGCCTACGCCGAATTTCGTCGCGATAAAGCCCTCAAGCCCGGCGGCGTCGAGCTTTTTGCGCAGTCTGCCGACGTTGACGGTCAGGGTGTTCTCGTCCACGAAGCTGTCGGTCTCCCACAGCTTTTCCATGAGCTTTTCGCGGCTGACGACCTTGCCGCGGCTCTGCATAAGGCACAGCAGTATGCGGTATTCGTTTTTGGTCAGCGCAATGCTTTTTCCGTTGTAGGAAAGCGAGTTATCGTCTGTATTGAGTATCGCGCCGCGGTGCTCGATGATGGGCATGCCCGGTGCAAAATCATAGCTGCGGCGCAAAAGCGCCTGTATCTTGGCCATGAGCACGCTGCCGTCAAAGGGCTTTGCTATGAAATCATCCGCGCCCATGCTCATTGCCATGACGATGTTCATGCTGTCGGCCGCCGAGGATATGAATATTATCGGCACCTTCGACACCGTGCGGATCGCGCTGCACCAGTGATAGCCGTTGAAAAACGGCAGGGTTATGTCCAGCAGCACAAGGTGCGGCGAAAATGCGGCAAACTCGCCCATAACATTGCGCAGATCGTCCGCACAGCGCACCTCAAGTCCCCAGGCCTCGGCCTGCCGCTTTATGCCCTCGGCTATGCCGGGGTCGTCCTCGACGATAAAGATACGGTACATTTATTTTCCCTCGAATATCTCTTCGGCAAGCTCGGCCGCATCCTCGACGCAGCCGCGGCACGGACGGAGCACAACGCCGGTGTCGCGCCCTTTAAGCTCGCGGCAGAACACCGAGCCGTTTTTCGCCTCGAACCTGCGCAGAAGCTCGGCGGCCTTGTCCGATGCTTTCCCATCGAGCACAGCGGGATCGTCCTCGTTGAGCTGACCGCTTGCCATGTTCATCGCGGCAACAGCGCCCAAAAGCGCGCCGCAGTATTTGTGTGCGCCGCCGCCGTAGCGGCGAGTGAGCGCCTTCATCTCGTCCTCGCTCACGCCGGCCTTGTCGCAGAACGCGCAGCCGACGGCCATCGCGCAGTTGCAGCCCGAGGCGTGATACTGCGCGGCAAGCTCCTTTTTGCTCATAGCTTGTCCCTCCGATGTTTCTTTTAATAAATATATCATAAACCATAGTCATGCCTCTGTCAAACGCCATATACTCAATAGGTTTTTGTTGACACAGAGCTTTATACATAATATACTAATTGTAATGATAAATCTTGGACGAACTAATGATTTTTTAATAATTGGGAGGAAAAATGAAAGACTTAAAGCACCTTATCTACTTCGAGCATCTGCTCGACGAGGCGGCAAATGAGCTCGTCATGCAGGCGGTGTCGGAGGGGAAGCACGCGGTGGGCTACACCTGCTATCACATGCCCGAGGTTTTGCTCAACCTTGACAACTGCTTTTCCGTCCGAATGAGAGCGCCGCGCACAGGCTCGCTGGAGATATCGACCTACTACATGACAAACTATCTGTGCGGCTACGCCAAGGCGCTTGTCGAGCGCGGCATCGAGGGCGGCTATAACTTCCTGTCGGCGCTTGCCGGCGGCGAGACATGCACCGAGATGAACCGCACGCTTGAGCATTTTGAGGTCTTGCAGCTGGTGAAGAACGAAAATTTCTTCGTTTCCTTCATCGACGTGCCGTTCAAGGTCACGCCCCACGGCCTCGAGCATTACAAAAACCAGATCACCAAAAAAGTCCTTGAGCCGCTGCACGAGAGATACGGCACGGACATTTCCGATGCTTCCATACGCAAGGCCGTTGCCGAGCACAATGAGGTCTGCCGCATCATAACCGAGATCGGCGATATGCGCAAGCTCGCAAATCCGCCCATAACGGGCTATGAGTTCCACGTTTTGTGCCTTGTTTCCTACTGCTGCCCGAAGGCGCTTATAATCGACAAGCTGCGCGAAACGCTCGAGGAAGTCAAAACTCGCGTTCCCGACGCGAAGCCTGCGCATCGCGCACGCGTCGTAGTTGTCGGAAGCGAGATCGACGATCTCGACTTTACGCGCACCGTCGAGCAGTCCGGCGCGCTCATCGTTGCCGACCGCTTCTGCTTCGGCTCCTTCCCCGGCAGACAGGAGATCGTTCTCAGCGACTCCGAGCCTGCGCTCGACCAGATCTGCCGCTTTTATCAGGAAACGAGCCAGTGTCCGCGCTATATGTCGCAGGATAAGGTCCACGGCCGATACGAATTTGTCGATAAGCTCGCAAAGGAGTACAATGCCCAGGGCATTATCTACGAGCAGATGAAGTTCTGCGAGTTCTGGGGCTATGAGCGCGCGCTTGCCTCGCACGTCATGACCGAGCTGTATAATTATCCGACCGTCTGCGTTGACAGGGAATACACCGGCAACGCGTCCGGCCAGCTGCGCACGCGCGTTCAGGCGTTTGTCGAGAGCCTCGAGATAAAGCAGATCCACAAGGAAAAGGGAGGGCGCTGACATGGCAGGAAAACCGAGAAAGCTTGGACTTAGCTACATAGATAAAACCGGCGTTCGCCGCTGGCGCGAGTGGCGCGGCATCAAGGACACGCTCGTTGACTACGGCTGGTGGTGCGTCATGTGGAAGGACATGATAAAATTTGTCCTCCAATCGCCGCTTCAGGTCATCAAGGGCATTTTCCGCTATCGCTGGATGCTGACCTATCTTACGCTGCCGCAGTTTATCGACCGCCAGCTCGAGGGTATGCGCGGCGTGCAGCTTCGCGCAGGCCACGCGCTGTATGACATCATAATAAAGCACACCATCGACATCATTGCCGACTCATTCAACGCCGATCAGAACATCGGCGGCAAAAAATCGCTTGCCGACCGCATCGTCTGCTTTGACGAGCTTGTTCCGACCGAGCTTATGGCAGGCTTCCCGAACCTCATCGGCATTCCCGTTCAGACCATACCCATTTTCCTGTCCTCGATGATAAATCAGCAGCTTCCGCCGGTGTATCTCGACGCGATAGAGAATTTCGGCGTGCCTGCCGACGTGTGCCCTCTGCCGTCTGCCGAGGCCGGCGTTGCCGCCGAGGGCGATTTCCCGATCTTCGGCAAGTGCTTCATCGCCTGCAACATGCCCTGCGACGGCAGCATCATGACCACGTCGTTCCAGGATCGCTATTTCAAGCTGCCGACCTACTGCCTCGGCGTTCCGCTGCGCTATAACGACGATGTTGACGCGCAGAAGTACGCCGTCGAGGAGCTGCGCGGCTGCATAAAGTTCATTGAGGAGCACACCGGCGAGAAGTTTGACTGGGACGCCTTTGCCAAAGCTCTCGAGAGCTACAACGAGGTGACGCGCTTCCACCTCGATCTGTGGGAGATAAACCGCACCGATCATCCGCAGGTGACCGGCCCCACGCCGTGGCTGTACCGCATGTACACCTATCATCTGCACGGCGGCATGGATCAGCGCTTCAACAAGGCCGATAAAAGAGTACACAAGCTCATGACCGACGCTTACGAAAAGCGCCTGCCGTGCTCGGCCGAAATGCGCCACAAGGCGCTCGTCTGGTCGTGCCCGGCAAACTACTACACGAACTTCTCCAACTGGCTCGAGCAGTGCTGGGGCATAGTTTCCGTCATGGACATGGAAACGCATATTTCGCAGGTCATTATCGACACCTCCACGCCCGAAACGATGCTCGAGGGCGTTGCACTGACCTATCAGCGCGCGACCATGCGCAAGCACACCAAGGGCGGCTATCGCAACGCCGTTGACGAGATGTGGCGCGTCGCCGAGGAGTATAACGTCGATACCATCATCATGTACGACCAGATCTCCTGCAAGGGCATGGACGGACTTCAGGGCATTTTTGACGAGCAGGCGCGCGAGCGAAATATCAATTTCATCTGGGTGCAGCAGGATCTCATGGATCCGCGCACGATCTCGCGCCGTGATATGCGCCGCCAGGTCAACCAGTATATGACCAGCGTCCTGCGCGAAACGCCCGTCGATCCCACCCTCCTCGACTTCGACGACTGCGACGCTTTTTAAAGACGCATAGATTCAAAAAAGGAGTGCAGATTTTTTCTGCACTCCTTTTTCATATGCGTTTTACATTGTACCGATACGTTTCCTGCGTCGGTCCGACCGGAAACCGCGTAGAAAAACTGGTGATCGTCGCAGAGCAAAGCATCAGTACTCCTTCAAAAAACGAGGGTGATGATCGTTCCCTTGCCGGGGGCGGAGCCAACTGAAATTTTCGCGTTGTGCAGGGCGGCGGCGTGCTTGACTATCGAAAGGCCGAGACCCGTTCCGCCGACCTCCTTTGAGTGGCTCTTGTCCACACGGTAGAAGCGCTCGAAGATGCGCTCCTGCTGCTCGGGCGGTATGCCGATGCCGTTATCCTCGACGGTAAGCAGAACCCTTTCGCCCTCATGCCGCACGTTCACGCGGGCAAAGCCGCCGGGGCGGTTGTATTTTATCGCGTTCTCGCAGAGATTATGGACTATCGCGGCCAGCAGCTGAGGTATGCCGTTTATGACGGCACTCTCGCCGGAGACCGTGAGCTCGACGCCTGCAGCTTCGGCGGCCTGATCGAGATTAGCGGCCTCGTTCCTTGCGACGGCTAAAAGATCGACGTCCTCGCGCTGCATATCCTCTGCGTCCTCGTCCAGGTGCGAAAGCTTTATGATGTCATCTATAAGCGCGATCATGCGCTTTGACTCTGACTGAATCTGACTGAGGAAATGAGGCACGTCCTCGGGCTTTACGATGCCGTTGGCTAAAAGCTCCGCGCAGCCGGATATGGTGTGCAGCGGCGTTTTCAGCTCATGCGAAACGTTCGCGGAGAACTCGCGCCGCAGCTGCTCGGCCTTTTCCTTTTCGGTCGTATCGAGCATCAGAAGCGCGGCGCCCGCGACCCTGTTGCCGGACATTACGGGGCTTGCATACAGCCTGTAGCTCACGCCGCCGAGGGTTATGTGCTCTTCGCCGTGCTCGCCGCCGAGCGCCTTTTCTACAGTCTCGCGCAGCGGAGGCTCCGCGCTGAGCTCACGGATGTCCTTACCTATGCAGTAGCGGCCTATATCCAGAGCCTTTGTCGCAGCCTTGTTTATACTCAGGACGCTGCCCTGCTCATTGAGCAGGACAAGCCCCTCGGTCATACTGCCCGTCGCTGCGTCAAACTCGTCGCGGCGGCGGCGCAGCTCCTTTTCCTGCTCACGAAGCTGATTCTGCTGGCTCTTGAGCTTGTCGGTCAGCGGAGCGAGCTCTGGGTAGGTATTGATCCTCTCCGCGTCGTCAAGGCTCATCTCGTTTAAGGGCTTGACGATGCGCTTTGCCATGCGTGAGGCCAGAAGCAGCGACAGCAGCAGCGCAAGAAGGGCGATGATTGCCACGGGCTGTATCATGCCGAGAATAAGCGTCAGCGGCGTATACTGCATGTCGGAAATGCGCACGACCGTGCCGTCGGACAGGCGGTCAGCCGAATAGAGCTGACGCTCCATGAGCGTTGTCGAGTATCTCATGCTCTCGCCGTGACCGGTTTTGAGAGCCTGATGTACCTCCTCGCGGTCGGCGTGGTTTTCCATGCTCGACTGATCGGCACGGCTGTCGTACAGCACAGTGCCGTCGGCGGCGATCCATGTGAGGCGGCATCCCGATATGTCCATATCGGAAAAGTACTCCTCACCGGCGGACTCAATGCCCTGTGCGGCAAGATGGGTCTGCATGTTAAGCTGATCCATCTGCTTATTTGAAAAGTACTCGTACAGTACGCCTGTTATCAGCACGAACGACGCCAGAAGAATGACGGCGGCAACCGTGAAGATCGAGCGAAAAATACGTTTCGTCATGCTCTACTCCTCCATTCGGTAGCCTACGCCGCGCACCGTGCGGATATACGAGCCGCACCTGCCGAGCTTCTGCCGCAGCGTGCCGACGTGGACATCCACCGTGCGTGTTTCGCCCAAAAAGTCCTCGCACCAGACAGAGGACAGCAGCTGCTCACGAGTGAATGCACGTCCGGGACTGGTCATGAATGTGTGCAGCAGCTCATATTCCTTGAGCGTGAGCTGCACGCGGCGTCCGTCGGCGGTGACGGTGTGCTCCGAAAGGTTCATCTCAAGTCCGCCTATACGCACAAGCTGTGGCTTCACATCCGTCGCCTTTCCGCTGCGGCGCAGCACCGCGCGCACGCGCGAGGCCATCTCCATCATGCCGAAGGGTTTTGCAAGATAGTCGTCCGCGCCGAGGTCAAGACCGATAACCTTGTCATACTCATTACCTTTAGCGGTGGCCATTATTACGGGGATATCAGCCGTGCGCTGATCGGCCTTCAGGCGCTTTAAGATGGAAATGCCGTCTTCGCCCGGGAGCATTATATCGAGCAGGATAAGCTCCGGCACAGTGTCCGCCAGCGCCGAATAAAGCTCCCTTGCGCTTTCAAAGCCTGCGGCCTGAAAGCCGGAGGCGTTGAGCGTGTATATCATGAGATCTCTGATGCCTGCGTCGTCTTCAACACAAAATATCATTGTCATTACCTCGCAATTACCTCGCTTTATCTTAATTTTAATTGTAAAGCGTAATGTAAAACAGCTTTGGAATGTAAAGTTTGTGTAAATTCAGCGGATTGCGGACAGCCGGCAGGTGATAGTGGATAGCCGGTGGTGTGCGCAGAGCGCACGGATTTTCAGTGGCGCATTTACATTGTACCAATACATTTATTGCGTTGTCCCGGTTCGGGCCTGCCGGCAAAACCGGTTTTGCATCGCACCACAGTGCAGTGCCGCACCGCGTAGGGAACGGGCAAGCCCGTTCCTCTTCCTTACTATAAAAAACCTTCGGCCTCAAATCAGTGTTTATGTCTGAAGGTGAAGGTGAATATGCAATGAAGCATATCTTCAGCTATATGCTGATAATCATATACATTGCGCTTCTGCCGGCGTATGTGATACCGAGAATTCTGTATAATGTAAAACAGCCAAGGGGCCGCCTCGAATGAGGCAGCCCCGTTTTTCGTCTTAAAAATGCAGGATATTTACGCAGGATACGACACTATAAGCGCGTCAACATCGGCAAGGCTCGTGCCGGAAAAGGCGTAGCTGCCTCCGGAGTTTTTATCAAGCGTCACGGTAACGGTCTGCGCGTCGAGGTAGGATGGGGATACGAGATGGGCATTTACCATATCGTGTATCGATTTTGCCCACCAGTCGATAAAGCTCTGCGATCCCTTGTCAAGCTCGCCAGAGGCGATACGCTCGGCAGCAGATCTGGCAAAGTCGGGATAATCCTCCTTGGCAACCTGTGCGACTGCCGCAATGGGGCTTACCTTGACCTCAACGGTGTAGCTCTCGCCGTTCTGCTTTGACGCACCGAGCTCGTATTTTGCACACTTGTACATTTTGTGCATGAGCTCCATGAGCTCGGTTCGCACGCTTTCGCTGCACTGCTCGTACTCAATGCCGAAGTAGGTGCAGAACACATTGAGGCTCACCTGCATGCCGCGCTCATAGCGCTCGGCGCAGCTTTCCTTAGTTTCGCCGCCGAGCATCGTGAGATATTCATCGGAGTATTCGCCGAGATACACTGCGTCCAGACCTCCCTTGACATAGGCGACGGGGTCGAAGGAAGGCTCGGTAGGCTTTACGGTGGGCTCGGGCTTTTCATCCCTGCCGCAGCCGGCAAGCAGCGAGGTGCACAGCGCAAGCGCAAGAATGAGGCTCATGGCGCGCAGAAATCTATTGTTCATATGTACATTCCTTTCGAATTTATATAATTTCATATAAATACTATTTGAAAATCACCCGTCTGTCAATCACAAATTTCCTTCCGCGGCATAGAATGCATCGACCGCAATTGGGGGAATTTTATGACTTATGTACTTATTACGGCGGCGGGCATTGCGCTGTGCAGCCTCGTCGGTGCCGTTATAGGCTTTCTGTTTGAGAATATACC
>ERZ1106939.1091-NODE-1091-length-21941-cov-8.466234_pt1 | contig 21941 bp, 20 predicted proteins | sample MGYA00403669_ERZ1106939 | MGnify/ENA primary metagenome ERZ1106939 (study PRJEB35170, sample SAMEA104062447) | human gut metagenome | biome: human gut; feature: human-associated habitat; material: faeces | place: Denmark | collected 2012-09-28 ...
CAGGCGATTCCGTGACAGAACCATGCCCGACACGGCACGGCAGATCATCTGAATCCGTGCAGTATCGACCTGGCGCGGGTAAACGTACATCTGTGTCTGCTGCGGGTAATCGCTGTAAAGGCCCTCCCGGAAAAAGAGATCGTACGCTACGGCATGCGCACCGGTGATCTCGTAGAATCCTCGTTTTTTCGCCTGAAACGGCAGTGTTCTCGTGACCTGCTGATGAAACAGGAACGAAAAGACATCGCGTTTGTAGCTCTGGTCGGTGATGCTCGCGTTTGCTTTTGCCTCACGGTCGAATTCCAGATTGCGGCTCATCGAAATGCCAAGCTCGAGTGCCGGAATCGGCAGCAGTTTGTCGTTTACGACGACCTCTTTTAACGTACTCTCCTCGCCCTCATAGATCGCGGAATCCTGGAAGCTGACCTGGATTTTCAGATTTTTCTGCCAGTTTTTCTGGTACAGCTTTTTCTGCAGAAACCAGGCGAGCGCCATTCCAAATAGTAATAAAAGAAGCATAGTCCGTTACCTTCCTGACCAGTTTTCGGTCGGCAGATCGATGCGGTTTAAAATTTCCTCGATCACCGATTCTGCGGCTCTTCCGTCGTCTGCGCCGATCTGCATGGTGAGACGGTGTGCGAGTACCGGAACAGCCACGGTCTTGAAGTCCTCCGGCACAACGTAGTTTCGTCCCTGCACCAGCGCGTGGCCCTGTACGGCACGTAAAAATGCGAGTGTTCCACGCGGGCTCACACCGCTTGCAATTTTGCTGTTGACTCTCGTCTCCTGTACGATGCGGACGAGATACTGTACCAGTTCCGGATGCAGGTAGACTTCTTTACACGCCTCCTGCAGGGCACGGATTTCTTCTTTTTGGCAGACGGACGACAGCTCGGCGAGCGGCTCCTCGGTCAGGAAACGGGCGATCATCTGTGTCTCTTCCGCCGGGCTTAATGCTTCCATCGAAAGTTTCATTAAAAAACGGTCCATCTGCGCCTCCGGCAGCGGGAAGGTTCCGAGTGTCTCGAGCGGGTTCTGCGTGGCGATGACGAGGAACGGCTCCTCGAGCGGCCGTGTCACACCGTCCACGGTGATCTGGCGCTCAGCCATGCACTCGAGAAGGCTGCTCTGCGTCTTCGGCGTTGCACGGTTGATCTCATCGGCAAGCAGAATGTTGCAGAAGGCAGGGCCTTTCGAGAAGACGAACTCTCCGCTTTTGGCATCAAAATAATTGAGACCGGTGACATCGGACGGCAGTAAGTCCGGTGTGAACTGGATGCGGCCGAACTCTGCCTCGACGGATTTCGCAAGGGATTTCGCCATGACCGTTTTTCCTGTTCCCGGGACATCCTCGAGCAGGATATGACCTTTGGCAACAAGGCAGGTCAGGACAAGCTCGATCGTGCGCTCGTTTCCGATCATGACCTTTGCGATATTTTCTTTTAATTGCTGCAATACATTATTTTCCATGTTTTGCTTCCTCCAATAGTAAGATTTAATAAAAAAATCCACCCCTCGCTGCTCTGTTTTGTGAGAACAGCACGATAAATTTATTTTACAGCACATATTTTCGGAAGACAAGCAGAAAAAGGACGATGCTGTACATACTTTTCACAGCATCGCCCTTTACGGTTTCTTCTATAAATTAGCTTGTCCCTTACAGTGCTTTCCGGTACAGCGCCTCGATGTCCTGCTGACGGGACGCTCTCGGGTTGACGGCGATGTTTCCGCTCTTCATCGCATCTACCGCCATCGGCACGATTTTGCTCTCGATCTCCTCTGCCGTCACTTCTTTTCCCTTTGCCGCCTGACGGATCGCATCGGTCAGGCTGGCCGGGATTCCGATGGCTGCGGTCAGCTCGCGGATCGCGCCGACCAGCATCATCGGCTCAAATTCATCGGCGTATGCCGGGATTTCGCTGATGTAGTTGTAGATCTTCAAATATCTTCCATGGTCTGCCAGTGCATTGTACTCTGCGATGACCGGAAGCAGAACGGCATTTGCCACGCCGTGCGGCACATCGAAGAAGGCGCTCACAGGATGACTCATTGCATGGACATTTCCAAGTCTTGCGTAGGAAAATGCAATACCCGCGAACAGCGAACCGGTCAGCATCGCCTCTGCGGCTTCGAGATCGGTTCTGCGCGCCACGAAACGGCGGATATTTTTACCGATCAATTCCATCGCTTTTTCTGCCATGGCATCGGAGAACGGAGATGCGGCTGTGGAAATATAAGCCTCCTCCGCATGGATAAAGGCATCGATACCGCAGGCTGCTGCAACGGATGCCGGAGCGGAAGTTAAAAGTTCCGGATCAAGAATGGCATACTCCGGCAGAAGTTCATAGCTGAATACGGTCAGCTTGTAATCTCTGCTGTGGTCGGTGATCACGGAAAATGCGGTCACCTCGGAGCCGGTTCCCGCAGTCGTCGGAATGGCAATCAGCGGGACAATTTTTCCCGGCACTTTGTGTGCGCCTTCGTATTCCGTGATGCTTCCGCCGTATTTTGCCGTCACACCGACGGCCTTTGCAACGTCCATCGGAGAACCGCCGCCGAGTGCTACGAGAAAGTCTGCGCCGGAAGCAAGATAGCTCTCGGTTGCTTTTTCTACTGTCGTCACAGACGGATTCGCCTCAATATCTGTGAAAATATCGGCTGCGATGCCTGCCGCTTTCAGGCTGTCCGCTGCTTTGTCCACAACGCCCATTTTTTTCAGGGTAGGACCGGAAAGAATCATCGCATGGGTTCCGCCCATCTTCTTGGCACACTCCGGCAGTTTGGCAAGCGTTCCTGCTCCGACAATAATATTCTGTGGAATCGAAAATTCGAATGGATTCATCTTATTTTTCCCCTTTCTTTCAGAAAGCGTGCCGAAAATTTTTCTTTCCGACACGCTTTGTTTTATCCTATCTCAGCTTCAGCCAGCCATTTTTGCAAGAACACGGTCGATCGCTGCATCGATGACAACGTCGAGTTCCGCATCGTCTGCCTCCGGCATCAGGGACGCTGCGTCCTCGTCGGAGATCAGCTCGATCAGACTGCCGAATTTCTCTTTATATTTGAACTTGCAGACTGCAAAGAATACAACACCGAGGAGGCTCCAGCCGCCTACCATCAGCCACTCCTGCCATACCAGCGTTCCGCCGGAACCAGGAATGCAGTAAACAAGCACCATGCATCCGGACATCAGAACTGCCATTGTTCCAACAAATTTGTATGCCGGAACACGGTACGGACGCGGCATATCCGGCTCTTTCTTCCGCAGGATCAGGAAGGAAAGAGATACCATACAGTAGGCAAGACAGCATCCAAAGTTACCTGCATCACAGATCCACACCATCATGCCTCGTCCTGCAAACGGAGCCAGCATAGTCAGCACGCCGATCAGGAACAGGGCGTTGATCGGAGTTTTGTGCTGCGGATGAAGCTTTGCGAACATCGGCGGAATCATGTAGGATTCAGCCATAGAGTACAGAGCACGGGAACCGCCGATCATAAAGGAGTTCCAGGATGTGATGATACCGCACATACCGCCGACGATGATGACTTTTGCCATAACCGCTGTACCGAATGCTTTCGCCATCGCATCTGCTGTGACAAGTCCGGTTCCTGCTTCCGAGTTCAGGATTTCGGACGGGTTCAGCACATAGCCGACAGCCAGGATAACACAGGAATAGAAAACAACAGCGAGTACAACGGAGAGAATCATCATTTTACCGATTTTCTTTAACGGAACGTTGATTTCCTCTGCTGCCTGCGGGATAACGTCAAAGCCGATGAAGAAGAACGGGGTAACAACAGCAACTTTGATGATGTTCTGGAACATCGTTCCGGTGCTCTCGCCGACGAACATCTGTCCCTGCAGATTGCTGGAATCTCCGTTGATCACGGATGCCACAATCAGAAGAATACCAGCACCGCCGATGATACAGGTAAGGACCGTCTGCAGAACGGCTGCTGTTTTTGCGCCCAGCACATTGATCAGTGTGATGAGGAACGCTACAATAACGGCTACGGCTACCCAGGAAGCATAGATATCAAATCCTGCCACGCTGTACATATAGCCTTTCAGGAATCCCGGACACAGATATGTGATGATGGTTGGGAAGGCGCACGCCTCGAAACACGTAACACTGACGTATCCTAAAATAATCGCCCAGGTACAGATGAACGAACCGTTCGGGCCCATCGCCTTGTAGCTGAAGACGTGCTCGCCGCCGCACTGCGGCATCGCTGCAGTCAGTTCTGCGTAAGTCAGTCCGATGAAGAAGATCATGACACCGCCGATCGCAAACGCAATTGAAGCTCCGACAACGCCGCCCTTCTGAATCCAGCTTCCTGAGGATACGACCCAGCCCCAGCCGATCATGGCTCCGAAAGCGATGACGAGAATATCCCATGCACCTAATACTTTGTCAAATTCTGATTTTTTCTGTTCCATGGCTTATTCCTCCCCGCTTCCGTATTTCTTCTGAATCAGTTCCTCGAGATACTCCGCTGTGCCCTCCACACCAAGGAATGCACTGTTGATCAGAATGTCTCGGTTGTGCCGGTCTCCGCGGTTGCTGCCGGTCAGCGCCAGATGACGCTTGTGATACCGTTTGTCCTTCTCGAGCAGCAGAATTTTTGCATCGCTCTCGGAAAGGCTGTGGCTCTTCATGATATTCTGAATGCGGATCTCATCCGGTGCATAGATAAAAGCCCGGAGGAGCTTGATATCTTTGCTGTCCTTTAAGATGTAATCCGCGGATCGTCCGATGATGACGCAGGCCTCTTTTTCTGCCAGTTTCCGGATGATCTGCTTCTGTACATGAATCGCACGCTCGGTCAGGTCCGCATATTTGGAAAAGGATCCACGGACATCGCCCTCGGCTCCTTTTCCGGCAATCGTACCGCCCTCTTCTACACGGTTCATGATGTCTTTCGGAATTCCGACTTCTTCAATAATCTGATCCACCAGCTCACGGTCGTAGAACTTAATTCCGAGATCCTCCGCAATTTTCCTGCCGATGGCATTTCCTTTGGCTCCATACTCGCAGCCGATTGTGATAACCAGATGTCCCATACCGTTTTCCTCTCACATTTAATTTCTCTGTTTTACCTGTTGTTTCCGATTCACAGAATGAAAAGAAAAACAGGACAGGGGCGAAGCATGGTTCTTTGCTTTTTGACGTCCTTGTCCTGTTCTTTTCACGCTATGAGATTTTCTTTGTTTCTATAAGAATTCTTTATTTTTCCAGAGCTTTTACGGTTTCTTCGATGATAGCAACTGCCTTGTCGCAGTCCTCCTCGGTTACGATAAGCGGAGGGATCAGACGAATGATGTGCGCTCCGATGGCTGTGATCAGCAGATGGCGGTCAAGGCAGCCATGTTTGACTTCTACGCCGCTGATGGTATCATCAAACTCTACGCCGACCAGCAGTCCCTGATGTCTGACTTCTTTGACATGCGGCAGTTTTGCTAATTTTTCTGCGAAGTAATCACCGACTTTCTTTGCATTTCCGGCAAGGTCGCGGTCGATCAGTTCGTTGACTTCTGCCAGTGCTGCTGCACAACTGACTGGATGGCCGCCGAATGTAGTTCCGTGAGATCCCGGGGTAAAGGCTTTTGCTACTTCAGCTGTTGCGCAGATTGCGCCAATCGGCATTCCGCCGCCAAGACCTTTTGCCATGGATACGATATCCGGTTTGATGCCGTAGTTCATGTAAGACATTACCGCACCGGTTCTGCCCCAGCCGGTCTGTACTTCATCAATCAGAAGCAGCATGTCGTTCTCATCACAGAACTTCCGGAGTCCCTGCATGAACTCTTTCGTTGCCGGATGAACACCGCCTTCGCCCTGTACCGGCTCAACCATGATGGCGATGGTGTTTTCGGTACATGCATCTTTGAAGGCCTGCAGATCATTGTACGGTGCGTAGGAGAAACCGTAGGTCATCGGTCCGAATCCAACCTGGCATCCGTTGCCCGGCTGACCGGTTGCAGACATGGCACCGAAGGTTCTTCCATGGAAGCCCATCTTTGCGGTTACGATGTGGTAACGGTTCGGGCCGTATTTCTCGATGCCGTACTTTCTTGCCATTTTGATCATGGCCTCGTTCGCCTCGGTACCGGAGTTCTGATAGAAAATCTTGTCCATGCCGATGGTCTCGCAGACTTTCTCAGCAAGCAGTGCCTGCGGGATGGTGTATGGATAGTTGAAGGTATGCATGATATCGTCGAGCTGCTCTTTTGCTGCAGCAACAACTTTCGGGTTTCTGTTTCCGGCGTTGTTTACGGCGATGCCCGCGTAAAAGTCAAGATACGGCGTTCCGTTTTCGTCGTACATGTACATCCCCTCTGCGGTTTCTGCAAGGAAATCGAAACGCTCGTAGGTCTCGATCATGTACTTGTTTACTTTGTCTTTGATGTCCTGAACTGTTAATCCTGTGTCTTTTAATCTCATAGTGTTATCCTCCCATAGCGTTGAAAAGATTTTTTAAATAAAAAACAAAAAAGCAAAGACTACTCGTTGGTAAGCGTCTTTGCTTTGTTTTTCGTTTATTATTTTGTACAACCATACAATAGCACCACTCCCTATATTTGTCAATTACTTTTTTTAAAAAGTTTTTTATTTTTGTTTTTTCTTTAACACCCGCTTTTTCTATTCTTTTTTGATGTTTTTTCGTCTTCCGCCGTATTTTTTTCGTATCCGTTGTTTTTTATTCTGATGTTCCAGCGGATTTCTGTCCATTATATTGAACAGTTCATTCAAAAAAAAGAAAGCCTGTTATTCTGCGGCTTTTAGTGATAGTCGAGAAAGAAACACATGCAGCTCGTCTTCTCCGTCCCTCTGTTGCGGTAGATGTGGGTCTGGTCTGTCTCGAAACGGAATGCCTGCTTCAGGTGGATCTCATGCTCTTTTCCATTGCACTCCACGGTCATCACGCCGTCTGTCACCACCAGGTACTCTCTTGTTTTCTCTCCATGGCCGCCGCTCACATACGTTCCGCCCGGTTCGATGTCGATGCGGTAGATTTCCACAAGCCGCGTGTCCTCATACGGAAAGCACGTCCACACAGTGTACTGTCCCTCCAGCTCTTTCGTCGGAACCAGATCCTCCGGTGTCACAAGATAACTATCCACCAGCGGCGTTGCAATCAGCTCCTGAAATTCAATCCGCAGGCCGCTCGTAATCTTCCCGAGCACGCCAAGCGACGGGTTCGCCGTTCCCTTTTCGATCTGCGAGAGCATACTCTTGCTGACCCCGGTCTGCTCTGAGGCCTGGTCGAGACTCATCCCTTTCGACTGCCGGATCCGTTTCAGATTGACCGCCACATTTTCTGTCAGATAATCCATGTTCTTCCACCTGCCTTTCTTCGTATTTCGCTCATTGTAGCACACCTTCCTCCGATATTCCAGTGAATATTTTCAAACTTTCTGCCGCCTTTCCCCGCTTCGCCTTTCTTTTCTTCCTTTATCCGCCCGGGTTTCAGGCGCTTTTCTCTGCCTTTCCCAGGAAAAGCGCCCTTCCGCCGGATTTGTATTTTTGTCAGACCTTTTCCATCCGCATCTGCCGCAGAATCTTCTTTTCCATCCGCGACACCTGCACCTGCGAAATCCCCAGTTTTCCGGCGATCTGCGCCTGCGTCATGTCCTGAAAATAGCGCATGTAGATGAGCTGCCGCTCCTTCGCGGGCAGTCGTCCCAACAACTCTTCCAAGAAAATCCGGTTCAGCAGCTTTTCCTGCCCGTTCTCTTTTTCCGGAATGCGGTCCATCAGAGAAATATCGTGGTTTTCCCCCTGATAGATGGTCTTCTGCAGCGATTCCACCTCCGCGCCGGACTCCATCGCCTCCACGATTTCTTCCACGGTAACATCAAGCTCCCCCGCTATCTCCGCCAGCGTCGGATCGCGCCCGTTCTCCCGCTCCAGCCGCTCCCGCACCGCATACGCTTTCCACGCCAGTTCCCGGATCGGGCGGCTCACCTTCACCATCCCCTCCGACCGCAGAAACCGCCGGATCTCCCCCGCAATCATCGGAACCGCATACGTCGAAAAACAGACTTCAAACGAAGAATCAAATTTATCAATCGCCTTCAACAGCCCAATGCTCCCGATCTGGCACAGATCCTCCATCTCCACCCCGCGGTTTGCAAACCGCCTCACCATGCTCCAGACCAGTCCCATATTTTCCTCTGCCAGTGTATCCCTTGCCGCTTTATCCCCTTCGTGTGCCTTTTCGATCAGGGCAAGCGTATGTTCCATGCATTCTGACTCCTATGACTTCCGATCCGGCCCTTACATTTCCGGATGCACACCGATTTTCCGTTTCATCACCACTTCCGTCCCCTTCGTGCAGGTGAGCCGCGAGAAGATCCGTGCCAGCGTCCGCAGCGAGTTCGACGCCGTAGGCGTGTCCGTCACCGAGGACAACATCAACGCCATCGCTGAAAAGCGCCTGCGGGAGGAGATCCGCCGCGGCGTGCAGACCATCCAGTATCAGGTGGTGACGCTGCTGACCACCAACGGACAGGCTCCCTTCGTCACGGTGTTCATGTATTTGGGTGAGACCAAGAACCAGCAGGAAAAGGACGACCTGGCCCTCATCATTGAGGAAACGCTGCTCCAGCGCTATCAGGGCGTAAAGAACGAAAAGGGCGTATGGGTGACGCCCGCCTTCCCCAAGCTGATCTATGTGCTGGAGGAGGACAACATCACAGAGGACAGCAAATACTGGTATCTGACGAAGCTGGCGGCCAAGTGTACCGCCAAGCGCATGGTCCCCGACTACATCAGCGAGAAGAAGATGCTGGAGCTGAAGGTGGACAAGAACGGCGAAGGCCACTGCTATCCCTGCATGGGCTGCCGCAGCTTCCTGACCCCCTATGTGGACGAAAACGGCCAGCCCAAGTATTACGGCCGGTTCAACCAGGGCGTTGTCACCGTGAACCTGCCGGACATCGCCCTCAGCTCCGGCGGCAATATTGAAAAGTTCTGGCGTATCTTCGATGACCGCATGGAGCTGTGCCACCGGGCGCTCCTGTGCCGCCATGAACGGCTGAAGGGCACACTGTCCGATGCCGCCCCTATTCTGTGGCAGTACGGCGCGTGCGCCCGCCTGAAGAAGGGCGAGCCCATCGACAAGCTGCTGTACGGCGGCTACTCCACCATTTCCCTGGGCTATGCGGGATTGTACGAGTGCGTGAAGTACATGACCGGCAAATCCCACACCGACCCGGCCGCCACCCCCTTCGCGCTGGAGATCATGAACGCGCTGAACGCCGCCTGCAAGAAGTGGAAGGCCCAGCATAACGTCGACTTCTCCCTGTATGGCACGCCGCTGGAGTCCACCACGTATAAATTTGCCAAGTGCCTGCAGAAGCGCTTCGGCGTCATTGAGGGCATCACCGACAAGGGCTATATCACCAACAGCTATCATGTCCACGTCACCGAGCCCATTGACGCCTTCAAGAAGCTGGAGTTCGAGGCGCAGTTCCAGCACCTCTCCCCCGGCGGCGCCATCAGCTACGTGGAAGTGCCGGATATGCAGAACAATCTGGACGCGGTGCTGGAGGTCATGAAGTTCATCTACGACCATATCATCTACGCCGAGCTGAACACCAAGAGCGACTACTGCCAGGTCTGTGGCTGGGACGGCGAGATCGAGATCGTCGAGGAGGACGGCAAGCTGATCTGGAAATGCCCTCAGTGCGGCAACACCGATCAGGATAAAATGAACGTGGCGCGGCGCACCTGCGGTTATATCGGTACACAGTTCTGGAATCAGGGCCGTACCCAAGAGATCAAGGACCGAGTGCTGCACCTGTAAGCCATCATCACAGCATACAATGGGGCGGGCCACAGCCCGCCCCGCCCTTTTCAGATCCGCCTCATTTTTAATGTTAATTTAAGGATTTTCCCTTATACTACCCACCATCAGGAGGTCTTTCCATGTACTACGGAGAGCTGAAAAAATACGACATCGCCAATGGGGCGGGTGTCCGCGTCACACTGTTTGTATCCGGCTGCACCAACCACTGTCCCGACTGCTTCCAGCCCCAAACCTGGGACTTCCATTACGGAGCGCCCTTTACGGCGGATACGAAGGCAGAGATCTTTGCCGAGCTGGACAAGCCCTTTGTCCGCGGCCTGACGGTGCTGGGCGGCGAGCCCTTCGAGCCGAAGAACCAGCGCGACCTCCTACCGCTCCTGCGCGAGGTGCGGGAGAAATACCCCCAAAAGGACATTTGGTGCTTTACCGGCTTCCGGCTGGAGGACGAGCTGCTGCGCGACGGCAGCTATCCCCGCTGCGAAGTGACGGACGACCTGTTGGCCTGCATCGACATTCTGGTAGATGGCCGCTTTGAAAAGGCGTTGAAAGACATCTCCCTCCAATTCCGGGGCAGCCGAAACCAGCGGGTCATCGACATGGCCCGTACCCGCGAAACAGGTCAGGTCGCCATTTGGGAGAAACTGCGAAAGTGAGGTATGCCCTTATGAAAAAACTGGCCGCGCTGCTTTTGTTGCTGGGCGCTTTGCTGGCCCTGGCGGCCTGCGGCTACCCCGTAAAGCCCGAAAACAGCGGCACACCTGATGCCGCCGTCACCACCGTTAAACCCGACAGCGGCTATACGCTGGGCGGCGCGGACGTGGTGCAGCTGAACGGTTTCCGCTCCATCGACATCGAATGGATCTCCGGCAGTGTCAGTGTGGAGCTGTACGACGGCGAAGGCATCGAAATTAAGGAAACCTTGGCCGATGACGGCGCCGTCAGCGTGCCTATGGAGTGGCGCGTAAACGAGGACGACAGCACGCTGGACATCCGTTCCCAGCCCCAGCTGCTGAGCGTATCGGAGAAAAAGCATCTGATGCTAAAGCTGCCCCGGAGCATGGTGCTTCACGAGTTAGATATTGATACGGTCAGTGCCGCCGTGTCCGTCGATCTGACAGATGAGGACACCCTGACGCTGGATGAGCTGGACGTGACCTCCGTCAGCGGCGCCGTCAGCGTCAATGCCGCCAACGCCGCCAGTATCTCCCTCTCCACCACCAGCGGGGCGATCTCCGGCAGCGTCCGCACCCAGGGGCTGGAAGCGGACAGCGTCAGCGGCAATGTTGATCTGACGCTGGACATCCTGCCCACGGAACTGGACATTGAGACCTCCAGCGGTCCGGTCACGCTGGCCATCCCCACCGGCAAGACCACTTCGGTGCTGTCTGTGGAGCTCCGCACCACCAGCGGCCAGTTCAGCAGCGATGTTCCCGTGACACACACGAAGGACGCACCTTGGGAGTTTCAGACTGTCAGCGGAGATGTGACCATCACCACGGTAAAATAACGGCATCAGGACGAAAAAACTGACCGCCCGGTGGGCGGTCAGTTTTTCGTCCTGATGTTTTCAGCGGTAGATCTCACCCACGGTGGGGTTGCCGGCAGCCTGAGACTCATCAGTGTCGATGTGCATGGTGGTAGCACCGTCCTTGTTGACGCGGACCACCACATCGTCGAAGATCAGCTTACGGCCTTCGCCGCCGCAGGCCACCTTGATGATGTCGCCGTTCTTGACACCCAGCTCATTGGCCTCGTTCTCCAGAATGTGCAGATGGCGCTTTGCCACGATAACACCCTCGGACAGCTCCACCTCGCCCTTCGGCCCGATGAGCTTGCACGCGCCGCTGCCCTTCACGTCGCCGCTCTCGCGGACAGGAGCGTCGATGCCCAGCGTGCGAGCGTCGGTGGCGGAGACCTCCACCTGGTCAGCCTTGCGGACCGGACCGAGGATGGACACGTTGGCCATTTCCTTCTTCGGGCCAACAATGGTCAGCCGCTCATTGCTGGCGTACTGGCCGGGATAGGACAGAGGCTTGCGGATGGTCAGCTGATAGCCCTCGCCGAACAGCTTCTCCACCGTCTCCTGGGTCAGGTGGATATGACGCGCAGACGTCTCGATCATAAAGCTCATAGTTATTATCTCCTTTGTTCCAAAGAATTTTGGTCACTTCTGAAATTTATCCCGCAGCGGGAACATCTCGTCCTCGGTGATACGGGTCAGCTCTTCCAGCTTACCTATGACAAAATAGCCCTTATTTACCGCCTCGATGCTCCCGGTGACGCGGACGAACTCGCCCCGCTTCAGCCCGGCGGCCTCCGCCGCCAGCTCCGCGCTGCTCTTGAGGAGGATGGACAGTCCGAAGCCTGTGTCGCCCTGTCCGTCGCTTGTAATGCGCCACCAGGGGAAGCACACCGACACCTTGCGGTCGGCATAGCGGCTCTGTCCGCCTTTGACGTATTCGGTCTTGACCTGCTCAAAGGTGCGCGGCACCAGTTCCCCATCGGGCATATGGAAATACATCGTGCCGTACAGGCGGCCGCGGCGCTTGGTCAGGCTGTTAAAGCGGCTGATCATCAGAAAAGCCATGACGAGCAGGATCACCAGGCCATACATTCCCTGCCCCTTTATCAGACACCAAATGAACACCGCCACCCCTGAAATGAGGATGATGCGGTTGATGAGGTCCTGCCCGGACCACAGATCCTTCAATCTATTCATGGGCGTACTCCTTATATCTCGTTCAACGGCACATATCTTACCACACGCCGTGGATTTATGCAAGGGAAAACCGCCCTCCTGATGCAATTTCCCCTTGTATTCGGCGGAATATTTGATATAATTGTGTCAGATAGCGCAGCGCGCGCTATTCATTTACCTAATAGGAGGCGTTTTTCATGTCTGTCAAGCTGGAGCTGTACCGCGTATTCAAAGAGGTGGCTGAGGTGGGCAATATCACCGCCGCAGCCCAGGCACTGTATATCTCCCAGTCCGCCGTGAGCCAGTCCATCAAGCAGCTGGAGCACGACCTGCAGACCCGTCTGTTTGCCCGCAATTCCCGGGGCGTTACCCTGACAGCGGAGGGACAGATGCTGTATGAGTACGTCCGTAGCGCAATGGGCCTGCTGGAGACGGGCGAGGAAAAGCTGTCCCAGACCCGGGAGCTGCAAATGGGCAAGCTCATCATCGGCGCCAGCGACACCGTCACCAGCCAGTTTCTGCTGCCCTACCTGGACAACTTCCATAAGCAGCACCCCGCCATCCACATCCAGATCGTGTCTGGCCGCAGCCACAAGGTCCTGGGCCTGCTGCGCTCCGGCAAGGTGGACATCGCCTTTGCCAGCACACCGTCAGATACCTCTTCGCTGGACATCTATCCCTGCTTTAACACCCACTCCATCTTCGTAGCCGGCGCAGAATACCCCTGCGACTTTGACCACATCTACTCCCTGGATGAGATCGCCGCGTTTCCCCTGATCCTGCTGGAGCGCAAGGCGTCCAGCCGCCTGTACCTGGAGCGGTATTTCCTGCAGAACGGCCTGCGCCTGAACCCCGAGATCGAGCTGGGCGCCCGCAGCCTGCTGGTGGATCTGGCGGCCATCGGCTTCGGCGTGGCCGGTGTAACGGAGGAATTCGTGCACCGCGATCTGGAGAGCGGACGGCTGAAAAAGCTCAATACCAGCTTTGAGATCCCGGCCCGCAGCGTAGATATGTGCCTGCTGAATGACGTTCCTCAGTCCGCCGCTGCGGAGCGCTTCACCGCCTTTGTGAAGGACAGCTTATCGAAGGAATGAGCGCGGCGTATGCCCTTGTCGTCTGGGAACGTTTTCCCCGGTAAAACCCACAAAAAACCGGTATGTTCCCCCGAATAGTTCTTCCATTTTCCATGTCGTTTTTCCGCGTGAAATCAGGTAAGATAAGTTCAATATATTTTTGAGAGGAAGTGGTGACAATGCAGCAGCTGAAGGACCGCATCATCAAGGAGGGCCGTGTTCTGCCCGGCAGCATCATCAAGGTGGACGGATTTTTGAACCACCGGGTCGATACGGCTCTGATGAGCGATATGGCGGATGAATTTGCAAAGTATTTCGACGTAAAGAATATCACGATGGTGCTGACCGCCGAGGCCAGCGGTATCGCTTTGGCGACGATCTGTGCTCAGAGATATGGCGTTCCCATGGTCTTTGCAAAGAAGGCCAAGAGCGACAATATCGAGGGCGGTCTGTACCAGAGCGACATTTTTTCTTACACGTACAAAAAGAAAGTCACCCTGCTGGTGAGCCAGGACTGGATCACCAAGGATGACCGCGTGCTGATCATCGACGACTTCATGGCCAAGGGCTATGCCATGCGCGGCCTTATCGACATCGTCAACAAGGCCGGCGCAACGCTGGCCGGCATCGGCGTAGCCGTGGAAAAGGGCTTCCAGGACGGCGGCGACAGCCTGCGCCGGGAGGGTTACCCCATCAAGTCCCTGGCCATCATCGACAGTGCCGAGGGCGGTGTGATCCGTTTCCGGGAGGATAGCTGACATGAAGAAGGTTCTGGTACTGGACTTTGGCGGCCAGTATAATTTGCTGGTAGCCCGCCGTGTCCGTGAATGCGGCGTCTACTGTGAGATCAAGTCCTTCCACCTGTCCATGGACGAGATCCGCACCTTCGGGCCGGATGCCCTGATCCTCACCGGTGGTCCTGCCACGGTGTTCGAGCCCAACGCCCCCATGGTGGACAAGGCCCTGTTTGAGCTGGGTATCCCCGTGCTGGGCATCTGCTATGGTCAGCAGCTGATGATGCAGCTGCTGGGCGGCCAGTGCCGCAAGGCGGAGACCCGTGAGTACGGCAAGATCCAACTGGCCCACACCCCCTCTCCCCTGTTCGATAACATCCCCGAGACGTCTATCTGCTGGATGAGCCACGGCGTGGAGGTGGAGCGCATCGCCCCCGGCTTCTCCGTCGTCGCCACCACCGCCGGCTGCGGCTTCGCCGCCGTGGCAGACGACACCCGCAAGCTCTATGGTGTCCAGTTCCATCCGGAAGTGCTGCATACGGAGTACGGCACGCAGGTGCTGCAGAACTTCCTGTACCGCATCTGCGGCTTTGGTCCTGAGTGGACCATGGCCTCCTATCTGGAGGAGGCTGTGGCCGAGTGCCGCCGCAAGATCGGCGACGGCCGCGTTCTGTTGGCTCTGTCCGGCGGCGTAGACAGCTCTGTGGCCGCCGCCCTGCTCCAGCGCGCCGTAGGTGATCAGCTGACCTGCATCTTTGTGGATCATGGCCTGCTGCGCAAGGACGAGGGCGACCAAGTGGAACAGGTCATGAAACACCAGTTCCATGTGGATGTGCGCCGCGTCAACGCCGGACCGCGTTTTCTTAGCAGGCTGGCAGGCGTCACTGAGCCGGAACATAAGCGCAAGATCATCGGCGAGGAGTTCATCCGCGTGTTCGAGGAAGAAGCCAAGAAGATCGGCGCGGTGGATTTCCTGGCCCAGGGTACGATCTACCCCGACGTGGTGGAGTCCGGTCTGGGCGGCGAGAGTGTGGTCATCAAGAGCCATCACAACGTAGGCGGTCTGCCCGACTGCGTGGACTTCAAGGACATCGTCGAACCCCTGCGCCGCCTGTTCAAGGATGAGGTCCGCAAGCTGGGCACAGAGCTTGGCCTGCCGGACGAGCTGGTGTGGCGTCAGCCCTTCCCCGGCCCGGGACTGGCTATCCGCGTCATCGGTGAGGTGACGGAGGACAAGCTGGCCATCCTGCGGGATGCCGACGCCATCTTCCGTGAGGAGATGAAACTGGCCGGCCTGGACCGCACCACCAGCCAGTTCTTTGCCGTGCTCACCGACCTGCGGAGCGTGGGCGTTATGGGCGATGAGCGCACCTACGATTATACGCTGGCCCTTCGCGCTGTGCAGAGCCAGGATTTCATGACCGCCACTTGGTCTCGTCTGCCCTATGAGCTGCTGGACAAGGTGTCCGGCCGCATCGTGGGTGAGGTCAAGCACATCAACCGCATTTGCTACGACGTCACCTCCAAACCCCCCGCCACCGTGGAGTGGGAATGATTGCAGAAGCCAGAAAAGCCTTGAAATACAAGGCTTTTTCGGATTTCGATGCTATCAAAATCGCCTTTTGACGCGAATTTGACGCAACTTATTTTCAACGAAAGCAAAAATGCTCTGACGAAACCAATCGTCAGAGCATTTTTGCTTGAAATAGGATGTCATTCATGGTATCGTGCTGCCGCTGGATATCCTCCCGACAGACAGCATACTGCTGACGGTCTTGACGTCCACGCCGTTTTGCAGCGCCATGGTTGCGAAGGTGTGCCCTTACGGTAGCGCCATATATAATGAGGGTCAAACAGAGGTTAAACCAGCATCAGCAGTGTACCGCCAACAATGAGCATCAGCCCCAGTGCCGATTTTTTCGTCAGCTTTTCGTGGAATACGAAGTAAGAGAACGCGATGGTCACAAGGATACTCAGCTTGTCGATGGGCACTACCACGCTGGCAGGGCCATCCTGCAGCGCCTTGTAGTAGCACAGCCAGCTCCCGCCGGTAGCCAATCCCGACAGGCCGATGAAGCCCAATTCGTTCCGGGGGACACGCTTCAGCTCTCCCCGCTTGCCGGTGACGAATACCATGATCCACGACATCACCAGCACCACGCCGGTGCGGATGGCCGTACCCAGGTTGGACTCCACGCCGCTGATGCCCACCTTGCCCAGTATGGCCGTCAGACTGGCGAACACCGCTGAGCCCAGGGCGAACCAGAGCCATGCCGCGCTTTTCGTCTCGCCGCTGCTCTGCTTCTTCTCAATCATCAAAAACGTGCCCACGGCGATGAGCGCCACGCCGATGCCCTTGGGCAGGCTGATGCCCTCCTGCAGAAAGATGGCCGCCAGCAGAATGGTCAGCACATTGCTGGACTTGTCGATGGGCACTACCACGCTGGCAGGGCCGTCCTGCAGCGCCTTGAAATAGCACAGCCAGCTCCCGCCGGTGGCAAGGCCGGACAGCACCAGAAACAGCAGCGTTTTTCCGCTGATATCTCCGATGGTATCCTGCGAGCCGACAATGAACACCATCAGCCACGAAAAGGCCAGCACCACTATGGTGCGGATGGCGGTGGCCACGGTGGAATCCGTCTTGCGGATGCCGCATTTGGCCAAAATGGCTGTCAGACCGGCGAACAGCGCCGAACCGAAGGCAGACAATATCCACATGATCTGTCGCACGCCTTTCCTGCTCAGATCTCTTTGCCGACCTGATAGGCTTTTTCCAGTGCGGGGTGCCCGACAATTTCACCGACTTCGTTGACGCCGCCTGCAAACACCGTTTCAACCAGCTCACAGCGGGGGAAGCAATCCACCCAGCCCTGCACGGCTTTCTCCGTACCTGCCACCGTCTCCGGCTCATTCTCCGCCGCTGTGGCCAGCAGATAGGCCTTTGTGAAGGCGTAGTCGGTGTCATACAGCGGATTGGCCCGGTCCAGTAGTGTCTCGGAATTGCCGCCCTTGCGGGGGCTGGAGGAAATGATCAATACATTTTTATTCATGGCAAAGCACACTCCTTGTGTCTGTATTTTCTTCATTAAAATAAACCACAAACACGACTTCAGGTCAATACCATTTTCAGATACATTTACTTGACCCACTATTTACAAAGTCAACATTGCAGAGAATGGAAGATTTTGCTATACTACCATCGATTGACAGGGGTCCTTGTCAATCGATGGTATAAAAACACATTATGCAAGAGATGCACGAGCGGGAAAGGATATACCATGGGCGACGGCTATTTTCTGTTGACAAACTTACTGTCCGAGGACGAAAAAAAGGTGATCACCAGCATCACCGCACACATCGAACGGGGCGAAAAGCGCGTGGGCATCCAGCAGATCGCCAGCGAGAATTTTCTCTCCACCACGACCATCGTTAAGATGTGCAAACGACTGGGCTTTGACGGATACAGTGAGCTGTACTATTATCTCAGCCGGCAGTTTGATTCTCACGATGAGGGCCGCGGCGCGGAAAATCTCAAAAGTCTTATCGACAACTACTCCGATGAGCTGATCTCCCGGTTCTGCGGCCTTTTGGACCGCTCCCGCCAGGCCAAGCTGTTTACCACCGGAGAGGGCTTCTCCAACATTGTGGGGGCATATATCGCCCAGCGTCTGTCCATCTGCGGGTTCATGGTGTTCAACAACGTGCATTTCTACGACTATATGCTCTTCCGCGACGCCCATCATCTGCCGAACGGGCCGGAGGACGCCCCGGTGATGTTCGCCGTCAGCCAGAGCGGCGAGACCGGGCCGGTGCTGAACGATGTGCGGCACGCCAAGCAGAATGGCCACCGGATCGTTACCTTCACGCGGCGGAGCGACTCCACTTTGGCCCAAATGTCGGATATTGTATTCGTGGTGGACGGCTCCCGTCAGACACTGGCGGGCAGCCTGCCCAACACCTTTTTCGGCCGGGTGATCCTGGCTTTTGAGGAGCTGGTGGCGTTCTACTTTGAGGGAAACCGACCGTGACCACCGCGTGATATTACTTTTTTTACCAAAACAGAAAATTTTTCCTCTAAAAGGTGTGCTATACTGAGCATCGGTGTGGTGCGTTCTCTTCGCATCATGCGGTATCTTGTTCCGGACGCTGCGTCCGGACGAAGGAACACAGACTTTAAGGAGGAAAGAAAATGAAGAAGTTTTTTGCACTTCTGTTGGCGCTGGTCATGGCGCTGGGCCTGCTGGCAGGCTGCGGCAGCAGGGACACCAACAGCGACGCGCAGAACGATGAGAGCGACACAAAGAAGATTGAGACGCTGAAGGTCGCTTTTGTCCCGTCCCGTGAGCCCCAGGAGATCATCACGGCCACCGAGCCCCTGAAGCAGATGCTGAAGGACGAGCTGGCCAACCAGGGCTATGAGGTCAGTGATGTGGAGATCACCGTCGGCACGACTTATGAGGCTGTCGGCGAGGGTCTTGAGGCCGGTACGATCGATGTGGGCCTGATCCCCGGCGGTACGTATGTGCTGTACGATGACGGTGCTGAGGTCATTCTGACCGCTACCCGAAACGGTCTGAGCAAGGATTCCGACAATGCCAAGGATTGGAACGACGGCCAGCCCACCGAGGCTTCCGACAAGCAGGCTGTTTCCTACCGCGCCCTGTTCATCGCCGGTCCTTCCGACAAGGGCCAGGAGCTGCAGGCCAAGGTCAACAACGGCGAGGAGCTGACCTGGGAGGATCTGGACAGCGCCAACTGGAGCATTATGGGTACTTCCTCTCCCGCCGGCTACATCTATCCCGCTCTGTGGCTGCAGGATCACTACGGCAAGGGCATCTCTGACCTGAAGAGCGCCGTGCAGTCCGACTCCTACGCCAGCGCCTTTGCCCGTCTGGCTTCCGGCCAGGTGGACGTGCTGGTGACCTATGCCGACGCCCGCCGCGACTATGCCGAGCGCTGGAACACCGAGTTTGGCCGTGAGGCCAGCATCTGGGAGGAGACCGGTGTCATCGGCGTCACCGCTCCCATCTACAACGACACCATCTCCGTCAGCAAGAGCTCCGAGATCATGGATGCCGACCTGATCGCCGCTCTGCAGCAGGCGTTCATCAACATCGGCAACACCGATGCCGGCAAGGAAGTCATCGCCATCTACAGCCACAACGGCTACCAGGTGGCACAGGCCTCTGACTATGACAACGAGCGCGCCGCGCAGAAGCTCATCCAGGAGCTGACCGCCGCGAACTAACGTACTTTCCCAAGCGCGGGGAGGACTGTAAGGATCAAACCTTCCGCTGTCCTCCCCGCGTTTTATTTCAGGAAAAGAGGAAACCGTATGATCATTTTCGACCATGTATCCAAGGTGTACCCCAACGGCACGGTAGGTCTGGATGATGTAAATCTGACGATCCGGGACGGGGAATTCGTGGCCATTATCGGCCGCTCCGGCGCGGGCAAGTCCACGCTGCTGCGGTCTGTGAACCGTATGCACCAGATTACCTCCGGCACGCTGACGGTAAACGGTGTGGATGTCAGTTCCCTGTCCGGCAAAAGCCTGCGCCGGTTCCGCCGGGGCATCGGTATGGTGTTCCAGTCCTTCAACCTGGTGACCCGCACAACCGTCATCAAGAACGTCCTGTCCGCCTGCGTGCCGGATATGCCGTTCTGGCGGGTGCTGCTGGGCGCGTTCCGGAAGGAGGACAAGATCAAGGCGCTGGAGTCGCTGGACAAGGTGGGTATTCTGGACAAGGCCTATATGCGGGCCGACCAGCTCTCCGGCGGCCAGCAGCAGCGCGTGGCGCTGGCCCGGACGCTGACCCAAGGGCCGCAGATCATTCTGGCTGATGAGCCTGTGGCCGCGCTCGACCCGGTCACGGCCAAGCAGGTAATGCAGGACTTCGTGCGCATCAATCAGGAGATGGGCATCTCCATCCTGCTGAACATCCACCATGTGGAGCTGGCGCTGGAGTACGCCGACCGCATCATCGGCATCCGGGCCGGCAGGATCGTCTACGACGGCCCGTCCGCCAATGTGGACCAGACCGTACTGGACGCCATCTACGGCGATGACAGCCCGGCGGAGGCAAGCCTATGAGCCTGTATGACCGCCTGTTCAAGCCCCGCCGCTATACGCTGCCCAACGGCACGGTGGTGGAGGAAAAGCGCAGCCGCGCGCCGCTGGTCATTCTGATCGTGCTGGTGCTGGGTGCGCTGTCTGTGCATATCACCGGCTTCAACTTTGCGGTGCTGGTGAAAAAAGGCAGCAAGTTTTTTGACATTCTCACGGCCATGTTCCCGCCCAACACCGGGTATCTGGCCAAGATCTGGCAGCCCCTGTGGGACACCATCAAGATGTCCTTCCTGGGCTCTTTCGTGGGCGCGGTGCTGGCCATTCCCTTTGCCATTGCCGCCGCCAGCAACATCGTCACCAACCGTGCGGTGGTGTTCATCGTGCGCCTGTTCCTCAGCCTGGTGCGCACGCTGCCCACGCTGGTATGCGCCCTGATCGCCACATACATTTTCGGCCTCGGCACGATGGCCGGTACGTGCGCCATTGCGGTGTTCACCTTTGCCTATGTGGGCAAGCAGCTCTTTGAGATCATCGAGACGGTGGATATGGGCCCCTATGAGGCCATGGAGGCCCTTGGCGCGACCCGGCTTCGCGCATTCACCGCCGCTGTGTTCCCCCAGGTCCTGCCCACGTATCTGTCCGTGTCCCTGTTTTGCCTGGAGGGCAACGTCCGCTACGCCTCTATCCTTGGGTATGTGGGCGCAGGCGGCCTGGGCCTTATTATGAATGAAAAGATCGGCTGGCGTGAGTACGACAGCCTTGGTATGATCCTCATCGTCCTGTTCGTGGCCGTCATGGTCATCGAAGCCATCAGCCACTGGCTGCGCAAGCGCTTGACATAAGGAGGCGGACGTATATGGAACAGAAAATTCAAAAAGCCTATGCGGCCGCCCCGAAAACATGGCTGTGGCAGCTGCTGGCCGCCTTTGTCGTGGCCTGCCTGCTGGCCTGGTCCGGCACGGCGGTAGAGGTGAGCAACCCCACCGGCAACGGGCTGGAGGTGGCGGGCAACATCATCTCCGGCATCTTCCACCCCTCCGGCAAGCTGCTCTTTACGCTGGGCACGAACGGCGTGCCCTATCTGCTGCTGGAGACGTTCTGCATCGCCTTTCTCGGCACGATCGTGGGCGCGGTGATCTCGCTGCCCCTGTCCTTCATCTCCGCCAGCAACCTGGTCCCCAAGCCGCTGGCCCTGATCGGCCGCATCGTTATCGCCGCCATCCGCACCATCCCGGCCTTTGTGTACGGTCTGATGTTCATCCGTGTCACCGGCCCTGGACCTTTTGCGGGCCTGCTGACCATGTCCCTGTGCTCCATCGGCATGGTTTCCAAGATGTTCATCGAGAGCATCGAGGACCTTGACAAGCGCATCCTGGAGTCCCTGGACGCGGCGGGCTGCACCACATTCCAGAAGATACGCTACGGCATTCTGCCGCAGCTGACGGCGGATTTTACCTCCACCATCATCTACCGCTTCGACATGAACCTGCGTGACGCCACGGTGCTGGGCCTGGTGGGCGCGGGCGGTATCGGCGCGCCGCTGATCT
>ERZ1106939.1099-NODE-1099-length-21896-cov-7.395540_pt1 | contig 21896 bp, 19 predicted proteins | sample MGYA00403669_ERZ1106939 | MGnify/ENA primary metagenome ERZ1106939 (study PRJEB35170, sample SAMEA104062447) | human gut metagenome | biome: human gut; feature: human-associated habitat; material: faeces | place: Denmark | collected 2012-09-28 ...
AAAACCGATCCTGCCGATGGAGGCGCTGCCCGCCTTCTGCCGGGAAAACGGCGTGCGGATCGGTATCATCGCCGTCCCGGCGTCTGCGGCGCAGAGCGTCTGCAACCTGCTGTACGAAAACGGAGTGCGCGCAATGTGGTGCTTTGCCCCCTGCCAGCTGTACAAACCGCTCGATGCCGTCATACAATATGAAAATATGGCACTCTCTCTTGCACATCTGAAAGCACAAATCGACACATAAAGGAAAAACGGAGGTTATACCATGGAAGCAAAAGAAAACATGATCGTGGACAACGTGGAGGCGCTGGAAGCCATGCTGGCGCGGGTGAAGGAAGCCCAGCGGCGCTACGCCACCTTCACGCAGGAGCAGGTAGACAAGATCTTCCTCGCCGCCGCCATCGCCGCCAACCAGGCGCGTATCCCGCTGGCCAAACTGGCCGTGGAGGAGACCGGCATGGGCGTGGTGGAAGACAAGGTCATCAAGAACAACTACGCGGCTGAGTACATCTACAACGCCTACCGGCAAATTATTAATTAATTACGGAGGTATGCAAGATGTATATTGTAAAAGGTTTCAAGAAAAATAGCGGCGTTATCAAGGCTACGGGCAAAAAATGGGAAAATTTTTCGTTGTTCTGCCTAAAGGAAAGCAAGGACGATAGCGTAACAGGTTATGAAGTCCATACCGCTAAAGTTTCGCCGTCTATCCTGCAAGAGGTTTTTCCAAACTCTGCGGCTATGATAGATAGCAAAATAAATATAAACTATGGCGTTCGTACTTTCGGCGGTGTTGAAAAACTCGTTGTTGAAAGTATAGACATAATCAAGTAAGAAAGGAGATTAAAGAATATGCCTATTACAGTTCTCACAGGTGAAACAACCGCTATTACTTCGGGTGTAACAACTATTACTGACCTTGTGTCTCAGGTCTGGACTATTATGACAGGCAATCCGCTTGTTATGGTCTTTGTAGGTGCATCGCTCCTCGGCGTTGCAATCGGCGTTATCCGTAAGCTTACAAAGGGCAAGGCTTAATTTCGTGTACAACCGCTTGGGGGCGGAGCTTCTGCTCCGTCCTCTATTTTTTATCGATAGGAGAAAACAAAATGAAAAATGTTGATACAGTATCTAAAAATGACCTGTCAAGTGTTCCGTGGTACATGAATAGAAAACTATTTCATATAATTAACTTTATGTTTTGTATGCTTGATACTTGGCTTTTCATTGCCCCCTTTATAGTTTTTCATGTAATTACTTTTAATAGTATAATTTCATATCCCTTTACTACACCTAAACAAACTGCTTTATTTGGATTTACTTTGTCTTTTCTTTTGGAGTTTATTATACATCATCTTATTTTTTCTGTTTGTCATCTTGTTGATTATTTTAGAAAGGAGAAAAAAATATGAAAACAAAACTTCGGCGGCTTTTGTCAATCCTCTCCGCTATGGTGCTTATGGTCTGCTGTGCCGTTCCTGCGTTCGCTTTTTCTAATTCTGATTTGCCTGTTGGCAATTATAATTCTAATGATGACTTCTCTTATAAAGAAATCATTTCACAACTCATTACAAAATACCCTGACTACTTTAAAAATTATGTTTTTATGATCCCTCAATCTGATTCTTCTTTTTCTCAATATGGTTTCTATTGGTTCAACTGTGATGAAAGCAAAAATTTTGAAATTGTTAAAAATGGCTCTCAATACTCTTTAAAAAATACTGATAATAAACCCTTTAAGTCTTATCGTTGCTTTTGGAATTATCGTAATAATGAATTTTCTAATGTTTATTTGAATGGTGAGAGTTCTTCCGATTGTGATTATCCCCTTTCTTGGCAAATATACACTTTTGGTAGTAACTGCAATGTTAAAATCGGTGATGATGATGTTATAAAAGACCCTAACGCTCCACCAGTTCCCTTTACTGTCGATTATTCCCCTGCTCTCTCTGAGGGCATGAGCCGCAAGGGAACTCTTGTCGCTCCGGGTGCAAGTAATGACGGACAGGAAATTGAAAGCAATGGTCTTAACGTCCGTGTCACACTAACGGACGAATTTTTAAAACTCCGTGACAGCTATGATGAACTTAAAGATTATACATATGAATTTGTATGTTATATTACTACTTCCCCCCCTGAAAAGTCGTCTTATGAAGAAAGCGTTAAAAACGCTGTTTATACCTCGTTGGACTATGGCAAATATATGTATACTACAAGTGGCGTTGTTGATGATGTTACGGACGATAACAAAGAGCCTACGGAATGGATAAAGGCAGAGGGCATAAATGCTGGCTATATAATTGGCAAGGGTGGCTCTGTCAAGAATGTTACTATCAATCTTGAAAATCTTGATAGTTCACAGTTCACAGCCGATACAAAGCTTTATATCGTGGTATATGGTCGCTTAACCTCTCTTTCAGTTCCTACCCCTGATTACTTCGACCTTGACAATCAAGGTTATTTGTGCAATCAAGGTTCTTTAAATACAAAGCAGATTGTAACAGTAAATGCTGACCCCGAAACAGGCGAGGGAACAGACGTTGTAATGCCTGACTACTATTGTGTAACGTCAACGGCATTTAATTATAAAGATTATCCTGAATATAAGCCGAAAATCTTCAAGAATGGTGCTGAAATGGATACAAACAAGCCGTTTACTGATTACCTTGATAAGAAGTTGACTCCTGATTATATGTATGATTATGATATGGATAAAAACGGAGAAAGCGGTCTTGCTCCTGACGATTTCGAGAAGTATGAGGAACAGAAAAAGCTTGACGCTAATTTCGGCTCATTCGATTTTGGTTTGGATAGTATAAAATCAGTGTTTGACGGCACGTCCGACTTTTTCAAGTTCTTGACCGCAAGTATCAGTATCTTGCCCACAACGTTCTTAACTATCTTGATATCTTTCTTTGTTATCATGCTTGTCATTGTTGTTGCTAAATGGATAATACCATAATAAGGGGGCTGTATAATGAATTGGTTTGATGTAATGAAATCCCTGCTTACTTCTTTGCAACATTTAATGTGCTTGCGAATAAGGCTCGGCGATTATAGTTTCACTATAGGTGCTATGATTATCGGCTTGTTTGTAGTGTCTTGCTCTTTGGCACTTTTGCAGTTTCTTTTAAACAGAGATTAGGAGGTTTACAATGTTAGCTATTTTAAAATTATTCGTCCTGTCACTGATAGTAATTCTTGCTATCAGTGCAGTCCTCGGCGTGGTGGCGTTCTTTATGGACTTGCACGCCTTTAAGTCTGAGAAAGATTTGTCGCTTCCTCGTAAACGGCTTATAGAAACATTATTCGAGGAACAGGAACTCAAAAAACAAGTTGCTGAACAGCCACAGAACACGCCACAGAGCGACAAGCAAGAGCCTGAGAAAGTGGGGTGGTAAATGTGTTATATGATGTTCAAAACGCCTGTTATCAGTTGCTAAAGCTTCTTGGCTGTGACCTCGCCGCCATTGACGTTATAAAGACGTGGAAACAGTTCGGCGTGTTGTGCTTGGAATTTGTCTTTGCCTGCATTATGCTGTTCCTGCTGTGGAAAATGCTTTACAATGCTATGATACGATTTTTCAGTCCTCGGAGGTGATAGCTATTTTTACTATTTTGTCTTTTCTCATTATTGGTGTTATACTTTATTTTAATTTTTATGATGGTGATGAATAATGATTCTTTTTGATTACTTTTTACGCCTGCCTTCCTTGGCGGCGTATGTAGCTTATGACAAGGCTACAGCCTTATATTTTAATTGGTCGCAAATATTCAATGGTTGGGGTATACACTTATTTGTCGGCAAATTCGGTGCAGGAAAAACTTCTCTCATGGTCGCCGAAGCTTATGAACTCTGTCGCAAATATCCTCAGCTTCATATCTTGACAAATATTAATATCAAAAACTTTCCCGACTATACGGAAATACTTCCCTTGAACACTGCACAAGATATCCTCAACGCCCCTAAAAACACGCTTGTTTTGATAGACGAGATAGGCACTATATTCAATAGCCGTGACTTTTCGGGCGGTAAATGTGCCGTTCCTAAACCGTTATTTCAGCACCTTTGCCAATGCCGTAAACGGCGTATGATGATATATGCAACAGTGCAGAGATTTAACCTCTTAGATAAACAAATAAGGGACATCACCGCAGACGTGACCGCTTGCCATACGCACTTCAAGCACCCATTCTGCCGTATACAGACAGGTTACACATATGACATTGAGGAATATGAACTCTATTCAGAAAATAAGGCTTATACGCCTGCTCAGATGTATAACCGCACATACTTACAGACAAATAAACGCCGTCAACTCTACGATACATCACAGCTTGTCACGAATATGTTACAAAAAGAGTATTTGTCCGATGAAGAAATAATCGCCAATCGTGAGGGCATAGAGCCTAATACACAGCCACTTGACCGAAAGCAAAAGAAATCTATTCGTAAGCGGAAAAATGCTTGGTAAATGAAACAACTCGCAGTGGTTGCCGTGAGGCTCACTGCGAGTTGTTGTTGTCTTTGTTGTTAATCATCAGCAGATTGCTATTAACTGTGTTCTGCTGTATCTGTCTTAATAATTCCGTTTGTTTCTCTTCTTCTCGTCTTATCGCTTTGCTGTTGCCTGCTGTTTCAAATATGGCACATATCAACAGTATCACAATGACTATTTTCACGATAAGTATAACAACGCCCATTGACGTCATAGCGTCTAACGCCGTGAATATTTCTTCCATACTCTCACCCCTCGTCTGTATGTGTCTTTATAATAATGTGGCTGTCCTCTGCTGATTTTATCTCCTGTCTGACAGCATATTTCAAATATCCTGCCTTTGACATTCCTAGTTCTTTTGCTCTGTCCTCTATCATTCTGTTAAACCCTTTAGGTGCTTTAAATTGCACTTTCTCTGTGTTTTCCTTATCCCATTTATCACGGGCTTTTCTTTGTGCTTCTGATACTGCCATTAAATCACCACCTTGCTATTATTATACATCATAATTTAGTAAATGTCAACAATTATTTCTACGGTATCCCGTAACAGTTTCTTTACAAATAGTTTACTATATATATGTATATCTCTACGGTATCCCGTAGTATAATATATACAGACAAAGGGAAAGCGGATAACCCACAAACCGCAGAAGAAAGGGTGTTTAAAATGACTATTTCAAATTACTATGTTCGTGAGTATCTTCGCCTTTATCGTGAATATCGTAAAGTAATTAATATATTTGATGCTTTTCTTTTGTATGGGAAAATAGAATACACCCTCGGTGAGTTGCGGAGAGATCTTTCTCTTGACTATCAATTTCACTGTGCCCTTCATGATAGGCTCTTTAATCTTTCTTGCCGTACTTGTGAAAAGTTCGGTCGTACTTGTGAAAAGTTCGGTAAACTTAAATCTCAGAATAATTTCTGATTTTTTTCTAAACTGAAAGGAGATTTTTATGAAAAATAAATTTTACACTGAGCAAAAGCACAGAGAAACTATGAATTCTGTTGATATGCTCGAAGGTCTTATTAATCGTATGTGCGTTACTAATGATGTCGATGAATTACGTCATCTTCTGACTTCTTCAATGTGTAGTTTGTCTGAATTATATGTTGTTGAGCGTGAAAAACTCAAAGAACGTATTTCTCAGAATGATTTCTGATTTTTCTATCTGTAAAATCTATCATGCGAACGGCTGGGGGTGAATTGCGAATTGTTGGAATTGTTGGAATGTTGGAAACAACAGCTTACAGGTTTTCAACATTTCAATGATTTCAATGATTCACAAGAGGGGAACGCCGTTCAAGATTTCCCCTTTTCACTTCCCTCTCGGCGTTCTGCTATACTCTTATGAAGTCGGGGTTAGTATTACCCCCGACTTCTGATACATGATACAAAGTAGTTTAAACAGCGTAAATGCGTGTTTTCCCATGTCACAAAATTTTGTGACAACTTCTGATACAAGATAAGGTGGTGTTTCTATATATGGTGGAGTTTAATTGCCGCTCTGCTTTCTGTGTTATAAATAACCCTCGCTACGATATTACATACAAGCACAATGAAGAGGGTGATATAATCAAAGACGAGAACGGCAAGGCGGTTATATTAAAGCAAGAACCTACGGAGTATCATTCGTTGACAGAGCAACAGATATGTGATGATGTTCTTAATAAGTGGGTCGGTGATGATGATAAGCGAACAGGAGCGGTTTTATTCTGCGTTTCTGCCCTCGGTCTTGAACACTTGCATTGTGTGTTTGAAAGTGAGAAGACGTTCCGCCCGCTGTCTGCCTTGAAAAAGCTTTTTCCTAAAGTACATATTGAGATAACCAAAGGAAACAAAAAGCAAGTCGAGGATTATATAAACAAGGTTGGCAAGTTCGAGGAAAAGGGCGAAAAGATTATAGCAAAATCGCAGGTCGGTGAGATTAAAGGCTGTCAAGGCAAGCGTAACGATTTGATTTCAATGTCTGATATCCGTGACCTTATTTACAGCGGACAAACTCCAAACGATATTTACCGACAGTTTCCGCAGGCTATCAAGTCCAAAACTGCAACAGAAGAGTTATTTTATTTGTATCGTAAGGACAACACACCGCCCGAACGTGATGTCAAAGTACATTGGCTGTTTGGCGGTACTGGGTGCGGAAAATCATACACATACATTGAACTTTGTGAAAAGCATGGTGATGTAAATATCTATCGTGTGACCGACTATGACCACCCTTTTGACGGCTACCAAGGCGAACCGATACTTATTCTTGATGAGTTCCGTGGGCGTATCTCATACAGCTACTTGCTCATTCTGCTTGACAAGTACCGCTCTCAGGTATCTGCACGATACAGCAATAAAATGACGTTATGGACGGAAGTATATATAACCTCGCCGTTCCTGCCTACAGAACTCTATCAAAAGGCGGCTGAACGTAATGACGGCATAGACAAGCTTGAACAGCTTACAAGGCGTATTGATGATATAGTGTATTGTTTCAAATATACCGCCGAGAACAATAGCGGCACATTTTATTGTAAATACAACGTTGATTTTGACCTGCATTGTGATAGCCACGCTATCCGTGAACAGTGTTCACACGTTCGTCACGAGGTTTCACAAATGGGATTGTTCACACTTATGGACGGCTTAACGTCAAAATTTGTTGAAAATAAATCGCAAAGTTAGTGTCACGAGGAAAATTTTTAAACTCTGAAAGGAGCAAAGCGACTGTAAGAGGTTAAAAATTTAGGCAATGGAACGATTGAGCAAAGCAAAATCGGTCGCTTGCCGTTCCGCCACAGCGTCAGCCGTGGCATAAGTGACACGATAAAGAAAAGCCAACTCAAAAGCCGAAAAAGCAAAACAAGCCAAACAAAATAAAGTAAAAATATTTAATGTAAGAAAACGGCAATTTTACAACGCCGTAAAAATATGGTATAAATAAATCAGGAGGTACATCATGAAGCAAAAAGAAATTTGCAAGGAAGAAATTAACCTGTTCTATTTGTGGCTCTGTGGCACGATAGGCAAGGAGAAAGGAGAGGATAAAAGGATTGTGTATCTGTGCTGTCCTGCTGAGCGTGATACGCTCCTCAGAACGTTTCTTGAAGAATACAACGCACAGCACCGCTACAGTGCATTTAAAAAGGCTTTCAAGCCTACCACACGCATTATTACAACAAAAAGAGTGTAGTCATTATAAACCCATGTACGCCAATACATGGAATGACTACACCCAAATAACACCCACGCAAAAGGAGTTATTACCATGAAATTTAAAGATTTTTATTACAAGGACTTTCGCCCCTCTTATTTAGAGGGCGTTGTCCGCTACCCTGAGCAAACCGATTATGTAATTGAGCAGAATTGCAAGCCGATTAACGGCAAGGAACTTTCAGAAATCGGTCTTTCTGATCTCAATAACCTTATCAAGATATGTGATGATACATACTGCATTGACAGAGTGAAAAAGCTCCGCAGTGTCCTTAAACGTATCATGCGTTACGCTTACGCTTGCCGTTATACGCCTATTGACCTATCTGCATTCGAGTTAAGGCGGTGCAGAAAACGCCCTGAAACAGTGCAACAGCTATCATTTACGGCAGAACAAGCCGCCTTTCTGACTTCGGGCGATAGCACTATAATGAAGATGTTCCGCTTTGAGTGCTTGACAGGTCTACGCCGTGAGGAAATACTCGCCTTGCGTTGGGAAAACGTTGATTTAAAGGCACGCCGTATCTTTGTTTGTCAAACTGTAGTTGTTCTCAAAGGGCGTGCAAGATTGGTCGATGATACTAAAAATCACAAGTTCCGCTACGTTGAACTTAACGAAACGGCTTATAAACTTCTTCTTACACTGCCTGTTACCTGTGATTTCGTTTTTGGCAATCCACGTTCAAAGAATTTTCTCAGCCCTCGCCGTTATCATGAGGAATATAACACAATGTTTATTCGCAAGAATGAGGAATGGAAAAAGACACACTCAGAGGGCTTGCCACACCTCACGCCGCACAAATTCCGTCACACTTTCGCAAGTCTGCTTACTTCTAATGGAGCTGATGTCAAGACAGTTGCCGACCTGCTCGGGCACACAAAGCTTGACACCACAAATATTTATTTGCACTCTTATGATGATTTACGCCGTCAGGCGGTCGATAAGATACAATTAGATAATTAATTTAACAACCGCACCGAGGGCTTTTGGTCGGAGTGACCTGATTTGAACAGGCGACCTCTACCACCCCAAGGTAGCGCGCTACCAATCTGCGCCACACCCCGATATCGTATATATTATACCCGATTTGGATACAATAGTCAAGAGTTTTCAGTCAAAATAAAAAAATTGCAAAAAAGGTATTGACATTCACATTCATTTGTGATATAATAAATAAGCACTCAGGAGAGAGCAGTAAAAAAGCAGTAAAATATCGCGGGATGGAGCAGTTCGGTAGCTCGTCGGGCTCATAACCCGAAGGTCGTTGGTTCAAATCCAGCTCCCGCAACCAGTTTCAGGACTATCGTTTGATAGTCCTTTTTTCATGCCCAGATCACCCACAAATACCACAAAAAGATCGGCCAGTAATCCCATTTTGGATCTACTGACCGATCTTGCTGTTTATTCACTTGCACAAAACATAACGCCAGCCTTAAATCAACGTTCCTTGTCCGTCAGCTCAAACCTGATACTGTGCAGGTCAAGCCCATTCTGCGCAAAGTATATCCTGAAAGTTGTGAAGCGTGAGAACATAGGCGTTTCCTTTTCCATTGAAACAGCCTTGCCGCCAGTGCCGTTGAACGTGAACGTACCCACCGCAGTTCCCATGCTGAACAGCGTCATAGGTATCTGCGCAAGCTCACTCTGCGTAGAACTTGCCGTAACTATCACCCTGTAAATACCGAAGTTTGACAGGTCAAGAGCAAAGCTATAAGAAGTGCCTTTCTTTGTGTCAACATCACTAAGGTCAAGAGTTATGTCACGGTCTACCTTATAAAACTGTACAGGCTTGTCGTCCTCCTGCTCCTCGTCCTCTCGGTTTATCACCTTGACAGTATCTCCTATACCCTCCGCACGCTTAAGAGCATTAGTGTGAAGAAGAAATCCGCATATGTTCGCCGCATTTCTCTGAAGCTCACACCTCTCTATACCGCCATTTTCAAGGGCAACAAGCGTGTTGTCGTCATTCTTTTCTCCGTCAGGACAAACCATGTAAACATCGTTCTGCGCCCTAGCCATAGCTGCAAGATCCGTCTTGTCAGGCTCTTTTCCACGAACGTTTATGTTCGCCCACCAGTCCGTCATGGTGAAGCCCTTGAAGCCCCATTCCTCACGAAGTATCACTGTGTTAAGGTCAAAGTTTCCTGCCGTCCACAAGCCGTTTACTATGCCATATGTGGTCATAACAGAGGAAGCTCCTCCCTCTTTTACCGCTATCTCAAAACCCTTTAGATATATCTCCCTGAGTGCTCTTTCCGATACCACCGAGTCGATAAAATGCCTGTTTGTCTCACGATTGTTCGCACAGAAGTGCTTTATCGTACCTGTCACCCCTGCACCAGCCATGCCCTTTAACTCAGCCGCCGCCATTTTGCCCGTAAGAAAAGGATCTTCCGAGAAATACTCAAAGTTTCTGCCGTTCAAAGGGTGTCTGTGAATGTTCATTCCAGGGCCAAGCAGACAATCCACCTTGTTAGCCGCCATTTCAAGTCCCATAAAAGTGAAAAGCTCACTTGTAAGCTCCTTGTTGAACGAAGAAGCTATCATAGTGCCGTTCGGCAGGCTGAAAGCCTTTGTGCCGCAGTCAAGTCTCATGCCCGACGGACCGTCCGAACAGCAGCCAGCAGGTATGCCAAAGCCATTGAGATTTTCCGACACTCCTCCGAACGCCGAAGCCGTACCGGCAGTAACCCTAGGGCTTCCCATGCCCTCGCCCCTTATAATGCAGGAAAGGTCATAGTCTGAAAGCTGTGCAATAAATTCGTCCATTGTGTTCTTGCCGTTCTTAACGTCCCAAAGCTTTATGCCCTTGTCACCAGTGTATGCTATCTCTTTCGGAAGCTTCTCCAAACGCCTTGCACTTTCGTCTACCTCAGATACAGGCACAGCCTCTCTGCCAATGCTGAAAGCTCCTCCCTCGCAAACAGGCTTTATCCTCTCAAAACTCTCCACAGGAGCAAGCGACTGAGTGAGCCTTTCTGTTACCAGATCCTCACCCTGCTCAAAACTGCAAGCATATTCCGCACTTCTCACGTCACTGCCCACATAGAATTTATATTCCCCTGCTTCAAGCACATAGCATGACTTGTTGCCCGTCACACCCGAATCGTCATAAGAAGCAAGCTTTGCGATATCCACTGCTATCTCAACCATCTGCTCTTCCTGTGGTACAAGCTCCTTAGTCTTTTCAAAACCGCAAAGCACTCTCGCCGCCTTGCCGAGCCTTCCCTGCGGAGCTTCGCAGTAGACCTCTATTACCTCTTTGCCCTTGTAAGAACCGATATTTTTCACCGATACAGAAAGCTTCACAGCCCCCTCTGTTATCTCAGCCTTTTCCGTCTTTATCTCAAACGCAGTGTATGAAAGACCAAACCCGAACGGATAAAGCACATTTTCTTTAGCAAAAGTCTCAAAATAGCGATATCCCACATAAATATCCTCAGCGTAAATATCCCTGTTTTTCTCCCTGCCGAAATTAGCGTCCGAAGGGTAGTCCGACGCCTTGTATGCGATAGTGTCAGGAAGCTTTCCGCTTGGGCTGACCTTTCCTGTCAAAACGTCCGCTGTACCCTTTCCGCCTGTCATTCCCCCCTGCCAAACATAAAGCACAGCGTCAGGGGCAATTCTGTTTATGTCGGTCATATCGATGATATTTCCCACATTGAGAAGCAAAACAACTTTCTTGAAATTCTTCCTCACCACCGTGAGCATAGCTATCTCGTCATCGCTTAGCAAATAAGAGCCTGCCTCCAGCCTGTTGTCCTGCTCCTCGCCTGCCGTCCTGCCTATTATCACAATGGCAGTTTCACAGCTTTTTGCAGTTTCTTTGACAAGCCCCTCGTCAAGTGGCATCTCTTTCTGCGACCAAGGCTCTCCGCCCCAGCCCTCGCCTAAGTCGAATGGGTTTTCCTTGTCCCATTTTCTGTATGTGTCAAGAAGCTTCTCATTGACCTTTACACCGTTATCAATAAGCCCGTCCAGAATGTTCACGACCTTAGTAACGTTCACCATTCCTCCCGAGCCTGTTCCGCTTTTATAATAATGAAACTGTATGCGTCCGAAAACAGCCACCTCTTTGTCTGTATCAAGTGGCAGAGCATTATTTTCATTTTTGAGCATAACGATTCCCTCAGAAACCATTTTCGCCGCAGTATCAAGATATTTGTTCCAATCAAGTATTCTTTCCATAGCTTTCACCTTTCCAAATTTTCTATTGAATTTCAAAGTGTATTATAGCACAACCCTCCCACCTATTCAATAAAGATACTATGAACAATGGGTTTACTTTTTATATAGCATATCCTGTCCTAAGGAAAAATATTGCACAATGTGTTTATTTGTGCTATAATGAGTATATATGACTGCACCGCACGCTTCTTGTTCGGTGTTCCTTATTAAAAAAATTATTGTCGGAGGGGTAAAAGTGGATAATATCGTCACTGTCGGCGGACACATAAACGCATCTATAAACTTTGCCATGCAGCAAAACTATGTCCCTGTCATAAGAAGCCTTGTAGTAAATAACAACTCAGAGGAAGTCCTTGAGAATATCAGCCTTAAAATAACCTTTGAGCCTGAGTTTGCAAAGGAATTTACATATTATATCGGCTCTATCCCCGCAAAAAGTTCTGCCGAAATATCCCCCGTGAGGATATCTACCAACACAGATCTTCTTTTCTCTCTTACAGAAAAAATGGTGGGCAATATCACCATTGAGGTGCTTCAAAATGGCGAAAATATCTTCACCTATCAGAACACTATAGAGCTTCTCGCCTGCGATCAGTGGAGCGGTTTGAACATAATGCCTGAGATGATAGCCGCATTTGTTACGCCAAATCACCCTGCGCTCTCCCCAGTTATCCATGACGCTTCCACGTTCCTGAAAAAGTGGAAAGGCGACCCCTCTTTCACAGGCTATCAGACCAACAACCCAAACAACGTGAAGCTTCAAATGGCAGCAATTTTTGCCGCCCTTGTCCAGCAGAAAATAGTCTACAACGATCCCCCTGCAAGCTATGAAGTCATAGGTCAGAGGATACGCCTGCCGCATAAGGTCTTGGAGCAAAAAATGGGCACTTGTCTTGACCTTGCGGTGCTTTATGCCGCCTGCCTTGAAGCGGTAGGACTTCACCCTCTGCTGTTTTTCATGACAGGTCACGCATTCTGCGGCTGTTGGCTTGAAAACGAAACTTTCGCAGATTGTTGCGTTGACGATGTTTCCGCTATTGAAAAGCGCATTGCAGAAAATGCCGAAGAAATGCTCCTTGTGGAGTGTACAGACTTTGTTGACAGCAACGTTCACGATATCGAGCGTTTCGACCATGCCATGAAACACGGCAAAGACCATATAAGCAACATGGAATTTCAATGCGTCATAGACATTATCCGCACCCGTGGAAGTGGCATAAGACCTATCCCACTGCGTCCCGAGCAAACCTTTTCAGGTATGCAGCTTGCAGAAGAATCCGACAAGCCAAAAGAGATTCTCGCCCCCTCCGAGCTTAACAGCTCTCTTCTTGGCAAAGTGGCAGAGGGCAACGATAAGCCCGTCACAAAAATGCGTATATGGGAAAGAAAGCTCCTTGATTTCAGCCTGCGAAATTCTCTTTTGAACTTCCGTGTTACAAAGAACACCATGCAGCTTATGACCGCAGACCTTGGAAAGCTTGAGGACGAGCTTGCAAGTGGAAGTGATTTCCGTATCATGGAAATACCTACCGAGTGGACAGTTTCCACTCGTGACGCAAAAATATTCGCTATCGAGAACGAAAAGGACCTTGTGACAAATATCGCCGAGAACGAGTTCAAAAACAACCGCATAAGAACGTTCCTTAATGAATCCGACCTTGACGCCGCCCTTAAAAGCCTCTACCGCTCCGCAAAGGTGAGCATGGAGGAAAACGGCAGCAACACCCTTTTCCTCGCTCTGGGACTTCTCCGCTGGTATGAAAGCGACCTTTCCGAAAAGCCACGCTATGCCCCTTTGGTGCTTATTCCTATAGATATCGTCCGCAACACACGCAATAAGGGCTATATAATAAGGAGCAGACAGGAAGAAACTCAGATAAACGTCACGCTTCTTGAATATCTCCGCCAAGACCACGGCATCAGTATCACAGGTCTTGACCCTCTCCCACTTGACGAACACGGCATAGACCTGCCACTTGTTTTCAATACTATCCGTCAGGCGGTCATGGGCAAAAAGCGTTGGAACATCGAGGAATATGCCTTCATCGGTCTGTTCTCGTTCAGCCAGTTCGTAATGTGGAACGACCTTCGCAACCGCTCAGAGGAGATAAGCCAAAACAAGGTGGTGTCCAGCCTTATGGCTGGCTCTCTCACCTATGCCCCCGAGGATATAAGCATAACCCCCGAGAATATAGATTCCGACCTTGACCTTGAAAACATGGCAGTGCCAATGAGCGCAGACTCCTCACAGCTTGCCGCCATTGCCGCAGCAGGAAGCGGACAAAGCTTTGTTCTTCACGGCCCTCCGGGAACAGGAAAATCTCAGACTATCACAAATATGATAGCAAACGCCCTCTACAATGACAAGTCTGTGCTGTTCGTCGCAGAAAAAATGGCAGCCCTGAACGTTGTTCAAAAACGTCTTGCAAATCTGGGTCTTGACCCGTTCTGCCTTGAACTCCACTCCAATAAAACAAACAAGACCACTGTCCTTGCAGAGCTTGACAAAGCCCTTGAAGTGGGCAAAATAAAATCCCCCGAGGAGTATTCAGCCGAAGCCGCAAGGCTCAAAGCTCAGAAAGCCCAGCTCAACGATACCATAACCGCACTTCACGAAAAGCGTAACTGTGGTGTGACCCTTTATGAAGCTATATCAGCCTATGAGCGCAGTATATCCGAAAAAGACAAAATATCAGTTTCAAAAGATATTCTCACAAACATAGCAAAAGAAACTCTCGACCGCTTCAGCGACCTTGTGCATAGATATTCAATAGCCATAGCCGAAACAGGCGACTTTGCCGACTTCCCACTTAAAGATATCGGCATTACATCATATTCTATGGAACAGCGTGACAAGTTCCACACTGAAGCCGCCGACCTTGCCCAAAAAGCCACCGCTTCCTCTCAGTGCGCACAAACTCTCGCACAGGCTTATAGCTACAGCGGCGACCTTGACAAGACAGCAGTAAAAATGCTTTCCCACATATACAAAGCTTCCACCGCTGACGGTGAACTTCTTGACGGACTTCTCTGCGCACCTCACTATGATATCACCCTGCAAAAGATCAAAGATACTCTTGCCATAGGAAAAGAGTATACCGCTCTCTGCACCGATATCCTCAGCAATTTTGAAAAAAGCATTTTTGACCTTCCTGCTTCAGAATCGAAAATGCTCTATAAGCAGGCAGAGCAAAGCTGGTTTTTGCCAAAAGCCATGAAACTTGGCAAGCTTGTAAAAAGCCTAAAGCTCCACGCCAAAGACCCTGCTTCCGTTACAAAAGCAAACCTTGGTGAAATTCTCGATAAGCTTTGCACCATAAGCGAAAAGAAAGACTTCCTGCGAAGCCTGCCGTCAGATGTAACAGCGCTTCTCACAGGTATTTACATGAACGAGCAGACCGATTGGAATGTCCTTGAAAAAGCCGTTTCAAAAACCGACAGCATTATGAATGTCATTAAGCAGAAAGCGGGTGCTGACCCTGCACAAATGGCTCAGACTATCGGAAAAGCAAACTGCACTTCTGAAGGACAGGCTCTCTCCTCGTTCCTTGAAAAGCTTTCAGCCTTTGAGGACAGCTTCTCAGCCAACATGACCGCCATAGAAGCAAGTGCAGATTGGCTTGGCTTATCTGCAGAAAAGCTTAATATCTATGCCGAAAACGCCGATAAGCTTAGATACGCCGCACAGTTCAACAGCGTTGACAAAGAGCTTTCAGACAACGGACTTTCAGGTGTCAGCGAAAGCTATCGCACAGGCAATGTTGACAGCGAAAACGTAGAAAAAGCATTCTCCTGCACGCTAAACTATCAGCTTGCACTTATGATAATAAACAGCGATAAACGTCTTAGCCAGTTCAGCAGTAACAGTGCAAACGACCTTATCACACAGTTCAAAGACACTCTCGATAAATTCTCACGCCTGACTATACAGGAGCTTTTGGCTCGCCTTTCCGCAAAAATACCTGCCCAAGGCTCAGCCTGCGCTTCCACCTCTGAAATGGGCATACTCAAACGTGCCATAAAGAGCAACGGCAGAATGATGTCACTTAGAAGCCTTTTCGATAAGATACCAAATCTTCTCCGCAAGCTCTGCCCTTGTATGCTCATGAGCCCCATATCAGTTGCACAGTATATAGACCCGTCATTCCCGAAATTCGACCTTGTTATCTTTGACGAAGCTTCACAGCTGCCAACAGCCGAAGCCGCAGGCACTATCGCAAGGGGCGAGAACGTTGTTATTGTGGGCGACCCCAAACAGCTCCCACCAACAAACTTCTTCTCCTCAAATCGGATAGACGAAGAAAACAGCGAAAAAGAAGACCTTGAAAGCCTCCTTGACGATTGCCTTGCTATCTCGATGCCGCAGCAGTATCTCAAATGGCATTATCGTTCACGCCACGAGAGCCTTATTGCCTACAGCAACATGAAATACTATGACAATAAGCTTCTCACATTCCCGTCCCATAACGACCTCATTTCAAAGGTGAGCATTATCCACCCGGAGGGTCACTATGACAAGGGCAGAACAAAGCAGAACAAGGCGGAAGCAAGAGCCGTTGTTGACGAGATAATAAGACGAATGAGCGATGAAAAGCTCCGCAATGACAGCATAGGTGTTGTAACATTCAGCTCCGTTCAGCAAAATCTCATTGACGATATGCTCTGCGAAGAGTGGGCAAACCACCCTGAGCTTGAAGAGCTTGACAGAAAGTCACCAGAGCCGGTCTTCATCAAAAATCTTGAAAACGTCCAGGGCGACGAACGTGACGTTATACTCTTCTCCGTCGGCTATGGTCCTGACGAAAAGGGACAAGTTTCAATGAACTTCGGCCCTCTCAACCGTGACGGCGGCTGGCGAAGACTTAATGTAGCAATATCCCGTGCAAGAAAAGCCATGATAGTCTACTCTGTCCTCCGTCCTGAGCAGATAGACCTTTCAAGAACACGTTCCGAGGGCGTTGCAGGACTTAAAGGCTTCCTGGAGTTTGCCGAGCGTGGAAAGCTTGCCGTAACAGCCCACAGCACCACAAAAAGCACAAGCGACAGCACGGTAACAGAGTGTATCGCAAAAGCCATAAAAGAGCTTGGCTATGGGGTGAAATGCAACATCGGAAGCTCCGAGTTCAAAGTTGATATCGGCATAATCGACCCTGACAACGAAAAGGAGTATCTCTTGGGAATACTCCTTGACGGCGAAAACACTCTCCACAGCTCAACCCCACAGGATAGATTTATCCTACAGCCAAGCGTGCTTAACGGTCTTGGCTGGAATATCCTGAGAGTGTGGACGCTCGATTGGTTTGACGATAAGGACCGAGTTCTGAGAAACATAAAAGCCGCCATAGACAGCGCACCAAAGCATGAAGCCGAAACCGCTCCCCCCTCAAAGCCTGCCGTCTATTCCACATCGCAGTTTGAAAAAGAAGAAGCTTCCGCCCTCACATCAGCCTTTGCACAGCCCTATGTGACCGCAGATATTGGCATAATGGGTACATCTGATGACTTTTATAAGCCCGAAAACAAGCAGAAAATAAGGGAAACAGCCGAAAAGATAATCGCTGTCGAAGCACCAATAAGCGAGAAGCTTTTCATGAAAAAAGTTTTCACCGCATGGGGCATAACACGAAGCGGCTCAAGAGTGGAAAGCATCTTTGCCGATGCCGCACAAGGCGTTTCACCATTCGCCACAGCCGATGAAAACAGAGTTTTCCTTTGGAAAGAGGGGCAATCCCCTGAAAGCTATTCTATCTATCGCACAAGCGATGATACCAACAAGCGAAGCATGGAGGATATCCCCTCCGAGGAGATAATAAACGCCGTGAAAGAAGTGCTTTGCCAGCAGATAAGCCTTTCAGAAACCGACCTCGTAAGAGAAACAGCCAAGAAATTCGGCTACACAAGAGCTGTGGGCATAACGGAGAGCGTAATAAGCTACACCCTGAAAAAAGCTCTCACCGCAGGTCTTATCAAAAAATCAGAAAGCGGAAACATCTCCGCAAAATAATACGCAAACAAACCAAAACCACCGCCGAGAGCTTTCCTCCCAGCGGTGGTTTCTATTCATATCAATATTTCCATTTCTCCGAGCAAAGCTGCATCTCAACCATGTGCTTGTAGATACCGTTAGCCTTTTTAAGCGCCTCAGGCGAGCCTGTCTCAGCCACCTTGCCGTCTTTAAGCACAACTATCTTGTCCACACCGTCAACAGTTCTCATTCTGTGTGCTATTATAAGCACAGTCTTGTTATGTATAAGCTTTGCAATAGACTCCTGTATAAGCGACTCGTTGTCAACGTCCAGAGAAGCCGTAGCCTCGTCCATAAGAATGATAGGAGTGTCCTTTAGAAATGCTCTCGCTATGGATATACGCTGTCTTTCACCGCCCGAAAGCTCCGAGCCGTTCTCGCCTATCATGCTGTTCCACTTGTCAGGCATCTTCTCAACAAAGTCCTCGCAGTGTGCAAGCCTTGCCGCCGCCATAACCTCCTCGTCCGTTGCGTCCTTTCTGCCTATCCTGATATTCTCCATAACAGTGTTGTTAAACAGCGTTACATCTTGGAAAACGATAGAGTAAAGTGACAAAAGCTTCTCAGGGTCAACGTCTGCAACATTCATTCCGCCAACAGTTATCTTACCCTTGTCATTATCCCAAAATCTTGCCGCAAGCCTTGCAACAGTGGTCTTTCCTCCGCCAGACGGACCGATAAGCGCTGTTATCTCCCCCTGCTTTGCAGTGAAGCTTACATCAGAAAGCACCTGCTCTTCACTCTTGTATGAGAAAGCAACATGGTCGAATGTGATATCATAACCCTTGTTGTCAAGCTTATCACTGCCCGACTGCTCCTCGTGCGAAAGTATCTCGTCCATACGATTGCAGTTTGCGTCAAGGCTTATTATAGCAGCCAAATTCTGAAGCGCTATCTGAAGCGGCTCATACATTCTTGTTACCACCAGCAGGAACATAAAGAACGTCAGCACCGTTATCTCACCCTTTACAAGAAGCGAGCTTCCCACAACAGCCACAGTTCCAATACCGAGCTTTAGTATCATCTGCGCTGAGCATACAAATACCGCATTTGCAAACTCCGCCACGATAGCGTGCTTTTCCACAGCCTTTATCTTCTTTTCAAGCCCCTCAGAGTATTTCTCTGTCATGTTGTATGAACGCAGGTCACGGAGAGTTTCAAGCCCCTCCTGAATGCCGTCAATGCAATCTATACGATATTTCATCGTCTTTTCGTGTATCCTTGACATAACCTTCTTTGAAGAAATAACTATCATAAATGCTACCGGCATTACCCAAACTGAAGCAAGAGCCATTCTCCAGTCAAAGAAAAACAAGCTTATAACAATGATAGTAGTGGAGACGATACCGCCCACAAGCTCAGGTATCCAATGCGAAGAGCCTGTTTCTATCATTGCACAGTCCGTCATGATAGTGTTCGTAAGGTCGGCAAGATCTTTCTTGCCAAAGTATGAAAGGGGTATCTTCCTGAGCTTTTCCGCAAGCGTCCTTCGTCTTACACCGCTTTCAACATATGTAGAGTAAAACGTGGACTTATACTGAAACAGCGTTGTAAGGGCAATAAGCAAAAGCACTCCCACTATCGCCCCGACAAAAAGCCAGAACTTATCTCTTGGAAGCTCTCCCTCAAGAAGATATGAGGAAAGCACATATAAAAGCCCCACAGGGAGCATAAGCACAAGGTTAGCAAGCGTAACAGCAATAAACGCCCTTATCATGCCTTTTGCACCCTTGTCTGAAAGGGCATATTTGTGTTTTAATTTTTCCGTGAAGCTCATAATCAAACACCTGCCTTTCTGACCTGCCAGCTTACAGACCTGTTGTATTCGTTCCACATACGGCTGTAGATCCCGCCCTGCTCTATAAGTTCCTCATGCTTTCCGCTCTCTGCTATCCTGCCCTCAGAAAGAACGTAAATGCGGTCTGCATTTGTTACCGTTGAAAGCCTGTGTGCTATCATTATAACTGTCTTGTCTTTTGAAAGCCTCTCAAAAGCCTGCTGAACAGACCTCTCGTTGTCAGGGTCGGCAAAAGCCGTCGCCTCGTCAAGTATAAGCACAGGCGCATTTTTCAAAAACGCCCTTGCAATAGAAAGCCTCTGACACTCGCCCCCCGAAACGTATATGCCCTTTGAGCCTATCATAGTATCAACACCCTCAGGGAACTTCTCGATTATATCCATGCACTGTGCGTCACGAAGCGCCTGCATAACCGCATCGTCCGTGGCGTCAGGTCTGCCCATTCGCACGTTGTCGAGAATACTCATTTTAAGAAGCTTGCTGTCCTGGAAAACATATGAAACATACTTCATAAGCTCCTCTGACGGAATGTTTCTCACGTCTGCCCCTCCTATCTTTATAGAGCCGCTCTTTACGTCCCAGAAACGTGCGATAAGCGAACAAAGGGTGGTCTTTCCTCCCCCTGAGGGACCTACTACCGAAATATGCTCTCCTGCCTTTATGTTCATCGTTATTCCGTCAACAGCGTTGCTCTCTGCATTGTCATAAGCAAACACCGCATTGTCAAGCTGGATAGATGAGTCCTTTGGAGTTTCACCGTTCTTTGTCTCAGCAAGCGGCTCAGTTTCAAGAATAGAATACATTCTGTTCACAGCGTCATCCACCAACATCTGTGACTCTCCTGCATATGCTATCTTCATAAGCGTTACAGTAAGAATAGAAGTTATTATCACATAAAAGAAAAGATTAAGAACAAACTCGTCCGTAACTCCATGGGAAGTGAGTTTGAAAGCCGCAATTATAAGCGCCGCAAAAATGCCGTTTGCCGCAGTGGTGAAGCATATCATCGGAAGCATCATGTTCTTTGTGTATCCAAGAGTCCACTTTTCATATTCGTCAATAGCAAGCTTGAAACGCTTGAAAGAAAATATCGTCTGACCAAAGGTTTTTACAACAGGTATTCCACGAACATACTCCACCGCCTCAGATGACATTTTTTCAAGTGCATTCTGATACTGCTTCATATCCTCCGCCATTTTAGGACCCATCATAAGCGTGCCCATAAGCACAAATGCAATGAACGCAGGGATAAGGCTAATAAGACCAAGCCGCCAGTCGAATATGAACATCATAACAAGCAGACCCACAGGGGTCGCCATTGAAACAGCCTTGTCAGGGAAATTGTGGGCAAGATAGGTTTCCGTTGACGTACTTGAATCCATAACTATCTTTCTTATCTTTCCTGTTCCCTCAGCTTCAACATAACCAAGCGGAAGCTTCATAATATGCTTCATCATGCTCACTCTCATGTTAGCCTGCACCCTGAACGCTGCCTTGTGAGAACACATTAGCGCAGCGATATAAAACACCATTCCAAGAAGTGCAAAGCCCACAGCCTCCCAGCCGTATCGGCTTATGTTCTCCGCCTTTGAAAAATCAGGTCTTACCCTGAGTATCTCTTTTATGATGCGCCAAACATCATAAAACGGTATCAGTGCTATCCATGCACTTATTACAGCAAGAACAGCAGAAGCGTAGGAATAATACTTATGTCCGCCTGCATAGTGCATAAGAACTGCAAAGGAACTTTTCTTTTTCTCTTTCTTTTCCTTCTGCTCCCCACCCTGAGAGGCGCTGTCCGCGGCGGAGGCGGGCTGGGGGGAAGTTCCCCCCCTGGTGGAGTAGTAAGCCCCCTCGGGCCGTGGGATCATTCCCCTCTCCTCCAAATAGATCAGGGCGTCCAGCAGGTTGCCTCCGCTGTACTCCAAGGCCTCCTTGGCCTGGGCGTAGCTCACGTCCGCCTTTTCCCGCAGGCGCTCCACCTGCTCCAACGTGATATCCATGATGGGAACTCCTTTCCTCCGGAGTGGTCGATTTTTCTCTATGGTCAGGATACCACACCAGTGTTGAAAGGGAATTTACCGATCCTTAAAGTTTCATTAAAGAACGCACCCTTTGGCTGTCTTGCCCATTGGATTATACTATGATATAATGATATCCGCAACCAGAAGTCGAAAGGA
>ERZ1106939.1109-NODE-1109-length-21805-cov-21.268322_pt1 | contig 21805 bp, 16 predicted proteins | sample MGYA00403669_ERZ1106939 | MGnify/ENA primary metagenome ERZ1106939 (study PRJEB35170, sample SAMEA104062447) | human gut metagenome | biome: human gut; feature: human-associated habitat; material: faeces | place: Denmark | collected 2012-09-28 ...
ACCTCTGTCTGCATGAGGATATTATATCATCGCGCATCTGCGCGCTGATAACGGCAAAGAAAAGAAGGGAAGAAAAGTCGTCTCATACGGCGGAGCCGAATGCTGCTTAAAGCGAATAAGTACCGCAAGGATAAAAAAGCGGACTGCCGCCAGAACGAGCTTGGAAGCCGCATTTTCGTGGGAATGGTTTTCGTCGATTATGCGAAATGTCTGCATTTTTATCCGAGTTTTCCTATGGACGAATTATAGCAGGAGAAAAGGCTTGGCGCTTTTCTGCGCCAGCCCGTCCACATCTGCCCGCAGTGCGGGCAGTTTCGGGGGATAAAAATGGCGCTTTTTTGCGGCTGTTAAAAATGGAATGACGCTGTTATTGCCCGAAAGCCGCGAAACGCCAGTAAAATCAAGGATTATTTTGACGCTATTACGATTTCAGGAGGTTTTGACCATGAAAACAGAAGAACGAAGCCGCCACACCGTTTGGATGGATAATGCAATTTGGCAGCGGGTGCAGGAACACTACAAAAGCGACGGATGCAGCACACAGAACGAGTTTATTGCAAAGGCAATTCTGTTCTACTGCGGCTATTTACAAAGCGAGTACGCCGGAGATTTTCTGTCAAAAATCCTCGGAGAAACGCTGGAAGCCATTCTCAGTATGTTCGGTGACCGCATCGGCAAGCTGCTTTTGAAGCAGGCGGTCGAGCAGAATATTTGTAATCATATCATTGCATCAGATACGGATATTGACGCGGAAACATACCAGAAAATGCGCGGCATGAGCTATCAGGAGGTGTTGCGAACGAACGGTCAGATCTCGTTCCCGGAGGTTCTGCGCCAGCAGAAAAGGCTCTGAGCATACAGAGAAAAGCAGCTTGTAAGCCCAAAAACTTGCAAGCTGCCTTCAAAAAAATCTACGCTTTACTGCACCCGGTACCCAGCTAGAATCAGGCTGACAATCATCTGCCAGAAATCGTTTTCCCCTGCGCTGTAATACCGGCTGCCTGGAATTTCGTGAAAGGACACGATGCGTTTTTCTTCATCCATCCATGCTTCATTCTGCATACGCTTCGATAATTGCACTCAGAGTTTTTATCTCTGTATCACTCATATGTATTGAGCGCATGAAATATGTGCCGTACCGCCTCAACAAGTGTTGATTGTGGAAACTCGAACATTACATCTCGGGAGCAGACAAATCAATGTATTTTACGGTGTTGTCTGTGCGGGCAAAGGTGAAGTCTGCGAGGTAGCCCTCCGGCGTGTACGTGCGCCAGCAGAGCCGTACAACATGGCGTTTTTTTCAGTTGTTCAGGCACGCAAAACGCCCCCTCCCATGGATAATTACAGGTATTATACCATGGGAAGGGGACGAGAAGTCGATAGAAACCGATGATTTTTCTAAAAATTGTGGTATTGCTTGCGTATGGGAATGTGCTTACTTGGGTAGGTTGGGATAGATATTGACTGTCAGTTGATTGTCAGGTGAACGATAGACTGTAGCCTTTTTCATGACCAGCTTCCACAGTCGGTTCTTCTCTTCCGTACCGGAAGGTATCTTGAAGGAGTTCTGATTCTTCAAGGTTCGAGTGATCTGCGAAGTAACTATGTTGGCACAGATTGGTGACCCACGCTTTTAGACGGCAGCACTCCCGGCGGACCATTGACCTGCGGTAACCAATCCGCGTATATCAGAGTGGCCAATGCCGAGAACTGATACCAAGACTCTTTCATGATGCCTTTCGGACAATTTAATGCTGTGGTGATCTCTGTTTCGCAAAATTGCCCCTTGACAAAGGTCATTACATATCAGCTACTTGTAATTCGCTGTTTTCCCAGACTAGTTTTCTTTGTACGTTTTGCGGCGAAGTCCGATACTTTTTTTGCACACAGTACAAGAAGATAATATGACAAATTCTAAAATATTGCGGATAATCTTATAAAATTTGTACGCATAAGAAAAGAGAAGAGAAGAGGTTCAACTTGCATAATATCGAGCAAACAAATCTGTTCAAAACACCAAAATTCACCTGTTTTACAAGAAAGGTATTGACGAACTTCTGAGAAAGAAATATACTTCATCTAGAAAGAAGCAATAATTTGTATCATAAATCAACAAATTTGTACTTATGAGTCAGCCCTCAAGGAACAATGATAGATTTCCGTGTTGTCTGACTCTGCGGTTGTTTTCGCACAAAGCAGGTTTTTTTCTCCGACTATGCTTGGGTGTGATGCAGCGTTTGTATGAATTCAAAATCCAGAGGATAGCGAGGTTTGAAGATGGAAAATGAACTGATTCTTTCGGCACGTAAAGTTTGTAAAGCGTTCGGACCGACTCGTGCTCTGCTTGATGTAGACGTGGAAGTCCGCAAGGGCGAGATCCGCGGTCTGATCGGCGAAAACGGTTCCGGTAAGTCCACCTTCTGCTCGATCGTTGCCGGTGCATTGTCAATGGACAGCGGCGAGCTGGAGCTTTACGGTAAGAAGTACGAGCCTAAGAGCATGGTGGATGCACAGAATCACGGCGTGGCTATGATCGTGCAGGAGGCTGCCACGCTTCCCGGCCTGGACGTCGCATCCAACATTTTTGCCGGACGCTTGGAACAGTACACAAAGCTCGGCTTCCTGGATTGGAAGAAGATTTATGCCGAGGCTGACAGGATCCTGGAGGAGATCGGTGTTCCCGAGATCAAGGGTCGTATGAATATTGAGCAGCTGAACTTTGAGGATCGCAAGATCGTGGAGATCGCCCGCGCGATGGTCAGTAACCCGGATATCCTGATCATAGACGAGACCACTACCGCCTTGGCAACCAAAGGACGCCGGTTGATCTACGAACTGATCAACCGGATGCATGAGGAGAACAAGGCAGTTCTCTTCATCTCCCACGACCTGGACGAACTGATGGAGCGCTGCAATACCATCACGGTGCTTCGTGACGGCTTGATCATCGATACCCTAGATCGTGAGAATATGTCTATCGAGAGGATGCGTTCTCTGATGATCGGTCGTGAACTGCAAGGCGCTTACTACCGTCCCGACTTCGATGGTTCCTGCTCTGACGAGGTTTTGCTGAAAGCTGAGCGCGTGACCCTGTGTCCCTACTTTAAAAATATTGATGTGACGTTGCACAAGGGCGAGATCCTGGGCTTCGGCGGCCTGTCAAATTGCGGCATGCACGAACTGGGGCGGTTGCTCTTTGGTTTGGAGTCTACTCTGACCGGTAAGGTCACCTTGTATAAGGACGGCAAGCAGATCGATATCTCCAATCCTGCTGTGGCTGTGGACAATGCCATGGCTTATGTTTCCAAAGACCGTGACAAAGAGTCCATCATCCTGCAGGCCAGCATCAAGAGCAACATTGTGATGCCCGCTCTGAAAAAACTCTCCAAAGCCCTTGGCTTTATCTCTCCCAAGAAAGAAAGGGCACTGGTTGATGAGCAGATCAAGGTAATGAGTATCAAGTGCCGCAATGGCAACCAATTTGTCAAGGAGCTGTCCGGCGGCAACAAGCAGAAGGTCGTCTTCTCCAAGTGGCTGGGTACCGATACCGATATCTTTATTCTGGACTGCCCCACTCGTGGTATCGATGTGGGTGTGAAGGCAGATATGTATAAGCTTATGATGGAGCTGAAAAAGCAGGGCAAGGGCATCATTATGATCTCTGAAGAACTGCTGGAGCTCATAGGCATGAGCGACAGAATGATGATCTTTAAGGACGGCAAGCTGGCTAAGGAATTTATGCGCAGTGCTGATCTTAAGGAAAAAGACATCATCGAATACATTATCTAAGGAGGGAAAGTTATGGCTGCAACGAGTAGAACCAGCGCCGAAAACCTGAAGATCCAGGAAAAACTGGATCAGCAGGCTGCCAGAAAGCAGCTGATCGGCAAATTTGTCCCTTATCTGGGTCTCGCGTTCCTGTTCGTCTTCTTCACCGCGGTTACCGGCGGTCTGTTCATCAGCCCCGATAACCTGAGTAATATGATCGAGCAGTGCTTTACCATGTGTCTGGTTGCCACCGGTGCCGCATTCGTCTACGCCCAGGGCAATATGGACTTCTCCATTGGTGCCGCCTGCGGTGTGGCGCAGATGTGCGGCGGTATGTTGCTGGTTCAGGCGGGCTGGCCTATGCCCGTGGCAATGATCGCCACCCTTTTGGTCCCTGTGGTCACCTGCTGCTTGGTCTCTTTGATTTCCGTGGTATTCAAGGTTCCTGTATTTATTGGCTCTATGTGTGTCCGCGCACTGCTGACCGGTATTCTGACCATCGGTGTTTCCCGTAATGAGATTCGCATCCCCATCGGTGAGTATCCCATTATGAACAACAATGTCTTCAAGGCAATCGTTTTGATCGTCGTGATCGGTATTGGTGTGTACCTGTTCCATTACACCCGGATCGGCAAGTATGCCAGAGCCATCGGCGGCAACAAGAACACCGCTCGTCAGGCTGGCATTAAAGTAATCAATCAGCAGTTCCTGGCATACATCCTGTTGGGTCTGTGCGTAGGTATCGCCGGTATTTTCCAGATGTTCCGCTCCTCTATGGTCAATATGAACTCCGGATCCGGCATTGAGTTCAATATTATGCTGGCGGTCGTTCTGGGTGGCTTCCCCATGACCGGTGGTGATAAGGCAAGCCTGCCTGCCGCGGTCATTGGCGCCATCACCGCTACACTGCTGAGTAACGGTCTGGCTATGTGGGGTCTGGATCCCAACATCGTCAACGGCGTCAAGGGCGCGATCTTTATCATCATGATCGGCCTGAGCTATGACCGCAGCGCTGGCAAGCTGATCAATTGACCCTTTATTCACGGAACCACAGCAGTACAGACTGCTTGGGATACATCAAAACAAGAAAGGAAATATCAAAAAATGAAAAAGATTCTTGCTCTGCTTTTAGCTCTGATCATGGTCGTTTCCATGGTCGCCTGTGGTAAGACTGCACCTACAGCTCCTGATGCCGAAGCTTCCCAGCCAGAAGCTTCCCAGCCAGAAGCTTCCCAGCCCGAAGCTCAGCAGGGAGGTACCTCCGTCGATGCTGGCGGCAAGGTTACTACCGAATACAATGCTCCCGATGAAGTTACCACCGACAAGGAACTGCCCCCCTTCAAGATTCTGGTCATCTATGCACAGTTCACCGATAAGCTGGGCTCCCAGTACAAGGCCGCTCTGGAATACCTGGCTGCGCCTCTGAACGTAGAGTTCACCTTCCTGGAAACCGGTTTCGGCGGCGACGAAGCTATGACCGCAATCCAAGCTGCGCTGATGAATGACTATGACGGCTGCATCGGTGTTGGCACTGACGAGGCTACCGTTAAGCTGTTCGACGAGGCTGGCGTTCCCTACATCGTGCAGGGTGGTTGCCCCACTCCCGAGATGGCTCCTGTTCTGGCCGGCTATAATAACTACCTGGGCGCCGTTGTCGTTGACGACTACCTGGCAGCATGGAATATGGCTGAGAGTCTGTACAACCAGGGTTGCCGAAATGTTGGCTGGTTTGGTCTGAACCGCGGTATGTCTCCCCAGCATGACCAGAGAACCGCTGGCTTCCTGGATGCTGTTGCTTCCCACGACGATATGAACCTGGTCAACGAGACCTATGACTACACCGCTGCTGACGCAGTTGCTATTGCCGCCGCTACCTACCCTGAGTTGGACGGCTACGGCTATACCGTTCTGTCTGAGGCTGCTTACAACCTGCTGGAGACCGAAGGCCTGGTCGGTTCCCTCAAGATCGCCGGTATCGACATCTCCGAGTCCACCGGTAAGTACGTGGAGAACGGCACCATCGCATACGTTGCCGGAGGTAACTATGCCACCATACAGATTGCTTTCGCAGTGCTGTACAACTACCTGCTGGACGGCACCAAGATGATCGAGAATCCTGCCGAAAACCTGGAAATGCTGAATATTGACATCCATAACATTGAAGAGTTTAACAACTACATCAAATATCTGGACTCCGGCGTTCCCGCTTACACGCCTCAGGAGATCCTGGACATGACTCACTACCAGAATTCCGACATGGACGCAGCAGCCCTCAAAGAGATCTGCAAGTCCTACACCTTGGAAGATGTTATGACCCGTCACGCTGATCTGCTGGTGGAGTGATCTTTACCTGACTGATTTTCTTTCATCACACAATAATTCTCTGATTAATCAATAGTGCCGCGAGCTGCGGCCAATGGAGGTGCTCCCTTGAAGAATCAAAACAATATTGGTAGGAAGCTTTTGGGCATTCTGAAAGCCCTGGCCATCCCGGTTCTGGTTTATGTGCTGTTCGGCGTGCTCTCCGGCGGCCGTATGTTCAACACCCGCGCGCTCACTACCACACTGCGCTCGGCCATTCAGCCTTCCATCATCTGCTATGCTCTGCTTTTGGGTATGAACATCGGTATGATGAATTTTGGCGCCGGCGCCATCGTCCTGTGTTCTGCCATCGTAGGCAACGGCATTTCCAATATGCTTGGTTGGGGCCTGCCCGGACTGATCTTCTTTGCTCTGCTGGTCTCTTTGGTTTGCAGCGCCATTATGGGTGGCCTGTACAACCTGCTGCGGGTTCCCAGCATGGTGCTGAGCCTGGGTCTGATGCTGGTATTTGAGGCAGTTCCCCGTATGGTTTTCCCCGCTGGTGCGGTCATCAGCACGGAAAACGCATTCCTGGCAAGACAGCCCTGGATCTTTGTGGTCTTGGCCTTTGTTATGGTGCTGTTCTACATCATCTTCAACAAGACGGCTTACGGTCACAATGTCCGCGCCATCGGCGCCAATCAGTCGGTTGCCCTAGCAGCCGGTCTGAACCTGGACAAGATCAAGTTCACCAACTTTATGGTGGCCGGCATCTTCTTGGGCATTGCTGCTGTGCTTTATATGTCAGCACAGGGCAAGCTGCAGAATGTGGCAGCGCTTGGCTCTATGACCGTTATGATGGATGCCTTTATGGGCGTGTTCCTGGGTATGCTGCTGTCCCGCTGGGCAGATCCCAGCATCTCTGTATTCTGCGGTGTGCTGTCTATGAAAGTTCTGGCTGCAGGTTTTGTGGCTGTGGGTCTGGATGCCGTTTGGAAAGACGTGGTCACCGGCGCATTCATGCTGGTTATTATGGCTGCTTCCGCCAACGCGGCGCTTCCTGCGACTATGAAAGCAAATAAGGCATTTAAGGCTGAGGCAGAAGTGGAATACGCGCAAAGAGTTGGTTAATTAAATAGTGATAAGGGGGGAGGAGGCGAAAGCTTTCTCCCCTTGTCTTGTAAACATAAACCACTATTGAGGAGGTCAAGCAATGAAGCAGTATTTATTTAACGATGGCTGGATTTACAGCAATGGCCCCACCAGTGCATTGGCTGCCCTGATGGGTGGCGCTGCACAGGTTGTCCCCGTGACGCTGCCGCACGACGCACTCATCGGCACGGAGCGTGTACCGGATCAGAGGCTGAATCCCGTTGCCTTCTATGAGGGCAAGAATGTTGCGTACACCAAGGAATGGGAATTGGCGGAAGCGGATCTGGATAAGAACTATGTGCTGGAATTTGAAGGCGTTTATCAGCAGGGCTACCTGTATGTCAACAATTCCTTTGTGGGCGAATGCAAGTACGGCTACGGTAATTATTACCACGATATCACCAACTATCTGAAGGCAGGCAAGAATACCATCAAGCTGGTGGTTAAGAACGGCGGCAACCCCGCCGGACGTTGGTACACCGGCGGCGGTATCTACCGGGATGTAAACCTGTATGTTGCGGACAAGCTGCACATCAAGGTTACCGGCACCCGGGTCTCTACGGAGGATGTGGACGATGGCATGGGCATCCTGCGGGTTATTGTTCCCGTGGAGAACAAGTCCGATAAGGTTCAGGACGCGGTGATCGTCAACGAAATCCGGACCCCCTGCGGCTGTTTGGTTGCTTCTGCAAGAGCGCCGATCACCCTGCTGCCCGGCCAGAGCGAAGATGTCCGCCTGAGAATGGTGGTGGAAAATGCCAGTCTGTGGGATGAGTTTAATCCCTATCTGTACACCATCCGCACCACCCTTTACAAGGGTGAGGAAGTCTGCGATACCTACGAGGATCAGTTCGGTATCCGCAAGCTGCAGTTGGATGTGAAGCACGGCCTGCGCATCAACGGAAAGGTTGTTAAGCTCCGCGGCGGCTGCATCCACCACGACAACGGTGTGCTGGGCGTAGCTACCTTTGCGGTATCCGAGGAGCGCCGGGCGAGAATTATGAAGGAAGCCGGCTACAATGCTATCCGTATGGCACACCATCCCATGAGCAAGGCGATGCTCCGGGCTTGTGACAAGCTGGGTATCTATGTGATGGATGAGTTCTCCGATGTCTGGTGTAGCACCAAGGCGGAGTTCGACTACGGTATGAATTTCGCTGCCAACTGGGAACTGGATGTTGCCAACCTGGCATATAAGGACTACAACCATCCCTCTGTGATCCTGTACTCCATCGGTAATGAAATTCCCGAAACCGGCAACAAGTTCGACACGGCGTGGGGCAAAAAGATTACGGATAAGATCCGCTCCATCGACGACACCCGTTATGTAATGAACTCCGTCAATATCATGCTGTCCATTATGGATCGTATGGGCGAAATTATGGCATCTATGGGCGCGGATGCCGGCAGCGGCACCGGTGAGATCAACTCCATGATGACGGATCTGGGTGCAGCAATGGGCGCACTGGCCAACCACCCCATTGCTTCTGCCGCTACGGAAGAAGCCTTTGCACAGGTGGATATCTCCGGTTATAACTACGCCGAGGATCGCTATGATCCGGACTGCACCTTGTTCCCCAACCGTATTATGGTGGGTTCTGAAACCTTCCCCAACAAGCTGGCAAAGAACTGGGCGATCATTGAGCGCCTGCCCAACGTGCTCGGCGACTTCGTCTGGACTTCCTGGGATTACTTGGGTGAGGTCGGTATCGGCCGCATTACCCACAAGGGAGAGGAAACCAGCTTCGCGGCGAACTTCCCCTGGCGCATCGCCGACTGCGGCACGATCAATATCAATGGTATCCGTCAACCTGTTTCTTACTGGCGTGAGATCGTATGGCATCTGCGCAAGGAGCCGTTCATCTCGGTATGCCCCCCTGCATTCTACAAGGTCGGAATCAATCCCACTATGTGGGGCTGGTCTGATAGCCGTATATCCTGGAATTGGCCTGGCTACGAAGACAAGCCTATCGAAGTGGAAGTCTATGCCGACGCTGACGAAGTGGAGCTGTTTGTCAACGGCGCATCCGTGGGTGTGAAGAAGGTTGGCGAGGAAGTTCCTTATGTTGCCAAGTTCGACACTGTCTATGCTCCCGGCGAGGTTAAGGCGGTTGCCCATAAGGATGATGAAACCTGGCAGTGGGTTCTGAAGTCCGCCGCTGATGATGTGGAGCTGGTGGTGACAGCGGAGCAGGATTCCATCCTGGCAAAGACCGATGTGGGATATATCAATGTGACGGTTGCCGACAAGGCAGGTGTCTGCAATCCCGCAAAGAATCTGCCTATCACCGTTGAGGTGGAGGGCGGCGTGATCGCAGGTATGGGCAGCGGTCAGCCGGATTCCAACGAGAACTACACTGGCAATACCTGTGTTACCTTTGAGGGTCGTGCGCTGGTGGTCGTTCGTGGCTTCGAGACGGGCGTACTGACAGCGAAGGTCAGTGCAGAGGGGTATGAGACCAAGACCGTCCAAATCGAAGTAAAGTAAAGTCCTGAAACAATATATTTGGCGTACAGCGAGTCTTCGCTGTACGCCAAAATTATTGATTTCGGAAACCACCGGCTCTGCCGGTGGAGGTACCCCGCAAAAAAGCTTTAGCTTCAAGCATCGAGCGAAGCGAGTTACTAACAAGCAGTCCAGCAAGTTAGTACAGGCTCAAAAGTGAAGCATAAGTGCCCGTTTACGGGCGGCGGAGCAGTAGATGTAAAAGAAAGAATGTTCAGCACATCTTTAGATGTCCACCGGTAAATAGCCCTTCTAGGGCTTAATCAAGCCTCCGGCTTAGTCGGAGGTCGTGACTAAAAGGCACACAGCAAAGCGTTTTGCTGTGTGCCTTTGATTATTCCTGCACCAAGGTTACCACGCTGTCCCGTTCACTCAATTCCCAGGGGAAACAGGTGCTGGTGGCCGACTCACCTTCGATCATCTGAATGATCGTATTGGCGGCGACCGTGCCCAGCTTTTCCTTGGGATGGGCGAAGGATGTAAGATTCGGATGGCTGTACTGGGCAAGAGAACTGTCATCGAAACTGATTACAGAAATATCCTCCGGTACCCGATAACCGTTATGGACCAGAAACTGGATCACATCGCTGGCGACCTGGTCATTATAACAGACGACACTGGTGCAGTCGTCAAAGTAACGCAGGGACTTTTTGCTTTCCAAAAGGATCTGCAGCTGGTCATTGTCCTGGAACCAGATCAGATTCTTATCGGAGAAAGACAGATGGTTAGCCATCATGCCTTCCAAAAAACCATTAAACCGTTGAATGCCCTGGAAGTCCGTGCACTTGAAGATACCTGCGATCTTGCTGTGCCCTTTGGAAGCCAGATAATCCACTGCCATATGGCCGCCCTGCTTGTCGCTAACTGCGATCTTGGGGATATCCGTCAATTCGGGATAGGTGGCGTGGATAAAAATGATTGGAATGCCCATTGCCTGCAGCTGGCGATAGTAGGAGAGGTTGGGATTGGGCAGCGCGGTCTTATTGCCGTCCACGATCAAAGCACAGGGGGGCGATTCCAGCAACCCAGTTAGAATATCCCGCTCTTGGTCCATAGAGTTGCCCGTAGCTTTCAGCAGGAGGGTGTAGCCCTTTTGGGTCAAGACGGACTCAATACCGCGGATAATGCTGGGGAAGATATAGTCGGAAATATACGTGAGAATCAGGGCGATTTGTTTGGAGTTATTGACGATGGTACGCCTGCGGGGCAAAACAAATGTGCCGCTTCCCTGACGGGATCTGACATACCCTTCTTCTTCAAGTATGCTGATCGCGTGACGGACAGTTTGTCTGCTGACACTGTATTGCTCCATCAGTTCTTTTTCGGTGCACAGCTTATCGTTATTAGCCAGTTTTCCGCTCAAAATCTCTTCGCGTAGGGCCTCTGCCAGAATTTGATATTTGGTGGTTGCCATAGAAAATCGCTCCTAGATCCGATTCAATAGAGTATAAAGAAAGTATAAATTATCAGAGAAGAAAAGTCAAGTTTCTCCCGGAAGAATGTAGCCTAATAAGTAAAAAGTGTCATTTTGGCGAATAAATCTGTCGTATGCTCGCCAGACAAAAACAAATTTGCCCTATTTTCGAGATAAAACTTCCACATAAGGTATAACTTAAATACGATATATGAATTTGTATGTACAAATTAGCAAAAAAATGCGCATAAAAACCGTCTATATGCACCGTTGAACCGTTATATGATTTATGCTATTATAAACTTATAAGGTTGTACGAATGAATTATGTGTGTATTTGTACTATTTTCATCTTTGCCGAGATCTTGCTTGCCGTTGTCTTTGGTTTTCTGGATACATTAAGTTATTTAGAAGACAACTTTTTCTGATTTACAATACAACATTGAGGATGGAAAGGCGATTTTTCGGTTACTGATAAGAAATACACTTTTATCATGTAATTTAACCACTTACAAGACTAAGGAGGATATATCACGATGCGAAAAGACAACTTCAATAAGAATTGGACTATTAACCACGGCTTATCTACCATTATGGACAGTATGCTGGGCGGTGGTTCCACTGCAGAGCAGGTAACCTTGCCCCATGATGCCATGATCAATATGAAGCGCAGCGCCGATGCCGTTTCCGGCCCCGGTATGGCCTATTTCGAGGGGGAAGACATCGAGTATGTGAAACAGTTCGTGATCCCCTCCACGGAAAAGGACAAGGTACATTATCTGAATTTCGACGGCGTATATATGAATGCCACCTTCACTATCAACGGCGTGTTTATGAAGAAATACCGCTATGGCTATACCCCTTGCACTATGCGGATCGATAAATATCTCAAATACGACCAGCCTAATATCCTAAAGGTTATGATCCGCGGATCTGCCCTGCCCAACGGCAGATGGTATCCTGGCGAAGGCATCTACCGTGACACTTGGCTGCTTACCGGCGATTATCTGCATGTCGCACACGATGGACTTCATGTGACCACCCTGGATTGCGGCCCTGAGCTGGGCGTCCTGGAAGTCAAGGCAGATATCCGTAACGTGGGCCCTACCAGCCGGGAAGCCTATGCTAAGCTGACCATCAAGGATCAGGAGGGCAATGTGGTTTCTTCCCGTAAGGCACGCTTCTATGTGGATGCCAATGCTAAAGTGCTGGTGCGGCAGCGTGTGGATATCGAGAATCCCAAGCTGTGGAATGTGGATACCCCCAACATGTACACCTGTGAGTGCGTCCTTGAGGATCGCTTCTCCGGTGAATTCGTGGATGCAGCGGACGCCACTTTCGGCATCCGCAAGCTGCAACTGGATGCCAAGAACGGCCTGCGTATCAACGGCCAGAGCGTAAAGCTAAAGGGCGGCTGTATTCACCATGATAACGGCCTGCTGGGTGCTGTGTCTGTGGCAGATGCAGAAGAGCGTCGAATCCGCATCCACAAGGAGGGCGGCTACAATGCCTTCCGTACTGCCCACAATCCTCCCAGCACTGCATTGTTGGATGCCTGCGACCGTCTTGGCATGCTGGTGATGCATGAGTTCACCGATGTTTGGACCGAGACCAAGGCCATATATGACTATGGCGAGTATATGCCTGACACCTGGGAAGAGGATGTGGAAAATGTGGTCCGCCGGGACTTCAACCACCCCTGTGTTATTATGTGGTCTATCGGTAACGAGATCCCTGAGACCGGTAACCCTATTGCTACCCAGTGGGGCAGAAAGCTGGTGGAAAAGTTTAAGTCCCTGGACTCCACCCGCTTTGTGACCAACGGTATCAATGTTATGGTCTCCTGCATTCCTTATCTGGCGCAGATGCTGCAGGCAACGCAGCAAGCAGATACTCCGACTGCCGATGGTGTCAACGATGTGATCGGTGGCCTTGTCGACATTATGGGAATGTTTGCCACCAGTGACCAGTTTGACGGCTATGTAGAAGAATCTTGCGATATGCTGGATCTGATCGGCTATAACTACACCAATGCCCGCTACGAGCGGGAGCATCCTCTGCATCCCGAGTGGGTGTTCTTCGGTTCTGAGACCTTCCCCGGTCAACTGGATGTGAACTGGGATACCGTTTCCCGGAATTCCTATGTGATCGGCGACTTCTGCTGGACCTCTATGGACTACTTGGGCGAGGTCGGCTGCGGCCGTATCGTGCAGAAGGAGCAGGACGCCGGCGGCTTTATGGGTGCATATCCATGGCTGGCTGCGGCGGACGGAGACTTCGACCTGACCGGCTTCCGGAAACCCATGTCCTACTGGAGAGAGATCATTTGGGGCGGCGGCAATCACAAGCCCTATATCGCTGTCCACAGAATGCAAAATTTCGGCAAGGATCTGCAGGTCAGTATGTGGAACTTCACCGACGCAGTCAACAGCTGGACCTGGCCCGGTTATGAGGGCAAGCCTACCGCGGTTGAGGTCTACTCCGATGCTGAGGAAGTGGAGCTGTTCATCAACGGCGTTTCTCAGGGAAAGAAGCCTGTGGGTGACGATTTTAAGAAGTTCTACTGTAGATGGGATACGGTTTATGCACCCGGTGAACTGCTGGCCGTGGCCTATATCGGCGGCGAGGAAGTGGGCCGCTATGAGCTAAAGACTGCCGGCAAAGCCAAGCTTTGTGTCACCGTTGACAAGAAGACCCTGCGGGCAGGTAGTAGTGATTTGTGCTATGTGGAGATCGAACTGCGGGATGAAAACGGTGTCATGGATATGACCTCTGCCAAATCCGCCAAGGTCCAGGTGGAAGGTGCCGCCGTTCTGGCAGGATGCGGTTCCGCCAACCCCTGCACGGAGGAGCGTTACTGCGACACCGAGCATCTGTTCTTCGAGGGCCGTATGTTGGCGATCCTGAGAGCATCCGATGTTACCGGTAAAACGGTTGTCACCGTAACAAGCGAAGGTATAGAACCTGCTTCCGTCGAAATCGAAGTCATTTAAGGCAGATCGATAAATAATAAGAAAGAGAAATCGTAATGAAGAATTATGTGTTTTGGTTTGTAGTCGGCAGTCAGTTTCTCTATGGTCCTGAGGTTCTGGAAACCGTTGCTCAGCGTGCTCAGGAAATGGCAGCGGAGTTGACCAAGAAGCTTCCCTATCCTGTGATCTATAAGGTAACTGGCAAGACCAATCAGGAGATTGCTGATGTGGTCAAGGAGGCCAATTACGACGATACTTGCGCCGGTATCATCACCTGGTGCCATACCTTCTCACCCTCCAAAATGTGGATCAACGGCCTGGTAAATCTGCAGAAGCCCTATTGCCACCTGGCTACCCAGTATAACCTGGGGATCCCCAACGATGAGATCGACATGGACTTTATGAACCTGAATCAGGCCGCCCACGGCGACCGGGAGCACGGCTTCATCGCCGCCCGGCTGAGAATGCCGCGGAAGGTCATCGCCGGGTATTGGAAGGATGAAACCGTCCAGAAGCGACTGGGTGACTGGATGAAAGCTGCCATCGGTTTTGCCTTCTCCAAGGGCTTGAAAGTTATGCGCTTCGGTGACAATATGCGTGAAGTTGCTGTTACGGAAGGCGACAAGGTGGAAGTTCAGATCAAACTGGGCTGGCAGGTCAACACTTGGCCTGTGGGCAAGCTGGTGGAGACCATGGATGCCGTCACCGAGGCACAGATTGATGAAATGATGGCTGTGTATGCGGAAGAGTATGATATTGCCACCGATGATATAGAAACGGTTCGCTATCAAGCAAGAGAAGAAATTGCTATCAAAAAGATGATGGACGATGAGGGCTGCATGGCCTTCTCCAACACCTTCCAGGATCTGTACGGTATGGAACAGCTGCCTGGCCTTGCTTCTCAGCACCTGATGGCACAGGGCTACGGCTACGGCGGCGAAGGTGACTGGAAGGTCGCTGCTATGACGACCATTATGAAAGCCATGGGCGAAGACGGCAATGGCGCTTCCGCGTTTATGGAGGATTATACCTATCACCTGGAAGCAGGAAATGAATACTCTCTCGGCGCCCATATGTTGGAGGTCTGCCCCAGCCTGGCAGCCGATAAACCGCGTATTGAGGTCCATCCCCTGGGCATTGGCGACCGGGAAGCCCCGGCACGCCTAGTGTTTGAGGGCAAGGCAGGTGATGCCATCGTGGCGTCTTTGGTGGATATGGGCGGTCGTCTGCGACTGATTGTGCAGGATATCCACTGCGTCAAACCCATTATGCCCATGCCCAATCTGCCCGTTGCGCGGGTTATGTGGGTAGCGGAGCCCAGCCTGACAACGGGACTGGAATGCTGGATCACAGCCGGTGGCGCCCATCATACTGTGCTTTCCTACGATGTATCTGCTGAGCAGATGCGTGACTGGGCACGAATGATGGATATCGAGTTCGTACACATCACCAAGGATACCGCCGTGGAATCTTTGGAGCAGGAGCTGTTCCTGAACGACTTGGCATGGAAGCTGAAGTGAGGTAAAGGGTATGGATCTGAAAAAACTGTACTGGGTCTGGAATTAGGATCCACCCGTATCAAAGCCGTTTTGCTGGATGAAAACCATCAGCCCATTGCTGCCGGCAGTCATGACTGGGAGAATCAATTGGTAGATGGAATCTGGACTTACAGTATGGATGCCATTCACATCGGCATCCGCAGCTGCTTTTCTGAGTTGGCCAAGGACGTGCAGACCAAATTCGGAATCAAACTCACCACCGTTGGCGCTATGGGCATTTCCGGTATGATGCACGGATATTTGCCCTTTGACCGCGACGGAAATCAACTGGCAGAGTTCCGCACCTGGCGCAATACCATCACTGGCCAAGCAGCAGAAATCCTCAGCAAAGAGTTCGGCTTTAATATTCCCCAGCGCTGGAGCATTGCCCATTTATACCAGGCGATCCTAAACGAAGAAAGCTATGTGGCAGAACTGACATATTTGACGACCCTGGCCGGATATATCCACTGGCAGCTCACCGGTAAAAAGGTCATGGGTGTGGGTGAGGCCTCCGGTATGTTCCCCATTGACAGCCAGACCATGGATTATGACCGGGGAATGGAGGCGCGTTTTGATGCGCTGATCGCAGATAAGAATTACCCCTGGAAACTGCGGGACATTCTGCCCCAGGTGCTGCTGGCGGGCAATGAGGCTGGCAGCCTGACAGAAGCCGGTGCTCGCTTTCTGGATCCTACCGGTACGCTTCAGGCAGGCATCCCCTTAGCTCCTCCTGAGGGGGATGCCGGTACCGGTATGGCTGCCACCAACTCTGTCCGGGTCAAGACCGGCAATGTATCCGCTGGCACATCGGACTTTGCTATGGTAGTGGTAGATCACAAGCTGAATGTCCATAAAGAGATCGATATGGTTACTACCCCGGCAGGCGCTGCGGTTGCTATGGTGCACTGCAACAATTGCACCTCCGATATCAACGCGTGGGTGGAGCTGTTCAGTCAGTTCGCTGCCGCTATGGGTATGGACACAGATAAGAGCAAGATGTTCCCTCTGCTGTTTAATCTGGCACTGGAAGGCGACCTGGACGGCGGCGGCTTGGTCAGCTACAACTATTACTCCGGTGAACACATTACCGGTTTGGATGAAGGTCGTCCTATGTTCCTGCGGCGGCCTGACAGCAAATTCACTCTTCCGAACTTTATGCGTACCCACCTGCTGTCTGCGCTGGCTGCACTGAAGATCGGCCTAGATATTCTGGTGGGTGAGGAGAAGGTGGAGATCACTAAGCTTTACGGACACGGCGGGTTCTTCAAGACCCCGGGGGTAGGGCAGCGGATCCTGTCCGCTGCCGCAGGCGCACCTGTTTCCGTTATGGAGACCGCCGGTGAGGGCGGCCCTTACGGTATGGCGCTGCTGGCTGCCTACACCCTTTGGAAAGAGGAAAGCCAAACGCTGGAGGATTACATGGATGCTGTATTTTCTACCGCTGCATCCACCACGCTGATGGCGGATGAAGCGGATATTGCAGGATTTGATACCTTCCTGACCCGCTATAAAGCAGCCCTTCCTGCGGAAAAGGCTGCGGTACGGACAGTGTAAAAGACACACTTTTGAAACAGGCGTTGGTATGAAAAGAATCCTGACACAATCTAACACGGTGGATCTGCTCACCGATAACCCCAGAAAGAGCATTTTGCTGTTCGCAGCGCCTATGTTGGTAGGCAATCTCTTTCAGGAGATGTACAACGCAGTAGACACTCTGGTAGTGGGGAAATTCGATGGTTCTTCAGCGCTGGCGGCGGTTGGTGCTGCGGGCGTGCCCTTTATGTTGATCAACGCCGTCACCATCGGCTTCAGTGTAGGTGCTGCAATCCTGATTGGTCAGTATTATGGCGCAAAGGGGAAAGACGACCTATGCAGGATTTCCGGCACCGTAATGATCATGACGTTGATCTTGGGTATCGCGGTTACCATCTTGAATTACTTCGTGTGCAGACCGTTACTGGAACTGCTAAATGTGAAAGGTGGTTTGCTGGAATCTGCACATATCTACCTGCAAACCGTAGGTTGGTTTATTTTTCCTATGATGTTGTACAACAACGCTGCGGCGTTGTTGCGCGGTATCGGCAATGCGAAAATGCCGTTGGTATTCCTGGTGATCTGCACCGTCATTAACACGGTTCTGGATCTGCTCTTTGTCATTGTGTTCCGTTGGCCCAGCGTCTATGCTGTGGCTTTGGCTACCGGTATTGCTCAGACGGTCTCCGCCGTATTGATCATAGGTTATATCTACTTCTTTGTTCCTGAATTGGCTGCGAAGAAACGGGAGATGCGGATCGATGGCCAGATCCTCCGAAAGACGGTCCGGCTGGGGCTGCCCAACGCGGTACAGACTAGCGCCGTTATGCTGGGTGTTGTGGTGTTGCAGCGGATCATTAACGACTTTGGCGACGACGTGATTGCCGCCTACTCGGTAGGGTCGAAGATCAACAACTTCGCACAGATGCCCCTTATGAGCCTGAGCAGCACAATCTCAACATTCGTGGCACAGAACCTGGGCGCGGGTAAAGATCTGCGGATCAAGCAAGGCTTCCGATTCACCATGAAGATCGCGCTGTCGCTGACGGTGATACTGACAGTGTTTATCGTAATCTTCCGCCATAAACTGATCGGCATATTTACCACGGAGATGGACTTGGAGGTGATCCGTATCGGCGGCGAATATCTGATGATTTACAGCACATTCTTCTTCCTGCTGGCTGCAATGAATATTATGCAGGGCGTTATGAACGGCGCGGGCGACACTATGTTTACCATGATCGCTTCCTTGACAATGACCTTCCTGCGCGTACCCCTGGCTTATCTGTTCACCGGTGCGCTGCGAATGGACTATAAGGGTGCTTGGATCACATTCCCCATAACCTGGGCGGTATCCCTGCTGATCTATGTCCTCCGCTATCGAAGCGGACGATGGAAGAAAGCAGTGGTCAGCAGTGAGGAGTATATGGAAAGCGATGTATAAAAACGGAGGAAACAATATGTTGGAGTCCCTAAAAGTACAAGTTTGGAAAGCAAATCTGGAGCTTCCCCGATACGGTCTGATCACCTTTACCTGGGGGTAATGTTTCCGGAATCGACCGGGAAAACGGTCTTGTGGTCATCAAGCCCTCTGGCGTGGACTACGATAGCATGACCCCGGAGGATATGGTGGTGGTAGATCTTCAGGGAAACCGGGTGGAAGGCAAATGGAAACCCTCCTCCGATACCCCAACCCACTTGGTTATTTACAATACATACCCTGAGATCGGCGGCATCGTCCATACGCATAGCCGCTGGGCGACAACCTTTGCGCAGGCCGGTATGGGGATTCCCGCTATGGGCACCACCCAGGGCGACTACTTCTATGGTACCATCCCCTGTACTCGCCCTATGACCACGGAAGAGATCCGGGGCGAATATGAAAAAGAGACCGGTAATGTGATCGTGGAGGCATTCCGGGACATTGATCCCAAAACTATCCCTGCGGTTTTGGTGTATAGCCACGGTCCCTTCACCTGGGGTAAGGATCCCATGGATGCAGTCCACAATGCAGTAGTGCTGGAGGAAGTGGCATTTATGGAATGGCATGCCATAATGATCAATCCCCAGCAGGGTGCTATGCAGCAGGCCCTTTTGGACAAGCACTATCTGCGCAAGCATGGTGCAGGTGCCTACTATGGCCAGGGCTGACAAACCGAAAAGCGATTTCTGACAGGAGGCTTCCCGAGAGCATTCCGATTAAAGCTATGAACTCAAGAGAATCAGATGTATGAAAAAATGACATTATGACTATCGGCTTTCGTAAGCACACGAACTTTAATGACGGCTTATTCTGAACACTTGGTTAGAATCAGTAGTTGCTTATTAAAACCGATAATCTAAAATGACATTTGCACTTTGCTTCTGTAACCGCAGTTTTATGACCGGAGAACTGATCTACGGCGCCCGTGAGAATATGGTCAAGGCTGTCACCGATGCTGGCTATGACTACATTATGATGGACGCGTCTCCCGCACTGACAGAGTGGACTGTCAAGAATGAAGCCAAATGCGGCGGCTTCCGGAAACAGCTTATAAGCTGTGCCGTTCTCTGCGTTATAAGCTGTAACATATCCGGGATCTACGACAAACTGACATTCTACATCCCAATTGTTGTCCGTATCCAAACCGAAACCGACTTCAACTGACTCCGTGTTGAATCCATATGTGTAAGACAATGGCTGAATGTCGGTATCCGTGAACCCCATAGCCGGGGTCAACACATCTGTTATCCGGATAAACAATTCACTTTTATCGGCATTGACCGAGTCCTTCTCGCTCGTCAGGTAAAGCGGAAGCACATAAGTCGCTTCCGGATTCGCCTCCATCGCCGCACCGATCAAATCTGTCGACAACGAAAGCGTAACGACTTTACTACGTTCCTCCGACGCAAAATCCAATCGATCGGTGTCCATCGAATAAGAACCTGAAGGGATTATCCGATAGTCCGCGCCATAAAGTACATCGACTTCCTCTTGCGAGTGAACGGCTATTTCCCCGCTTGCCGTCAATGACGGATCACTACCACCCTTATAAACAGAGAAAGCATAAGTATTAAGCTCTCCCGTATTGTAAAGAGTGAGCTCCTGCGTACCGGATTTATTAATATAAAGCACTTTGTGATATTCTTCCGGCACTAAGTTTTCCAATTCATATTTCGACTCGTCACAAGCTGTCAACAAAAGAACAGCCAGACATGCAATTCCTATATAATTCACTTTCATACAATTCGTTTTTTAGATTAATAACCAGGAGCTTGCACCAACTGAGGATCACTGTACAATTCACTATTCTTGATCGGAACCAAATACTGTCTGACGTTCCATTGGATCGGCTGGTCGATTGGCACGATTTGATTGAACTCCTCAAATGAAGGATTGACAGTCATTCCATTCAGCCCTTTAAATTCGGAGGGCTGCATTACTTGGTCGGCAATACGCCAGCGACGGACGTCATAATATCGGTGACCTTCGGCATGCAGTTCGATTGCCCGTTCATTACGGACCCATTCCATCAGTGACATGGTCGAAAGATCAGCTGTAGTCAACTTACGTACACCGGCCCGTTCCCGAATAACATTCAGGTTCTCTAACGCTTCATCTGTACGATCTAATGCTGCATAACATTCAGCCAAATTCAAATACAATTCCGCCATACGAATCAGAATGATCCGGAACTTGTCACCTGAAGTGGATCCGGAAGACAGATATACCCCGTTCGGCACGATGAATTTCTTATTCAAGAAACCGGTACCTGTTGCATGCGAAATGCTACATGTCAGTGCATCTGGGATGCCTTGTGCGAAAGCCTGGCAGAAATGGGAGTTCCGCAGCTCAATTTGTATGTTGATTCACAGCATGCATCAAAAAAATTATGTATTAAGATTTATGATTTTGTAAAAAGGTCAAGATTCGGCTTTTTTATGGATTATCCGGTTGAATTGGAACAGGAATTGCGACGGAAATATCCGGATGTGCAAGTTTCTTTACGTGTTAAGGATGATATTCAGTATTACTATCTGATATTCGCGACTGAGGAGGATCTGGATAGAGCAAAGCGGGTTTATGGAATTGAGAACATGAATCATTTCATTTGGGAGCTGTGTAAACGGGAAGATACCTATGGCGTTTTCCGTGAGCCAATCCCTATGCCGGAGGTCTTGACAAAACAGGAAGTCATAAGAACGGGAAGAGCTATGGAAATTATGAGGGAGAATCTGAAATTTTCGGGGTTGTGAGTTGTATTGCGGAAAATGAATCAGTCGATCGTCTAATATTCTGATTGCAGAGCTGAATGACAAGGTCGGAGTGAGTCTTTGTGGAGGTACGGTATACTAAAAGTATAAGTTGCAAACAGCAACTTTGGGTGTGCACACCCTTCATGGATCCCGGCAGTCACATTGTGATGCAAAATGCGGATGACTAAATACAGTTGTAAACAACAAAAAAGAGTCAGGGAGTTCAAAGGTAAGTCATGTTTCGCTATGTTCCTTTCGAAAGCAAAGAGATACCGGGCACAACCGGTGTACACACACTGTACGGTATACGCGTATTGAATGCCCAAGGTCATGAGATTGCTTCAGTATCGGATGTTTCTGCCGATAGACTATTGATTGATAAT
>ERZ1106939.1137-NODE-1137-length-21445-cov-29.700888_pt1 | contig 21445 bp, 23 predicted proteins | sample MGYA00403669_ERZ1106939 | MGnify/ENA primary metagenome ERZ1106939 (study PRJEB35170, sample SAMEA104062447) | human gut metagenome | biome: human gut; feature: human-associated habitat; material: faeces | place: Denmark | collected 2012-09-28 ...
AAGCGAGTGACTTGGCCAAGCTCGTCGTAGCAAGAAGGACCGACGCTGTAATGAGGAAGCGTCACTGTATAGTTCTTAGGCATTGGCATTTCTCCGTTAAATGCACATAAATTTTTATAAACCTCAATGCACTAGTGCTATTTAAAACTTCTATTTGCAAAGGAGGTTCGGCAATTGTATGGGCAGCGGCACCAGATTTGGGCAGCAGTACGGAAAAACAAGCCGACCCTTCTGTGAAAGAAGAAAATCACGCAGCTCGACGTAATTTTCGATTATGCCGTTATGGACTACGGCGATCTTACCGTCTCCGCTCAGATGCGGGTGGGCATTACTGTCGTTGGGCTCGCCGTGCGTCGCCCAGCGGGTGTGCCCGATGCCGACGGTACCCTCAATGCTCTTTCCGCCCCGGATCATATCCCGAAGCACCTGAAGGCGTCCCTTGGATTTTTTAACTCTGAGCTTTTTGTCATCGGATATAACGGCGATACCGGCCGAGTCATAGCCGCGGTATTCCAGTCTCTCAAGTCCGTCAAGCAGTATGGGTACTGCCTGCTCTCTTCCTGCGAAGCCAACTATTCCGCACATAATAATGATTCCTTTCGGATTATATACTTGGTTATATTGATTTGCATTATACCATTTTATGCTCCGCTTTGCAATAAAGCAAAGCCGCCGGACATACCCGGCGGTCTGTTTATTTTGTAAACTTTTAAAAAACGAAAAGGCGCAGCCGAACGACTGCGCCGTGCTTTCTGAAATTTGCGCGCTGTCAGATGAGGTTCAGCACGAGGGTGAGGACGACGAAAACTATCGCAAACCACTTGGTGGCCTTTGCAAGCTTTGCGTCGAGTGACTTTGCCTTGCCCTTGCTCAGGAAGGTCTCCGCGCCGCCGGCGATAGCGCCGGAAAGACCTGCGCTCTTGCCGCTCTGAAGAAGAACGACAACCGTTACCGCGAGGCCGGACAGAAGCTGAAGGATGGTGAGAATAAGTTTAAGAGCGTTCATTTATATTCGATCCTTTCGATTTTGACATATTAGCCTATCTACTATACCACAAGAGATTTCAGAATACAAGAAAAATTTACACTATTTTTTTACCAGACCTGCCACCTGAGAAGGAATACGGTAAAATACGCGATAAAGAATAGTACGCTGAGCGCAATGAGTATCCGCTCCGTGCGCTTTTTCGGGCTCAAAGCCGCAAGAGCTATCGGCAGCGATATCATTGCCGCAAGATAGCGCGGTGCGCTCAGAAGCCAGGTAGCTCCCATGGTAACGATATAATAGGCGATGAAATACGCCGTATACAATGCGCGTATTTTTCGCACGGCGAGGAGCATGGTGACAAGCGCAAGCAGCTGCGCCAGCAGATTCGGCAGCCACAGTCCGAAGAAGAGGGCCGGGTTATCCCCCGCCGTCGAGACTGCGTTTTCGCTCTGATAAGCGGCGGTATTAAAAAACCAGCCGAGCTGCTGATGCCAGTGGACGCTCTGATATTCCATGAACTTAAAAGCATCGCCCGAAACCGTGTAGTTTACAAGGCAGTAGGCCGCAAAGCCGAGCGGCACGATGACAAGCGACAGATATTCACGCGGCTTTGCGCGTTTATGGACAAGCTCAAGGAGTATCGGCACGATGAGGATCAGCCCCGGCGAGCGCGTGAACGCGGCGTATGCGCCGATAAGGCTGCCCGTTATGAGCTTGCCGCGGCGCAGAAGATACAGGCATGAAACCGTGCACAGTACAAAAAGGCTCTCGCTCATGGGCGCGGCGAAGAAAAACGCCGCCGGGCTGAAGGCGAAAAGCTTCACCGCTCTTTTTGCCGCGGCGCTGTCCTCATCGAGGCTCACAAGCTTATAGAGCATAACGCCGGAGCCGGCAAAGCACAGCGCCGAGACGAAAAGTCCGGCGGCGAGCTCATTGCCGATAATATACGCAAAAAGGCGCACAATGACCGGGTAGCCGGGCAGGAATACGAGCTGCACCAGCCTGTCCCACTCACCGTCGGACAGATACCAGTCTCGTGCGATGTCCATATAATGCCGACTGTCGGTGCACAGCCAGAATCGGATATACCCGCCCGCGCTCTCGTCATAGCCGAGCAGTCTGCGCAGCACAAAGCCGAGGGCAAGCATAAGGACGTCCCATATTATGATGAGCGCGAAAATGCGTGCGCACTCTCCGCCGTCGGTCTCACCGAGCATCTCGGATTCGTTTTTTCGCCAAAAGGCACACCATTGGGGCACAAACAGCAGGCATAGAACAAGCATCAAGGCAGTGCTGAGCCCCGCCGCGGCATAACCCGCAGCGCTGTAGCTGCTTACGGCGCACCATAGGGCAAACACCGCGCACAGCGCCGCAGTACCGAGAACGGATATTAACTTTTCGGGCAGCTTATCGTTCAACATACGCTTATATTATCACAGCAGAGGCGCAAAATGAAGTCTTAATTGACTTAGCGCACGGCGAGTGCTAATATTCTTACATTAATATTAAAGAAGGATCCTCATGAAAAACGACAAAACATTTCTCGGCACGGAGCCCGTAAAAAAGCTTCTGCCGAGACTTGCCATACCGACGGTCATAGCGCAGCTTGTGAATATGCTGTATAACATCGTTGACCGCATTTATATCGGGCACATTCCCGAGGCCGGCAGTCTCGCGCTGACGGGACTGGGCGTCTGCATGCCGCTGATACTCATAGTTTCCGCCTTTTCGTCCTTCGTTGCGGCAGGAGGCGCTCCGCGTGCGTCGATATTTATGGGACGCGGCGATCACGACTCGGCAGAAAAAACTCTCGGCGGCTGTCTGACTATGCAGATAATAATTTCGCTCATCCTCACCGCTGTCATGCTCATATGGAATGAGGAGCTGCTCTACGTTTTCGGTGCGAGCGAAAACACGATCTCATACGCCGCCGGCTATATGAGCATATACGCCCTCGGCACGATCTTCGTGCAGATAACGCTGGGTCTGAACGCCTTCATAACCGCGCAGGGCTTTGCCAAAACTGGCATGTACACAGTACTCATAGGCGCGGTATTGAACATCGTGCTCGACCCCCTGTTTATCTTCGCACTCAACATGGGCGTCAGGGGTGCGGCCGTTGCGACGGTAATATCACAGGCAGTATCCTGTGTATGGGTTCTGGCGTTCCTTCGCGGCAAAAAGACCGTACTGAGGCTCAAAAAGGACGCTCTGCTGACCGGTCTGAAGCTCATGCCGCCGTGCATCGCGCTCGGCCTTTCGGTGTTCGTGATGCAGGCCAGCGAAAGCATAATTTCGATGTGCTTCAACACCTCGCTGCTGCGCTACGGTGGCGATATCGCAGTCGGTGCAATGACGATACTTTCAAGCGTCATGCAGTTTGCCATGCTGCCTCTTCAGGGCATCGCGCAGGGCGCACAGCCCATAACGAGCTACAACTTCGGCGCAAAAAACACCGCACGTGTGCGCGAGAGCTTCCGCCTGCTGCTGAAGGTATGCGTCATATACTCCGTCACGCTCTGGGCGCTGGTCATGCTGTTTCCGCAGATATTTGCCGGCATGTTCGCCTCGGATCCGCAGCTTGTCGGGTTTGCCGCAAGAGCGCTGCGCATCTACTGCGGCGCGATGTTCATTTTCGGAATCCAGATAGCGTGTCAGATGACCTTCGTCTCGATAGGCTACGCGCTGTGCTCTGTAATCGTCGCTGTCATGCGCAAATTCGTGCTGCTGCTGCCGCTTATCTACATCATGCCGCAGCTGCTTGCCGACAAGGTCAGCGCCGTTTACGCCGCCGAGCCGGTCGCGGACTCCCTGGCCGTTCTCTTCACCATCGTCATATTCGCCGTGAATTTCAAAAAGGCCATGTGCAGGCTTGAGGAAAAAGAGCGGCTTTGATTAAAAATCAGCAGATGATGCGTCATCTGCTGATTTTTCTTATCTTATGAAGTTTGTCTTTACGTGTTCTTCCGTTTCGGGAAGGCCGAAGGCTTCCTTGCCGAGGGCGATGCTCTTCATGAGGAAGGTCATGTTCCGTGCGAGGGTGCGCATGGTCTGCTTTCCTTCCGCGTCAAGCTCTGCCTCGCCCTTTGCCGCACCGTGGATGCTGTTCCAATACTGGCTCGACGCAATGGGCATGCCGGAAATGGTGAAGTATTTGTTCAGCTCGTCAAAGGTCGCCGAGCAGCCGCCGCGGCGTGCGCACACGACGCTTGCGCCGACCTTCATGGTCTTGTCAAAGCCCGTGCTGTAAAACAGCCTGTCCAGGCAGGCGACGAGCGTCGCGTTTGCGTTTGCAAAGTACACGGGACTTGCAACGACAAGGCCGTCGGCGGCCTCGAACTTAGGCGCGAGGGTGTTGACGACATCGTCGAATACGCACCTGTCGTGTTCATAGCAATAGCCGCAGGATGCGCAGCCGCGCACGGGCTCTGCACCTATCTGCACGATCTCGGTTTCTACACCCTGTTCGTTAAATACCGTCTCCATCTCACGCAGCGCAACGGACGTGTTTCCCCCTACGCGCGGTGAACCGTTTATAATAAGAACCTTGAGTTGTTTGTTCATGTCTGTACCTCCTGAAACATCTTCATTTCTCGACACTGATTTTCGATATCCAGCCCAAATATTCTTCCCCGTCGACGGCAGCGTATTTCACCCGATACCACCGCGGTATGTCGTCAATGATCTCAAGTGTGCTGTCATAAGGGATATGAATTATTATTCTGCTGCTCGAATCGGCTTCTTCGCGCAAATAAGATATATCACGGATCGTGTAGCATATCCGTTCGGCTTGCCCGATCACCGCCTGTATTTCCGAAACGGCATTGCTGTAATAGTCGACTATCTCCGGCGTTTGCGGCAGGAAAAGAAGTAATTTCACTATCAAGATCAAAAGCCAGAAGCGTTTCTTCAGATCCTCCGTTTTTTCTCGGACAGACACTTTTTCATTTTTTGCACTGTCTATTTGAGCTGCGACCTCGGCTGCCAGATCCTCCGCTTTATACTGCTCGCCGCCACAGAAGATATCGCCGTCATCGGAAAAGTCCACGCTGCCAATGTCAAATTCCGCTGCCAAGTCAAAAACGGCCGGATCAAGCGTGGGAATATTGTTAAGGACATTCTCCATCTGTGCCACCAGAGCCGTATTTTCATATGCCTCCAGCATTTTCGACGATTTAAGCAATGCCTCGGCCGAATCAAAAACCATGCTTTGATTTAGGGCCTCGAGATGCCGATACGCCGACTCAAACGCGGGAGAGCTCTGAAGTCTCATCACCGCGTCAAGCTGCTGCCGCATTATTTCATATTGCTCGATCTGTGCGGTAATGGCCGCCGGGGTAAAAATACGACTGATGCGATCCATATAAGCAGCCTGCCGGAAAACGGATTCCGGTATCGAGTTCAATATTCCTTCCGTTTTCCGAAGCGGCTCAAGCGCTTTCTCAATTTTGGCCAGTATTTCAAAATTTCCATCGGCAAAGTCAATAGTTTTCATATTCTACCCCAATCGTTCCGTGAAAAAGCTTCCTTTTGTTCTGACATTATTTTTCTCTCTCCAGCAGTGCAACCGTCTCGACTGTTGTTTCAGTTTCCAAGGGAAGTTCTTTCACTTCCTCGCCATCAACAGGCACAGGAAAATTGAATACGATCTTCTTTATCCAGCTTCCGTCTTTTCTCTTTTCCGGGAACATCTCAATTCGCTCGATAAAGGCTTTCATAAACTCTTTCTGTTCTGCTTCCGTTGCGGAATGGTAGACTTCATCAAATGCCAGTAAGAGCCGATAAATGTTATCGCCGGAGATTTTCTCCTGCTGGATGCTGCGTATCTGACTTTGCAATTCGCCAATCTGAACTTCGATTTCTTCTATCGTATCATACTGTTCATCATATCGGCGCTGCAAATCCAAAATTTTTCTGTCATAGTGGGCATCGTTGATGTCCAAAGTATCCATCTGACGCTCCAAGCGGCTTTTCGTTCCAAAGGCTTGCTTTAGCTGTCCTTGCAGAACGGCGATCTGCTTTTCCATATCCTCTGTATCAACCGCCGTTCCAATTTTCGCTTGAATTGCTTCTATAAATCGGGGATTGCTGACCATAGCGGAGATGACCTTCGCCACAAATTTGTTGATTTCCGTCTGCTCGATATTCAGCCGGAAGCTGCACTCATGTCCCGTCGGCGTAACCGTATTTTTGCAGTAGTAATAATACCGTGTTTTCTTGTCCTTGCTATGAGCCTTGGCAATATTGCCGTACATACTCTTTCCGCAACACGGGCATTTCAAAATACCGGATAGGATGTGTGCGTGGTCTGGATTGTTGACCTTTTCCCGCTTAAAGGAATTGATCTTGCGCTTTTCCTGTGCCAGATACCAATCTTCTTCGGAAATGATGGCTTCATGCTGACCATCGTAAACAGGGAACTCCGACTGCTCGACCACGTGCATCTCATTTCTTGTACCTTGCCTCTTTTCGGTTCTCCGTCTGCCATAAGCAATTTTACCCATATAAACGGGATTATCCAGTACGTCCTGCACGAAGTTCCTTGAAAATCCGGGGATGGTGTTATTTTGCCGCAGCTTCTTCACAAACCCGTTGCGGTTGAGATATTTAGCAACTCCGGCAACGCCCTCATTGGTATGGATGTAGCGGTCATAAATAACACGGATTACTTCCACTTCATCCTCCGCAATGACAAGGTTTCCGCTTTCCAATTTGTATCCATAGGGAGCGAAACCGCCGTTCCATTTGCCCTCACGAGCCTTTTGCTCCCGTCCTGCCATTGTCTGTGTGCGGATATTCTCTCGCTCGATTTCCGCCACCGCAGACAGCACGGAAATCATAAGCTTTCCGGCATCCTTGGAGCTGTCAATGCCATCCTCCACGCAAATCAGGTTGACACCAAAATCCTGCATGAGCTGCAAAGAGTTCAGAACATCGGCTGCATTTCTGCCAAATCTGGAGAGCTTAAAGACAAGCACATAGGAAACGCCGTCTTTGCAGTCCTGGATGTCGTTCAGCATCCGTTGAAACTACTGCCTCCCTTGGATGTTCTTGCCGGAAAATCCTTCGTCAGAATACTCCCCGGCAACGACCATATCCTCGTATGCCGCATACTTCCGCAACTTGTCCCGCTGGGCATCCAAGCTGTATCCGTCTACCTGCATGGAGGTGGACACTCTCGTATATAGATAACATTTAAGTTGCTTCTTTTTCAGAATCGCCACCTCCTTCGCTCATTTCTTTTACCATCAATCCCTCGTTGCGGATATAATACTCCAAAAGTCTAAGCACATAATCCGGTGCATGGCGGTTGTCCAATTCCCACTCGGTCATAGTCCGGTAAGGAATATGGACGAGCTTGCAAAAATCTTTCCGGTTCAGTCCTGTGCTTTCACGCAACTTAATAATTCTGTTTTTACAATCCATTCGTCTTTTCTCCCAAAAAGCAAAAATACACGTTGCGTACATATTATAGCATAGCCGCAACAAGTACGCAACGTGTAAATTGTAAATTTTTACGCAGCCTTATCCGTCAAAGGCTGCGCTTGCTTATCATCCTTGGAACACTCCACCGTTTGCGGTGTATCCTGCTCTAATTTATCCAAAACCTGATGCCCGTACTTCTGGAGCATCTGGCTCATAACATCCACACAGCGGTCAAATGCCGCATTATATTTCGCTTCCTCATAATATTTCTTCAATAGGCGATTCCTCCATCAAAGTTCCATATCCTGTCCACGCTTCCGGTCAGGGTGTTTGTGTTCCTGCGTTTCCTTTCCTCTGATGAGGATAGAATTGATAAAAGCCCGAACCCTTTCGGATGCAATTTCCAGTGCATCCAGAAAAGGCTGGGCTTTCTGTTTCAGTTCCATATATTTTTCGTTTACTGCTTCATACCGCTGTTTCCAGATGGAAACCGTCTTTTCAGCGGAAGCCAGTTTCTCCTTCAAGCGCTTGTTGTCAGCATTGGCGATAATGCCGTTGACCGCATAGCGTTTGAGCGTGTCGCACTCATCCGGTGTCAGCGTGATATTATTTCCGAATGTGGCTTTCTTTCCCATCGTTTCAATCTCCTGCACCGTCAGAGCAACGGTCTTTGCTGTTTTGGTTTCCTTTTGCAGAGCTTCCAGTTTCTTTTTCTGTTTCTCCGTGGCATCTTTGGCATTCTCCAACCCCCGCTCCGCCTGTGCCACCTGTCCGGTCATAGCTTCCAAACGCTGCTGTTCAGCCTGAACCTTGAACTGTGTCACTGTCAGATGTTCCTCGGTGCTGCCACGCTCTCCACGCTCCACATCGGTATATCCGGCATTTCGCATGAAATGAAAAAAGTCATCCTGCAACACACTGTAGGACGACTTCAAAATCTTTTTTCCTTTTGCGTTGAGCATGGGATTTCCGTCCTCGCCAAGCACCGGCTTGGACTCCCATTTCTTGCTGCGGCTGACCTGTGTGATGACCTCCTTGATGGTTCCCCGGAGGGCTTCATCCTTGCATCGCTTCGACCAAAGGATCTGCTTTTCCACCACCGGGATATAGACCACATGGAGGTGGTAGTGGTACACATCCTCGCCCAGAGCTTCGGACATTGCCCGGTTGCGCTCATCGGCGTGCATCACAGCGGAGAGGATATACTGCTCACCACCCACAATCTCCACGGCGGCTTTATAGGCATCGGCATAAAACTGTTTCGCAAATTCATAGCCGCCGTAGTTGTAGAAATAAGCGGAGTTCACATCAAACACCAACTCTCCGTATTTGATGGCATCCGGTTTCAGACCTCTGGTGGAGATCACGCCATCCTGTTCCATCTGCTCGAACATTTTTACATAATCGTCAGTGGGAGACTTGAAGTGAACATTCAGCGCAGTACGTTCCGGCACGATGTCCTGATTGCTGTAGCTGTCCTTTTCACGCTCATTGTGTTCCTGTACCTTCGCCACATCAGCCGGTGTTTCCAGGTCCTGATTTCTGGCTACGGTACGGTCTATTCCATCATTTCTTGCCATTGGATTTTTCCTTTCTTTGAGATTTGCAGACAGCGGAAGGCTGGAGAACGGCACTTTTTCAAAGTGTAATAACCCACTATGACACTTTCATCCATACTGGCTGCAAAGTGCCGTGGGCTCTCCCGAGGGGCTCTCCGAGGGTAATGCGGTCGCTGCGGCGACCTCTGCCGAACATCAGAAAGTTGTCTGCTCCTCTTTCCAATGTCCGGCACGGACGGCTGCTGTTTTGCGAAACCGCCCCGTCCGTTGACAGAAAAAAGACTGACTTTTTCCTGTCATTTGGGTACGTCACGAAGGTTTTATACAGGAGTGATTTACGCTCGTACGCTGTGTACGTACGTACCAAAAAATCAATCCCGCCATTCCTCCGGTACGTACGTACACGGCGAAACGTCGTAAAACCCATTTATATTCGGACGGGCTACGGCTTCAATTCCCATGAATCCCCACACCCTGCGCCCGGCAGAGTTTGTGATTTTGTTGGTGTGTTCCAGATTGTAGCGACTTAAATTTGCCACCACACTGTCACTAAAGCTGCGGGATTTCAGGGGCGGCAGAGAATTTTCCTCACACCACATCCGATAAATTTCGTACAGCTCCTTGGAGCTGATGGAAGCATCCGCTTTCAGCCGGATATAGCCCTCAGACTCCATGAAGTCGAAAATATTGTTGTTGTCACGCTTGACGGACTCTCGGTTGGTTTTGGTGCGCTCACTTTCCGTGAATTTGAAATTGTTGGCAACCAGACGCTGCAATCCCTCAAACGCCCAGAGGAAAATGCCCTCCACCTCAGCTTTCATCTTCTGGGCGAGGTCAGGGTCATCCATTCTTCCGGCAGGCTTTTCCTTTGTGGTCAGCACAAGCTGTCTGCGGTAGAAACCGTCACTTCGGTCATACAATGCCTGTAAATCTCCGTTGGAGAAAGCCAGCAGACGGGCGAACATCCAGCCCTGATAGCTCTGTTTGCCCTTGCGCTCCAAATCCATTTTCCCTTGAGCTGTCACAATGGATTTCACATAATTGGTCTGGCGCAAGGCTTCCATTCGCATATCATCATCCACGCATAGGAGGATATGCTCCAGATCGGCACGGGCAAATCGGTTCTCAGAGATTTTACCAATGCTTCCGTCCTTCATGGAACTGCCCAGCATTTGCCCCAGCACCGCACCGATTTGGGATTTACCCTCGCCGCCATTGCCCTTAATGACCATCATCCTCTGTCCTTTATTGGAGGGAATCAGGCAATAGCCGATAAATTCCTGCAAGGTAGGGATGTCCTCCGGGTAAAGCAGACCATTCAGAAAGGAAAGCCACAGCACAGGTTTCGGAGTATCCGGGCGATAGAAAACCGGGAGCCTGTTTCTCACAATATCCGGCTTCCCCTCTGTAAAAGTGCCGTCCAGCATGAGCGTACCGTTTGCCAGATGAATCCTGTCCTGCTCCGGCGGGAAGTCCTCCACATGAGCCGCCAGCTTCATAATCTCAATGATGTTGCTGATTTTGCGGGGAATGTTGTTCACGGCACAATATTTCAATTCTTCAAAGATTTCGCCACGAAGCGGCAGGTCGTCCGTCACTCGACCATCAGGTGTGAAAAAAGCTCCGTTTGCAAAGATAATCTGACGGGTTCTCAGAAAATCTTCACAAAACAGAGCTTCATTGATACTCTTGCCGTCAAACCACATCGGCACATTCATCTCAAGCAATTTCCTGTTCTCTGACATGGCAGCGCACCTCCTTTTTCTGCTCGTCCAGTCGTGTTTGCATTCTTGCAATCGTTCCGTCTGTCAAAAGTTCCTTGACGGTATCAGTCCTTTCTTCCTGATCGCTCATAAGGAGCAAATCGTTCAGATACTCCACATATTCCAGCTTGTGGCAAGCTTCCACGAACCTCTCATCCGGCTCGTCCTCCGGTGCTTCGGGAGCATATCGCTCTTTCCAGTCCTCCAAAAGATGAAGATACCCGGACAGCACATTCATGCAGAAAAGCTCGTCCTGTTTCGACTGATTCACACGGGGACGGTACTTCTTTACCTGTGCCACCACGGACGGCGGCCTGTCCAGTCCGAAATCCGCAGCCAGTCTCTGCGCTGCTTCATAGGCAGACAGGTCAAGCAGCCTTGCCACAAAGTCAATCACATCTCCCTTGGCACCGCAGCCGAAGCAATAGAAGTAATCCTCGTTCAGCTTCAAGCTGGGGTGTCTGTCATCGTGGAAAGGGCAGCAAATCATCCCGGAGCGATTGATTTTCAGCCCGTAGTGTTCGGCGGCTTGCCTAACCGTGACCGCCGCCTTGACTGTTTCAAAAATGTTCATTTGCATAACCTCCTTGATTTTTCTCGATGATTTTTTCATCTGCCTGAATATACGCAGAAAAACGCTTTCAACCGAAAAATCAGGCACTTCCGCAAGCAAAGCAAAAAGCCGCCCCGAAAACTTGAAAAAATGCAAGTTTCGAGACGGCAGTGTTCACACAAAGTTGGTTGATATTGTTCCGTAAATAGAATATAATTGAAGTTAATATGAATCAGGAGGGATGATACAGAAATGAAATACCTGTCTACATTTGAAGTTGCCGAGAAATGGGGTATCTCTCCCCGAAGAGTTGGTATCCTCTGCAACAATGACCGCATACCGGGCGCACAGCGGGCAGGAAGCCGCTGGATCATCCCGGAGGACGCTGAAAAGCCGACAGATGCCCGCATTAAAAGCGGAAAATATATCAAACAGAAAACAGACAGAGGGGAGGAAGCATAATGGCTGATACTTATTTACCCGCCGATGTTCGGAAAAGAATCGTTGATGTAATGAGAGAACGCAAGATGACCCAGCGAGAACTGGCACTTCGGATTGATGTGAATGAAAGCACCATCAGCCGCTTCCTTAGCGGAAAGACCGAAAAGCTGAGCGAAGAAAGCGTTATCCGCATCGCCAGAGTGTTCAATGTGTCCACGGACTTTATCTTGGGTACGACCGTAATCCCGGATAAAAAGAACTACGATATTTCAGAACTGGGATTATCTGTTGAAGCTGCAAAGAATCTTTATACCGGAAAGGTCAACAATGATGTAGTCAACCGTCTGCTGGAAAATCCCCGCTTTGCCATGGTTACTTATATGATTGCACAGTATATGGATGATACCCTTGCAAGAGGATATGCCGCACAAAACCAGATGTTTGCTACCGTTGGCTCTCTGCTGTTGGGACAGAACCAAGCTCCCGAAGCAGTACAGGCAGCCCGAACCGCTAATGCCATGAAAATTCCCGCTTATCAGGCAGACCAGACCACGATTCAAAACACCTTTATGACGGTGGTTAAGGAAATCAAGAAAGAAGCAGGCAGCGATTTGGTCGCAGCCAAGGCAATCAGCAAGGAAGCCACCGAAAAGATGTTTGCCGAGCTGACCAAGGGGCAGGATATGCAGAATCCGACCATCACGCCGGAAGCAGTTGTTGATGCTATTACAGGCAGCATTTCCGGTGTCGATGGAGTCAATCAGGAAGCTCTGGACAACTTTAACAAAGCCTTGCTGGGGCTGATGCAGACGATGGTGCTGCCGGAAGATGATGGACAAGATAACTAACGAGCAGCTCTGTATTGCGGCGCAGAGCGGTGACAAATGGGCAGAAAACGCCCTTGTAGAGAACAATCTGCGGTTTATCCGAAAGACGGCATACGAGATATGGAGCGCACAGCGGGAGCTGAACGTTGCCCTCGGCATTGAACTGAACGATTTGGTGCAGGAGGGTTCATTGGGGCTTCTGGGCTGCATAAGCAGCTTTCAACCCGACTACGGGAACAAGTTTTTGACCTATGCTGCCCCGGCTATTCATAATGCCATGCTGGACTACATCCGCAGGCTGAATCCTACCTTTGAAGCCAAAAATCTGGACTGTATCATTCGTCTGGATGAGGTCAAAAAGGGCGAGAATAAGGGACAACATGAATTTATAGCAGATTCCAGAGTACAGAACCCAGAGCAGATTTTCATTGCAAAGGAAACCCACGAAGAAATCCATACGGCTCTGGAAATGATTGATGAGCGAGAGAAAGCCTATCTCTGGTATCGCTTTGGCTTTGAGGACGATGTCCTCCATCCTCTGAGCGAAACGGCGAAGCACTTCCATCTGTCAGAGAGCAGAGCAAAGTCCACGGAGAAATTGGCTCTGGATAACTTCTGGCTGGAACTGCCTTGGTGGTACTAAATATTCAAAGAAAGGGACATGTAATCATGGAAAAATATAAAATACTCATCATCGAAGATGACCCAATCATTCAAACTGAATTACAAGTTCTGTTAAACGGAAACGGATATGAGGCATCCGCAGTTACTGACTTTACATCAGTTATGCAAGCGGTCAAAAATACTCATCCCTATTTGATTTTGCTGGACATAAAGCTGCCACAAGAAAGCGGCTACTCAATCTGTTCTCAAATCCGCAGTTTTTCCAATGTACCGATTATCTTTGTAACAAGCTGCAATACGGACATGGATGAATTGAACAGTATTTTGCTGGGTGGAGATGCTTTTATCACCAAGCCTTATAACACAGCAATTCTGCTGGCAAAGATTTCATCCTTGATGAAACGAGCTTACCCGATAGAACAAATTGAGCGTCTGAATTGGCAAGGAGCGATTCTTCACTTAGAAAGTAGCACGATTGAATATGACGGTAACCAAGCAGAACTGACAAAGAATGAATTGAAAATATTATATTATCTTTTCAAACACGCAGGAAAGATTTGTTCCCGTAATGATATTGTAGATTATCTATGGGACAATCAGCTATATGTGGATGACAATGCTTTGAGCGTCAATATCAACCGCATCCGGGAAAAACTGGCGGGCATTGGCCTGACGGATTTTATCAAGACAAAGCATCGCCAGGGGTACACGATATGAACAGCAAACGGTATTGGAAAAACAGGCTTCCATTTCTGCTGACGAACCTTGTTTGCATGGCTGCGCTCACTGTATTTTTGCTGGTGTGCGGCAATTCGGCTTCCGCAGTAGTATTGATCCTGATCGTATGGGCATTGATTTTGCTGATGGGACTTGTCCTCACTTACTGGAAACGAAAGCGGCAGATGAAAAAACTTCTGGATATGGCGAAGCAGCTCTCCGAGAGATACCTTATTTCTGAAGTGATGGAACTGCCGGAACAGGCCGAGGATCAGGTTTACTATCAGATTTTGAAAATGGCTGGAAAATCCATGTTGGAGCAGATTGGGGAGGTCGAGCGGGAACGCCTGGAGTACAAGGAATACATTGAACAATGGATTCACGAAATCAAAACGCCCATTACTGCCATGAAACTCCTATGTGAAAACCATCGGACGAACTGGACAAAAGAACTTCTGCTGGAACTGGAAAAGACCAACCGCTTTACGGAACAGGCTCTTTATTATGCCCGCAGTGAGCATACAGAGAAAGATTATTCTGTCCGGGAAATGGCACTGTCCCAAGTGGTGCATCAGGCGATTGCAGATAACAAATATCTGCTGCTCCAAAGTGGTATGCGCCTGGAAGTGGAGGAAATGCAGGATACGGTTTATTCAGATGAAAAGTGGGTGCGTTTTATCCTAAATCAACTGATTGTCAATGCGGTCAAGTATCGTACGAAGCAGCCGGTTCTCCGCATTTCTACTCATAAATGGCAGGATCAGGTTGTCCTTGTCGTGGAGGACAATGGAATCGGGATTGCTGCGTCCGATCTGCCCCGTATCTTTGAAAAGGGATTTACCGGTCAGAATGGTCGTCTGATTCAGCAGTCCACGGGCATTGGTCTGTATCTGTGCAAACGGCTCTGTGAAAAGCTGGGCATTGGCATTACGGCGGAGTCGTCGGAACATGGCACAGCCATTTCCCTTTCTTTTCACATTAACTGTCTGATTCATGAAGTGCAGAACTGAAAAGCGTTCTGCACTTCTTACATTTTTGTTAGAACTTTGTAAGAAAACTTGATACAAACGAAGCCACTCTTATTTTACAATAGAGATCAGAGGTGATAACAATGAAAGAAATTTTGAAACTGGATCATATCCAAAAATATTACGGAAATGGCGGAAATGTTACAAAAGCAATTCAGGACATCAGCTTTTCCGTTCAAGAGGGAGAATTTGTAGGAATCATGGGAGCATCTGGCTCCGGCAAGACTACCCTGCTCAACTGTATTTCCACCATTGATACCGTCAGTGCGGGACATATCTATCTGGACGGAACCGATGTGACGGAAATCAACGAAAAACAGATTGCCCGGTTTCGTCGGGAGAATCTTGGATTTGTATTTCAGGATTTTAACCTGCTGGACACGCTGACCATTTCGGAAAACATAGCCCTGGCGCTGACCATCAACAAGGTTCCAGCAGGCGAGATTGATGGGCGGGTGCGGGAAATGGCCGGAAAGCTGAATATCACGGATATTCTGGACAAATACCCCTATCAGGTGTCCGGCGGCCAGAAGCAGCGGTGCGCCTGTGCCAGAGCCATTATCAATCAGCCTAAGCTGATTTTGGCGGATGAACCCACCGGTGCGTTAGACAGTCACTCGTCCCAGATGCTGCTCTCGACGATCCAGAGTATCAATGAAGATCTCGGAGCCACGATTCTGATGGTGACACACGATGCTTTCTCGGCAAGCTATGCCAATCGTATTCTCTTTATGAGGGACGGGGCAATCTTTACGGAAATCCGTAAGGGGGGTGATTCCCGCAGGACTTTCTTTGAAAAAATCCTGGATGTCCTTACCATGATGGGAGGGGGCATGAGCGATGTACGCTAAACTTATTTTCAAAAATGCAAAGCGGTCTGTGAAGGACTATTTGATTTATATTGTGACCATGACACTCTGTGTCACCCTGTTCTATGCGTTTTTGTCTATCAGCAGCACCCATTATCATCCGACCATTGGTGCGGAATATAATATTTCCCTGCTGGCTGGAGGTATGAAACTGGCAATTTGCGGGATTAGTTTGCTTTTGTTGTTTCTGATCCACTATGTCAATCGTTTCATGCTGAGAAAAAAGCAAAAGGAGTTTGCCGTTGAGGCAACCTTGGGAATGGAGCAAAAAACCATAGGCCTGCTCTTTTTTGGAGAGACTTTTTTCCTGCTCATATTCTCTGTGTCGGTGGGAATCCTTCTGGGGATGGTCGTTTCTCAGGTCATTACGGCTATGCTGCTTGCTTCTTTTGGGGAACCCTACGCTTTTTCTTGGTCGTTTTTCCCGGATACTGTGCTGTTGACCGTGGGCTTCTTTGTTGTTTGCCAGATTCTGGTTGGAGTCGGGAATGTCAGAATTCTCAACAAAAGCAGGATTATTGAGCTTATGACGGCAAACCGTCAGAATGAAAAACCGCTTCATAAAAGCAGATGGATGCCGATGATCTGTATTTTCTATGGCATTCTGCTGCTGTGGATGCTGGAGGTAGGTACTGTAAAATATCATTTTTACTTCGATTCCAGACATCCGCTTCCTGTAAAGCTCATGTATTGGGGGAATGTCCTTTTCCCTGCACTGACGCTGCTTTGGGCAATCGCAGGTGCTGTTTTACACAGAAAAATAGGGTTTTCCCGATATCTTTGCGGACTTCTGGCTGGTGCTGTATTGACCGCTATCCCGATTTTTTCCATCGCAGAACTGGAAAAAGCCTACTTCCTTGGATTTGACGCTCCAACTCTGAATCAATATTTGCTGTTTGGGGTTGCGGATATTTTGTTTATCATTTCCGCAGTCATGTATTTATCGAATGCGGCGCTCCTATACTGGAAGGAGTCTAAAGTGTCCCGCAAATATCATAATACGAGTTTATTTCTGTTTGGACAGCTTTCCTCTAAGCTGGCTACCAATACGAAAACGATGACGATCATTTGTGTGACCCTGACTTTTTCTATCTGCTTGTTTGTCATTGCGCCGGTTTTAACGGGATGGAGTCTGGGCTATTTGGACAGTCGGGCTGTCTATGATATTCAAATTTCAAGCCGCTACAACGATGTTTATGAAGTGGAAAATCTTCCGGATACAGACTATGGAGAAATTACTGCGTTCATAGAACAAAACAAAATAGCGATAAAGGACGATTTGACTTTTTCGGAATATCTTCCCAAGCAAAGCGACTTTCACCAGCGAGTAAAGTACAATTTTCCTCCCTTGGCGATCGCACTGAAGGATTATAACGCTGTTCGGAAAATGTTGGGATATGAACCTATTATCTTACAAACGGATGAATTTGCTACCCACTGGCATCGTGCAGCAGAGGACAAGGATATTGAAAACTACATTGCTGAGCATACCTTATTGGAAACTGACGCAGGCACCCTGAAACTCAGTGAGAACGCCGTGTTTCAGGAGCCTGTGGGGGAATCCATCTATAATCTTTATACAGATGTGGTGTATATCATACCTGACGAAATAGCGCAAGTCTTGCTTCCGGTACAGCGCAACCGATTTGTGATGACCCAATATCCGCTTCCCTTCAAAACGGCAGAAATGCTGGAACAGCTTCTTGGGCGTTCTTATCCAGAAGATCCTGATAAAGACAATCTGGCAGGATACAGTACAACTGTCCATACTACGGAAGTGAACCGTATAATCGCCCTTAACTTTATCCTAAAAGCGTCCTTGATCTATGGTGCAATTGTTCTGATGGTGATGTGTCTTACCGTGCTGGCTCTTCAGCAGCTCCTGGATGCAGAAAAAAACAACTACAGATTTTCGGTTCTGCGAAAAATGGGAGTGGAAGAGAAGGACCTGCATACTTTGGTTCTAAAACAGCTTGGTGTTTGGTTTGGGATGCCGATCACAGCGGCAATCGTTGTAGCAATTATTGTGATTGGCTATTTTCTTCAAAGTGTTTCTGCTGAAATCTCAGCTTATATTGGCTGCGGAGCCTTGATGCGGCAAATAGGTATCATTGTCGGGATTTTCGCTTTGCTGCTGAGTTGCTATTTTCTCAGTACATGGCTGCTGTTCCAGCGTTCAATTCGCAGCAACTCCGATAGTGTAAGGTGATGGGAGGAAGATATGTACTGGAAGTTAGCAATTCAAAATATCTGCAGAAGCCTGCGGGATTATATCATTTACTTTGTGACGCTTACCTTGACTGCGGCATTGATGTACTCATTTTTGGCATTGGGCTTTTCATCAGATGTTCTTGCTATGGCAGAAAATATGTCGATGCTGACTACTGGAATTTTGCTTATGTCAGCTCTGGTTGCTTTTCTGTCCTCGTTTGTGATCGGTTATGCGATCCGCTTTATGCTGGAAGGAGTTTGCAACCTACGAACTGATTGGCATGGAAGCAAAGACAGTACGGAATTTGTTCCTTGCTGAAAACAGTATCATCGGTACAGGAGCCTTTCTGCTTGGTTCTTTGGTTGGCACAGGGCTTTCCGGTTTGCTGAATCAGGTGGTAAAAAATATCTTTGAGGTGCCGCATACCTATCAGGTTTCCTTTTCTCTCCAGGCATGGGCAGTAACATTTTTGTTTTTTGCCTTGATGTATGGTTTTGGGATGCTCCGAGCAGCAAAGATTATCCGGCATCAGAAAGTAATCGATTTGCTGTATGATAACCGCAAGAATGAAGAATACCGTTTTAAATCATGCAGTCGTAGTCTTCTGGTAGTATTGCTTTCAATAGCCGCAATGGTTGCAGGCGTGATTTTGCTTGGGCGGATGCTTCAGACACAAACCAATGAAGCATTTTTGTACCTTGGCGGAGCCTGCCTGCTCATTCTGGTGGGGGTTTACGAGCTGCATCGCCAGATTCCGCTTTTGCTGCACCGATTTGCAAAACAAAATCTGCGCCATAAGTACAAAGAAGAAAATCTGTTCTTCCTGGGGCAGATTGGGCGGCGCATCCATTCTGCTGGCCGGACAATGGCTGTGGTGGCGATTCTTTTAACCATATCTCTGGCAACCATGTTTGTGGGGCTTACCATGGGAGCAGGCTACAAAGCCAACATGAAAGCCTATTATCCCTATGATGCAGGCGTGGCGATTGATGCACCTTTGGAAAAATCCAACATGGATTCCATCGTTTCCTTTACAGAGGAGCATTGTGGAGTCGAGGATTCTGTGAGTTATTATCTGTATGCGGTTCCTGAAAAACCGATCGAAGCCTTGTCCTTGTCCGACTATAACCATTTGCGTGAAATCCTGGGGCTTTCTCCTGTTTCCATGAGCAACAACGAATTTTTGGTTCATTGCGATACATGGAACTATATGGACGGAATCCGACAGGGCTTGGCGCAGCAGCCGGAGATCACATTCAATGGTCGGACCTTGTCTGCTGCGGAAACGCCGATCCTGACGGAGCCGATGGAGCAGTATCAAATGGCCGGAACGAAGGGATATGTACTTGTTCTGCCGGATGAAGCAGCTTCACAATTCGTCGGAGAAAAAATCCGTCTGGCGATGAAACTGGAAGATGGCGGATACCCGGAATTGAAAAGCGACTTGAAGCAATTCCTGAACAGTGGGAAATGGCAGCCGGAATTGCAGTCCGGTCAACAGCTTCCGGAAAAAGTAACGATGGGTGTTACAGTAAAGGCGTGGGGCGTTGCCAATTCGCTGACGGGATTTACAGCTATTTCGTTCTGCGGATTGTATTTAAGCATTATTTTCATCATTCTATCCTGCTCGGTTCTTGCATTTGAGCAGCTTTCTGCCATAGACAAAAACCAGAAGAATTATGCAGTCATTGACCGTTTGGGTGTACCGAGCCACAGGCAGGCTTCCCTGATCCGCAGGGAACTGTCCACAGTCTTTTTGATCCCACTGCTATTCCCTCTTTTGCTGACGGTTTTACTGATCACAGGGGCACAGTTCTTTTTCGGAGAGGCAATCTTGCAGCAGGGACTTGTACCTCTTTATGGTCTGGTGACGATCCTGCTATTCTGTGCAATCTACCTGACCTATTTTGGTGCAACAATGTTCTTATTCAAACGGGTTATTCTTCGACCGGAAATGAGATAAAAATTGAATTGCTACAAAAATGAAGCAATTCCGCCTGTTTTCTTGCCGAAAAAGAAAGAGGTTAGGAGATTTCTGCAACATTTGGCCTTTATCATAGAGTAATAAATTAGAAATGCTGATACCTTACACCATGCAAAGGAGTGGATTACTATGGCAAACAAAGAAAAGCGCTTTGAAACAATCTATACACAGGGAACTTCCTTGAGTATTGTTGTAGACACCGAAACAGGTGTAAACTACCTTGTCCATGATACGGGGATTACCCCTTTGCTGGATAAAAACGGAACAGTCGTTATTACTGAAATAAACAAGTAAACTTTATATTGGTTGCAGGGTATCAGCATTCTAATTATGAATAAGGGAGACCAGCTATGAAAAGAAAAAGCTGTGATACTCTGTAAACAAAGGAGAAGGTAAGCTATGGTAGTTGGGTTTAACTTTGTTGTATGCATACTTGCACTAATTATGCTTGGAAGTTTTCTTTTTCGAAGCAAAAAGGTAGATTCATTGTTTATTATGTTTAGCATCATGGTGGGAGTGAACTGTTTTGGAAGATATATGTTGTCGGTGTCTGAAAACTTGGATGTTGCCTTGTGGGCAAATAAATTTCTTTACGTAGGGGGATGCTTTGCACCGCTTCTTACTGTGTTTGTTCTTGCACGTTTGTGTGGAAATGAAATCCCGAAGTCAATCAAGGCATTTTTGATTGGATATGCTACGCTTATTATGGGTCTTGTTTTTACCATTGGGAAAACGGATATCTACTATAAAACTGTGGAGCTGGGACACACGAATGGATATAGTTACTTGATAAAATCTTATGGACCACTTCATATATTGTACCCGATTATGTTGCTTTTATATGCAGTTGTTATGGTGGTATATCTGGTATATGCAATTAAGAAAAGAACACAGCTTTCTTTCCGACTGGTGCTTACATTGTGTGTATGTTGTTTTGCAATTATTTTTATGTATATTTTTGAACGGATTATTGGCTCTAACATCAGCTTTCTGTCTGTGGGATATTTGTTTGGAATTGCACTTCTTATCAATTATTTTGAGCGGGTTAACATTTACGATATGTCTACCAACATTATTAGCGCAGTGGAGAAGATGAATGAGTACGGATATGTGGTGTTTGATGACAAATGCAGATATATCAGTGCGAATGATTATTTGAAGAAGTTATATCCTGAGATTAATCATTTGAAAGTGGATTGTGAAGTGCCTGAAGAGGATAATGCATTTTACAACGAAGTTATTCAGTTTTTGTATCAGTGTTATAAAGAGGGAAGCGGAAAGAAAACCATTACGGTTCAGGGGCGCTATTATGAGATGGAGCTTCGTATGATCGGTTATGGAAAGAAGCCTTGCGTAGGCTATTTGATTGAGTTTATTGACCGAACAATGGAGATGCAGTACAGTGTGAGTCTTGAGCGTGAGGTTGAGCGTCAGACAGAGCATATTGTCCACAT
>ERZ1106939.1138-NODE-1138-length-21439-cov-9.108913_pt1 | contig 21439 bp, 17 predicted proteins | sample MGYA00403669_ERZ1106939 | MGnify/ENA primary metagenome ERZ1106939 (study PRJEB35170, sample SAMEA104062447) | human gut metagenome | biome: human gut; feature: human-associated habitat; material: faeces | place: Denmark | collected 2012-09-28 ...
AGAGACATATCGATATAGAAGGTACGCTAATGTCGTACAAAGGGAGGGAAAAAGTGAAAGTCGTCTGCATGGATTTATCAAGCGGATACCGAAGCATTGTAAGAAGATGCTTTCCAAATGCTAAGATTGTGGCGGACAGGTTCCATGTGATACGGCTAGTGCTTTATCACTTTATGGAATTTTGTAAGAGTGCGCAGGAAGAAGTGAAGTGGAAGAGATCGCTTACTTATCCATTGCGGAAAAGGAAGGAAAGGTTAAAGCCGCATGAGCGGGAGCGACTTAAAAACTTCTTTAAAGAAAACCCTGCGATAGAGCTTGCGTACGAATTTAAAGAGAAGCTATGCGAGTTGCTAAACAAGAAGAGTCAGACGGCAAAGCAATGCAAGAATAACATAAGGAAGTTAAAGGGAATGATGAAAGTGATGAGATACGAAGCGCCGACAGAGTTTGGGAAACTTGCGGAAACGATAAGCGAATGGTTTGCGCCAATAATCAGAATGTGGAGATTTACGAAGAATAACGGAATTACCGAGGGCTTCCACCGCAAGATGAAGCTAATACAACGCCTAGCCTACGGCTATAAAAACTTTGAAAATTATCGATTGAGGGTCCTTGTCCAATGCGGCGTCTTTCATTAAAATCCACTGACTTTGGTGTTGACCCCTTTATTTATGGGACAAAGAAGCCCGCCAAGCGTTTGCTTAAGCGGGCTTGAAAGTGGTGCTCAAGGAGGGACTCGAACCCTCATGCCGTGAAGCATACGAACCTGAATCGTACGTGTCTACCAATTTCACCACTTGAGCTTTTTAAAGTTTTAAATCTTGCTTTTGCGCGCCGCGATGTCAAGCAATTCCGTATTCTTTTTGACTTGCCCGCATTCAATAGTTAATTTATCTGTTTGTTATGTATATTAAATTGCCACTTTTCTTTGTAGCGTTTTTAATTTCTACATTTTCCGCATTCGCAGCCGAATTTGTAAAATCAAAATCTCTTGCGGATAAATCTATCGTATGCGTACTCAGAACTCAATATCCCGTAGACCACCACAATACCGCCAATATTTTCCAAAGGGGGGAAATTAACCAAAATTCCTGGCATAAACTCGCAAAAAGCGGCTCGCGGCTTCTTAAAATCGATTTCGACGCAAAAGGGAATCCGTCGCAAACTATGCTGCTCGAACTTCCCAAAGGCATAATACGCGATGTCGAAGCCTCGTACGACGCCTCGCGCATTCTATTTTCCATGCGCAAATCCTTTGAAGACTCCTACCACATCTATGAGATGGACTTGCAGTCACGCAAAATAAGGCAGCTAACCCGCCTTGCGGAAGTCTCGGACATCGACCCAATTTATCTTCCCGACGGCGATATCGCATTTGCGTCCACGCGCGCCGCAAAATATTGCGGATGCAACAGGCATATAATGTGCAACCTCTATAAAATGTCGCCGGACGGCGCCAATATAACACAAATAGGCAATTCGATAGAGTTTGAGGGAACCCCGTCCATAACACGCGACGGGAAAATCCTATACACGCGTTGGGAATACGTTGACCGCAATTTTTCCGGAGCCCAAGGACTCTGGACTTGCAATCCAGACGGAACCCGCCACGCCCTATACTGGGGCCAAGAGACAAAAAACCCCGCACTCAACGGCATCCAGATTCCAAATTCAAGCAAAGTTGCCGCAATACTGTCATCATGCCACGATATCGCATGGGGAGCGCTGGCTATTATCGACAAAAATATCGGCGTGGAAGGCGAAAAATCCGTAGTTAAAATTTTTCCGGAGAGCGCGAGAAAGCTTATCGACAAGCCCGGCGATAAATACGCAGACTCAATGAAGGCGGTTAAAATCAAATACGAGGACCCTGAACCAATTTCTGAGAAATTTATATTGTCATCAAGGCAGGCGTCGGAGAAATCGCAAACAATGAACCTGTATCTTACAGACATTGAAAGCGGCACGGACGTTCTCGTAGGGAAATCCACGGAAGGAATGGGGCTGTTCGACGCAAAGCTTCTCGAAAGGCGCACACCCCCTATGACCGCCGCCCCGCAACGCTCATACGACACATCGGAAAAGGCTCTCGCATATGTGAGCGACGTTTACGAGGGAACGCACTTAAAGGGCGTAAAAAGGGGAGATATAAAATATCTGCGCATAGTAGAGAATCCTCCAAAACTCTATTGGAGCGGCGGATACTGGGAAAACGAAGGCTCGCAAGCACCTGCGATGAATTACGACGATTACGACGATAAAATAATACTCGGGACAGTCCCGGTCGAGAGCGACGGCTCGGCGTACTTTGAAGTTCCGGCAGAGAAATTCATATATTTGCAGGCGCTCGACGCCAACGGCGACATGCTCCAAACAATGAGAAGCGGAATGTCCATCCTGCCCGGTGAAATTGCGTCTTGCGCAGGCTGCCACGAATCCCGCGCCGCCCTCCGCCGGCGTCATTGAGGCATTCGCTTGCGCTGAAGAGACAGCCGAGCAAAATAAAGCCGGCACCGACAGGCGCAACTGGCTCGGAATTTTCATACATAAAAAACATACAGCCTATACTCGACAAACATTGCGTGAAATGCCACGACTTTGGCGGAAAAGGCTCGGCGAAAATCGTCCTTTGCGGCGACAGGGGGCTTGTATTCAACCAGTCGTATTTGCAGCTGCACTCTAAGAAGGCAATATCCGCAATCGGCGCGGGGCCAGACGCCGTTGTGGAGGCGAACACATGGGGCGCAAAACACAGCAAAATAGTCCGCATGATAAGAAACGGCCATAGCGGCGTAAAAATGCCCGAAAGCGAATTTGCCATTCTACGCGCATGGATAGATCTCAACGCGCCGTACTATTCCACAGAAGACAGCGCATATCCGCAAAATCCCTCTGGACGCTCTCCGCTCGCATTCTCGGAAATACAGAGGATTTTCGAGCTTGCAGCGCCCGAAGCTGAGAAGATCGGATACTCAAAGAAGGAAATTTTAGAGCAAAAGGCGCCGTTTGGCGTATGGAAAAACAACGTGATAAAAAACAGAATAGCCGCCCGCCTTTACCGCTTTGAAATAGTATCTTTTGACCGCCCGGAAATGTCGCCCATTTTCAAAGCTATTCCTAAGGGAACTCCCGCCTACGGCGAAGCGCTCGAAATTATACGTCAAGGCGCACGGAGGCTCGAAAGCAAAGCTCGCGCAGACATGGAATGCTTTGCAGCTTCCGAAGACGCGAAAACTAAAAACAAGCGGGCAGCCGCCCTTCGACGCCTTGAAGAATCCGCAAGAAAGGCCATCGAAAACGGCGAAAAATTTTTTGACCCCCAAAGCTTGAAAGACATCTCAAAATATCTTTCCGAAAACTAATCCTCCGCCCTGCCCGTCCCATTTTTAATCAGCCGCACTGCATAAAAAATTTTTAAAGATTTTTTTGCTCTTACGCATAAAGTAGTATTGACTTGTCGTGCGCATTTGCGGTCTATATCAAAAATTATATAGTTTTTCATCTGCCATATATGTCCGATTTTTATTGATTTTATAAATTTTTGTGCGATATTTTAATTACAGAAAGAAGAAAATATGACAGAAGAACCCTCACTTTTATCGCAAATACTATGCGTCATATTTTGCCTGTTCATAACCGGCGGCTTCATATTCTTTCTGTGCCTGATAAACCGTGGTATTGATTTTCTGAAAAATATGCCTTTGGGGAAACCCGTCATAAAGATGTATAAGAAGTAGTATACTTCCTTTTCAGCCCTGTACCTCCCTCAATTCGCGGTTAAGCCGGTTGAGGGATTTTTCGTCTATGAGGGCGGCCTTTGCGTCGAATATTGCGAGCTTGTCGAGTACGTGTTTGCGGTCTATATCAAAAATTATATAGTTTTTCATCTGCCATATCTGTCCGATTTTTATTGATTTAATGAATTTTTGTACGATATTTTTTTATAGAAAGAGAATAAAATGAACGAAGAACCGACAGTTTTGATGAATATATTGAATATTATATTGATGATTGTCGTATATTTTGTCGTCATGGGCGGCTTCATATTCTTTTTGTGTATTCTGAATTATATTTTCAAGCATGCTAAATGCACTGTCTTTAATGTTTTTGTTCCTCCATCTGAATAGAAACTTCTCTTTTACTTCTGTGCGTCCCTCAATTCGCGGTTAAGCCGGTTGAGGGATTTTTCGTCTATGAGGGCAGCTTGCGCATCGAAGATAATGATTTTGTCAAGCACACATTTGCGTCGAACCGATATTCCGGAATAAGAGCCTTGCAACCGACTATACGAGCCCCCAGAGTTTAAGACGTTACCATACGTAAATATACAAATATACTTATCCCGCATGGGTATTGCAAGGTTGCGCGCCTTCTTCGGGCGCACCGTTCCGCCGTAGTATTGCAGCGCGACTCCAGGTTTGTTTACCACTACCGAAGCTTTTGTGTCGGTGTTTGATTTAAATATGCTGCTTGCCGCGTCCTGCCAAAAGCTCCTGCCGCCGTTTGACAAAAACTTGTTGCGCAAGTCCACTTCCATGCGCTTGGCAATCTTGCCCATCAACACGCCGCGCTTTTTATCAAAGCCATTTATAAGCGCCTCTATGCGCTCCTTTGTATTGCCGGAGAACTTTACGTCTATGTTAAGCATAATAGCCCTCCGTTTCTAAATGCTTGACTTGGGAGAAATTTTCACGATTGTGAAAAGCATGGAAGTAAAAATTGGAGGGTATTCGCATCCTATCTTTGAGTTTATTCACAAAGAACGTGAGCGCGTGTCTGCCGTAACCGATATGTCTGAGGAAGAACGAGACAATCGACTCGACGAACTCTCCGAACTTAAAAAACTTTCCCAGCCATACAGAAATAAAGATGCTCTTCCCGCTTTTAGGGAAAGCTACGTTGCACGCCTTAAGAGCGGCAAAAACTATTATTCCCAGCGCCCGCTTCATTGGGATTCCTCCACTGTTAGATAAAGCGTGTCGCCGCGCACTTCCTTTTTTAGGATTTTCATTCTTCCTCCGCGCTTATTCAGGCGCCCGCCAAGGAAGCGGAAATGCGTACGCAAAGTCTTTTCAAGACTTCTCCCGACGGCGGCATTTACCCTCCCTTGTCTCCGAAAGCTTTTTCTGTAAAGTTTAAATCTGCTTTACAGAAGCGCCTTTTGGCGCTTTGACTGTAAATTCTAAAAGCATCTTTTCCTCTTGATTTTTAAAATGTTTTGGCCGATAGTATTTGTGTCAGGCGGATTGAGTGCGGTGCGACCGCGATACTTTGCCATTGAGTGTCGCAAGGAGCCGCAAACGTCACCGTACACCATTTTTAGCGTTTTAATATCAGTCTTCCCTTTCTGCATTTGTCCAACTCCTCTACCTTGTTGATGTACCATGTGCGAACTACTGTGCTATTCGATACGGCGACTGCTATTCCATTTGCTTTCCCTCCGAGAGGTTCAAATATATCCCCTACTCCATCTTAATGCAAACTTCGCAAAATTCTAAAACTTCAAATAGAAGCCCCTGCTGGTAACAAATTTTTTGCGCAGTATTCTTATTATTAGCCGACTTGTTTTCACGTTACTCTTAGGTATCATTAGCCGCAGTTTTTGAGCCCGGAAAATTTTTGCATGCGGGAAAACTGTGCGCACAAAAAAAGCGCCCCTTTATATGGGGCGCCAAATTTTGCCTTGCCTATTCGTTGGGCGCGCTTCGCAGTTTTCGACCGCAAGGCATAACCTGCCCGCCGGGCAAAAACTTCAGAAAGATGAAAGCCTATTCTTCGCCGAGCGGCTTTGGCTTGTCTTTCGACAATTCGTACGGATCGAGCAAGTCAGGCCTCAACTCCTCGTCTTGCTTTTGCACGTCGGCGACCCAGCCTCCGCCGAGCGCCGATATAAGGTTTACGTACGCCTTAAACCTGTCGCCCCTAAGCGATATTTGCGCGCGCTCGTTGGACAGCGCGAGCCTCTGGGCGTCGCTTACGGAGAAGTAGTCTATGTAGCCGTGGTCGTACTGCGTCTGCGTCAGATCCTGAACCTTCAACGACGCCTTTACGACATCAGTGCGTTTATCGTATTCGCGCTTCAAATAATTTATCTGCGCAAGCGCGTTTTCGACCTCTCCTATTGCGCTTAAAACAATGCTCTTGTAGTTTTCGACTGCCTCTTTGTGGGCGGCGAGCGCAACTTGCTTTTGCGCGTATATCCTGCCCGCCTGGAAAATAGGTATATATATTTGCGGGCTTATACCCCACGCAAAGCTCGAAGAATTTATGAGCTTGTCAATCTTTTCAGCGGAAAGGCTCGTGTCTGCCGAAAACGATATCGTCGGGAAGTACGCCGCATGAGCTGCGCCGATTCGCGCGTTGGCGGCATAGACTTTGCGTTCGGCCTGGGCGACGTCCGGCCTGCGCTCCAACAGTTCTGACGGTATTGCGGCCGGCAACTGCGGAAGCGTTTCCGGAAGCGGAGACGGCTTAATGTTGAGCTGCGACGGAACGGTCCCCACCAGTATTGCGATATCGTTGCGCGCTATGGCCATCTGCCTTTCGACAGATGCGAGCTGCGCGGAGGCGTCGTACTCTTCCTGCAAGGCTCTTTGCATATCTACATCGTTCGCTTCGCCGTACTTCAAGCGGCGGGCGACGTACTGGGTCTGGTCTTTGCGGACCTTTACTGTGCGTTCAAGCAGCTCTATTTCAGACGAATACTGCCTTATGGTAAAATAGAGCGTGGCAACTTGCGCCTGCATCAAAAGCATTAAGTTTTCGTATTCGTCGAGCGACGCCTGCGCTTCGGCTACGTCGGATTCTATTATGCTGCGGATTCTTCCGAAGAGGTCGAGGTCCCAAGTGATTCCAAAGCCTGCCGCCCAGTTGTCGTATGTTCCGGCGGAGTAGTTCCTCGTATTCTTGGAATTTCCCGTGCGCGAGTATGAGGCGTTTCCGTTAAGCTGCGGATACAGGTCGCTCTGGTCCATAAGAGCTGTTTCGCGGGCTTGTTCCACGCGCCAGAAGGCAGCCTTCAAGTCGGGGCTGTTCTCGCGGCACTGTTTTAATAGAGAATCGAGAGTCTTGTCGTTGAATACTTTCCACCAGTCGCCCTTGGGCAAAGAATCTGCGGGAAGCGCCGTCTTCCACAGGCCTTCGTCGCGGGAGAAGTGTTCTTTCATCAGCTCTTCTTCCGCAATTTTAAAGCTCGGCTCAACGTAGTCGGGGCCCACCATGCACCCCGCAAGAGCAAGCGCGGACACCGTGAAAACGGCATTTGCGATTTTTCCTTGTTTCATATGTATATTATTGCTGCACTTTGTAATTTTTCCGAATCAGATAAAAGAATACCGGCGTAAAGAGTAGCCCGAGAAGCGTGACACCTATCATTCCGAAGAATACCGACGTTCCCAGTGCCTGGCGCAATTCCGACGCCGAACCCGTTGCAAACGCCAGCGGAACCACGCCCAAGATGAACGCGAAAGACGTCATCAATATCGGACGCAAACGGTTCTTCGCCGCGTTGCTTACGCTCGACACGATTTCCTCGCCCTTTTCCTGTCTTTGTTTTGCGAATTCTACTATAAGTATTGCGTTCTTACAGGCAAGCCCAATCAGCACGATAAATCCGATTTGCGTCATAATATTGTTGTCCATGCCCCTCAACAATACGCCGGCAATCGCGAACAGAAGCACCAGAGGCACTACGAGTATGACGGAAAGCGGCAACCTCCAGCTTTCGTACAGCGCCGCGAGTACGAGGTACACAAAGAGCACGCACATCGCAAAAATTATCGTCGCTGTATTTCCGACGCGCTTTTCTTGGAAAGCCAAGTCGGTCCATTCTATGCCCATGCCGGAAGGCAAAACCTCGGCCGCGATTTTTTCAATCGCCTCCATTGCCTGCCCCGTACTGTATCCTGGCGCGAGGTTTCCGGTGACTTCGGCCGCCGGATACAGATTGTATCTCGCGACGCTTTCCGGTCCGATCGTGCGGCGGATGTTGGCGACAGATCCGAGCGGAACATTTACCCCGCGCACGTTCGGAACTTTTAGGTTGTAAATGTCGGAAACATCGCCGCGCTGCGTGTCCTCAGCCTGGGCGACAACCCTGTAAACGCGGTTTAGAATGTTGAAGTCGTTGACATAGACAGAGCCGAGGTTGTACTGCATTGTCTCGAAAATCGAGCTTATCGGAACGCTCAATTTCTGCGCCCTTTCGCGGTCGATATCCACATACAGCTGCGGGGACGATATGCGGTACGTAGTGAACGCGAGTATGCTCTCCGGAGACTCCGTCGCCTTTGCCGCTATCAACTTTGTGTATTTTTCGACAGCCTTTATGCCGTGTGAGGTTCTATCCTGCACCATCAGCTTGTAGTCGCCGCCCATGCCGATACCGTTTACCGCGGGCGGCGTCATGACAAAGCAGGAGGCTTCGGGGACTTCTTTTTGGAGCATTCCGTAAATCCCGCCTATGATGCTGTCGAGAGTTATGCCCTTCTCTTCGCGCTCGGCCTTGGATTTAAGCTTCATAAAGTTCGCGCCCGCGTTTGAGGTTTTCGCCATAGTCGCGCCGTTTAGCCCGACGATGGACATTACGTCCTCAATGCCGTCCATTTTTGATAAAAGTTTTTGGATTTTCAGCTGCACTGCGTTGGTGTGCGCAAATGTCAAGCCGTCGGGCAGCTGCAGCGTCACGAAAATATAGCCCGTATCCTGTTTTGGAATAAAGCCTTTTGGAGTGATTTCAAACAGGTACACCGTAAGCGCCAGAAGCCCGGCGTACAAAATTAAGACAACCGGCCAAAGCTTCACCGCGATTTTCACAAAGCCGCGGTATTTTTCCGACACCCACGCGAAAGTTGCGTTGAACCCCTTAAAGAACCATCCGAACAGGAAATTCCATATTTTTGTAAAGAAGTCGGGGTTTTCGTGGTGGCGGAGCATAATCGCGCAAAGCGCCGGCGAAAGTGTGAGCGAAACTATGCCGGAGAAAATGGTTGAAACTGCAATGGTAAGCGCGAACTGGCGGTAGAATTGCCCGGATATGCCCTCGATAAACGCAGTCGGAACAAACACGCTAGAAAGCACGAGCACGATTGCAATCAACGCGCCCTGCACCTGCGTCATCGCCTTTTTTGTTGCCTCCTTTGCGTCCAAGCCGTCGCGCATGTTTCGCTCTACGTTTTCGACGACGACAATCGCGTCGTCAACGACAATGCCTATCGCGAGCACCAAGCCGAATAGCGACAAATTGTTGATGGAAAATCCAAAAAACGACATCATCGCAAACGTGCCTATGAGCGATACTGGTATTGCAAAAAGCGGTATTACGGCCGCCCGCCAATTTTGCAAAAATACCATCATGACTATGACAACCAGTATGATTGCCTCGTATATCGTATGGTAAACCGCATTGACGGAGTCCCTAATATATGTCGTGTTGTCGAGACCGATGTGGTAGTCGACTCCCGGGGGGAAATTCTTGCGCATTTCTTCGAGAGTTGCGTGTATGCGGTTTGCGGTGTCGAGCGCGTTGGAGCCCGGCAGCTGGTACATTGCAATCGAGACAGAAGACTTGCCGTTTAGGTAGGATTCGTCCGAGTATGTGTATGCCCCAAGCTCGACGCGGGCGACGTCTTTTAACTGCACTATTTTGCCGTCGTCGGTGTATTTTATTATGATGTTTTCAAATTCCTCGGGGCTTTTCAGGCGGCCCTGGGTATTTATCATAAGCTCGTAGGCGGCGTTGGGATTGGTGAAGGGGGGCTGGTTCAGCTTTCCGGCGGCCACCTGCTTGTTTTGCTCGCGCAGAGAGGCTACGACTTGCGAAGCCGTCATATTGAAGTGCGAAAGCCTGTCGGGGTTTAGCCAAACTCTCATGCTGTACTCGCGCGCGCCGAAGATGTTGATGTCGCTAACGCCGAATACGCGCGCGAGCCTGTCTTTCATCTGGGTGATTGCGTAGTTGGTCAGATACAGCTTGTCGCGGCTGCCGTCCGGCGAGTACAAGTTGGCAACCACGAGCATATCGGGCGAGCGCTTTTTGACGGTGACGCCTATGCTGCGGACTTCCTCGGGGAGTCGCGGCTCTGCGATTGCGATTCTATTCTGGACGAGAACCTGCGCCGTGTCGATGTTTGTTCCGACTTCAAATGTCACTGTGATTGTCGCGGAGCCGTCGGCGTTGCACTGGCTGGACATGTACATCATATTTTCGACGCCGTTGATTTCCTGTTCGAGCGGCGCGATGGCTGTGTCCATAAGTATTTCCGGAGACGCCCCCGGATAGTTTACGGTCACGGTAATGGACGGCGGGACGACGTCCGGGTACTGGGTTACGGGCAAACGCACGTAGCCGACTATGCCCACGAGGGTGATTACAATTGAAATCACCGCCGCAAAAATGGGCCTGTCTATAAAAAAGTGCGAGAATTTCATCTTATGCGAAAAGTTTTGCGTTATTTAGATTGCGCCAAGGGCAGCGGAGTGACTTTCGCCCCGGGTGCGGCGCGTTGCAGCCCGACAAATATTACGTCGTCGTTTTCGGTGACGCCCTCCTCTATCGCGCGGTATTTCCCGAAAAGCCTTCCGATTTTTACCGGGCGGTATTCGACAATTCCGTCTTTATTTACAACCAAAACATAGCGGTTTATGAGGTCGGTGCCTATGATTTCTTCGGGAAGGACTAAAAATTCCTGGGCCTTTCCGCCGCGCACTTTTATTTTGCCGAACATGCCTGCCGCGAGGTAGTGGTCGGGATTTTTAATGTCGGCGCGCATTGTGAGGCTCGCGGTCTGTGAGCCGATGCGGTTGTCGAAATAAGTAAGTTCGCCTTTGAAGGGCTTGTGTTCTTCGCCCCAGAGGGTCATCTCTACGGGCGGGCCTTTGCGGTTTATTACGTCTATTTCTTTAAACAATCCGCTGTTTTGATAACGGAGCATATCGCGCTCGCTAATTTCAAAATATGCCTGCACGATGCTGCTGTTGACTATTGTCGTAAGCACTGTGGTATTGGCGGTGATAAGGTTCCCCGGGTCAACCAAGCGCTGGGAAACTTTGCCCGATATCGGCGCGCGGATATGTGTGTATTCGAGGTTTAGTTCAGCCTCTTTCAAGAGGGCCTGCGCGTTTAAAAGGCTCGCTTCGGTGCTGAGGACGTCCGATTCGCGCGTATCGTATATTTCTTTGGAAATGGCGTTTGATTTCAACAAATCCTTCGCTCTTTCGAGATTGGTCTTGGCCAACAGAAGTCGCGCCTCTACCTCTTTGACGGAGGCTTTTGCGGCGGCGAGCGACGCTTCGTACGGGCGGGGATCGATTACAAACAGAAGGTCGCCTGCCTTTACAATCTGGCCCTCTTTAAAGAATATTTTTTCGAGGTAGCCGCTCACGCGCGAGCGCAATTCAACAAATTCGAGAGGCTCGACCCTCGCGGTATATTCGTCCCAAACTTCAAAGGTCTTTTTAATGGGCTTGGAAACCTGCACTTCCGGGGCGGAATGGGCCATCTGCGGGGCTTTTTTGCCGCAGCCTGAAACCGCGATAAAAGCGGCGCCCGCGAGCGCGAAGGCCGATAATTTTGCCAATACATTCCATGTCTTGATATTTTTCATATATTTTAGCTATAAAGTTGGGTTGCGTTTTATTAGTTCGTCGAATATTTCGCCTATAATCTCTATTACTTCGCCGGTTTTGTCCGGCCCGAGGTGTTCCCAGCCCGCGACTTTTTGGAATCCCGCGCGGGAACAGTTAAATATGTGGACTTGCCCTACGAGCATGTGGGCTGCGATTCTTGCCTTGTCTCCTTTTATCGCCCCGCAAGATGCAATCGACATCAAGTGGGCGAGCATTTCAAGCTCCGCGCGGAATACGTCTATAAATATCTCGAAAACCTGCGTTTGGTACAATTCCTCGCGCGTTATTATGAGAATTATGGAGCGCAAGATGTAGTCCGGAACTTTTTTTGAGGAGAGTTTTGTGCGCAAAAAATCGAGCGTGAGCTTCCGCGCCTCAAACGGGTCCTCCGATTTCAGGACATCGGCAAACCTATTGAAGTACGGCTCGTTCATATATTTTATGAAGTCCCGTATTTGGCGTGCGAGCTCCATATATAGTTCATTTTTCCCGCCGAAATAGTAGCTTATCGCCGCGTGGTTGACATTTGCCTTGGCGGCGATTTCCCGCGTTCTGGCACCGGCAAGAGAGCGCAGACCGAACTCTTCGAGGGCGGCTTTAAATATGCGCGCTTTTGGGTCGTCGCACCTGCCTTCGGAAAGTTCGATTATGTAATTCTTTTCGGACATCTGAAAAAAATAATTTTTTAACCAAATGGTTTAATCATTTGGTTTGTCAAGAATTTTCAGTTATTTTTTTATTTTTTTGTGCTAAGTTCTTTGTTGTTTTCTTTTGCTACTAAATACAACACCTAAAAAAATTTTGGGTACCTTTTTTTAAAAACTTTTTAAAATTTTTTATTTTTTTCTAAAAATTTTAGCATTAGTAATTTTCTCCCGAAATTCAAGCTGTTTACGCGGCATGTTACGGATTTGCAGCCGTTGCGAAAAAAACATCAATTAATATTTTTAATTGACGGATTTTTTCGCGCAGCATTGGTATATGTCTGATTTTTTATCATAAAAATTCCCGTCAACACTTACTCTGTATCGCCCGTTGACGGCAAAAGGTTCAATGCGTCATCAACCGATTCAACGTTTGTGTATGCCTGCGGCACATCGCCCACAATAACTGTTTCGCAAAGTGCGGCGGTATGGGACACGGCGATATGTTTTTCAAATGAGGCAAGTATTATCCGAATGTTTGCAGTCAGTTTTAGATATGCCGAATATCTTGTTTGGTTGATTCCGGCAGGAGAAAATGCAGCGGAAAGTCCGGAATCGATTCTTCCCGCAGGAGAAATCCCGACGCTTATACGAGGGCCTTTTTCGGTAAACAATGAAATTCCGCTTGCCGTCCCGAGTGATACGCCGACAGAAGCATTCGAAAGCTCCCGAAGCCGAATTTGGGCGCAATCGGTTATTTGCGCCGCAAGCAGATTGATTTTCACGGCGTCAATAAAAAGAATGTCCGCACCGCTCTCGTTTCGCTGCACTTTTGCAAGTTCGGAAGGATCATGTTTCTCCGAATAGGCTCCCATGACTTCCAATACCGCAGAGTTCAGCAGTTCCGCTGCAAGCCGGGCTGCCTTTTCCTCTGCAAGAGCGCGCAGCGGCACGGAAAACGCCGAGTCAAGCAGGATCGCGAACGCAATAAACAGCGCAGCCGCAGCACAGATCATACCCCGCAGGCCAAAATGCAGATTCGGTTTTTGTATCCTGCGGATATTGGCTGATTTTGTGCCGTGTGCTCTTCGGAAGCGGCGTTTTCCGTTTCTTTTCCTTACAACAGCATTGCTTTCGCCCCCCGTGCAGTCCGACATTGCATTCCCTCCTTTTTATCGTTTTCTTTTTAAAATATTCCGCACACGGCATGAGTGTTACCCGCAATGCGGGAGCAAACGCGGATAATTGCGGATATTTGCGGCAAAACTGCAAATATTTGATGTTCGGTTTGCCAAGCGGTGCACACTGTGGTATAATTTGAATGGGAAAATATGCGAAAGGTATTTTGAGATGGATAATTTCAAAAATGAACATAACAGCGCAGCGGACGGCGACACTCTCGTTTTTGAGAGTCCCGCTGCGGCGACAAATGCGAACGGAGAACCCGCCGACGGCGGGAATTCGGGTTTTTTCAAAAAAACCTTCGCTTCCGTGCGCAGTTTTTTTGCCAAACTGTTTTCAGACAAAAAAGGAGCAAACGAATCAATGCATTCAAAACCGAATAACAAAAATCATTCCCGTGCAAAACGCACTTCGCCGAACAAAGCGGATGCACCGCAGGGAGTTTTTGCGCCGCGCAAACGACCGCGTTCAACCTTGCTCGCCATCGTGTTCACAGTCATAAAACTTGTTGTTGTTGCAGGAATACTTTGCGGTTTCATCGGACTCGGCCTTGTGCTCGGCATTGCAAAAGCATATATCGACACCACGCCGACGCTTGATATTTCCGCGCTCACGGAAAGCGACCGCACAAGCTACATCTATGACGGCAACGGAAATATGATAACGACCTTTGCCAGCATGGAATACCGCGATTGGGCAAATATCGACGAAATTCCCGACAATCTTAAAAATGCGCTTATTGCGGTTGAAGATGTTCGCTTTTATAAACACAGCGGCCTTGATTTCAAGCGGCTTTTTTCGGCTGTTATCAACACGCTGCGCAACACCAACACCCACGGCGGCTCAACAATCACCCAGCAGCTTATCAAAAACAAAGTACTTTCCAACGTTCAGAGTTATAAGCGCAAAATTCAGGAAGCATACCTTGCATATGAGCTTGAAAGCACCGTTTCAAAGGACAAAATACTTGAAGCCTATATGAACGATGTTTACCTCGGCGACTCCAACTACGGCTTTAAAACAGCCGCAAAAGACTATTTCGGCAAGGAACTCGATGAATTGACCATTCGCGAATGCGCAATGCTTGCGGGCATGGTTCAAAAGCCGAACGTTACCAATCCCCGTGCGAACACCTATAAACGGTTTTACAGCAGCGGACGCAACAAAATGGATATAACCAACGACAGGACGAATGTTGTTCTTAAAGCAATGTATGATGAGGGCTTCATAACGCGCGCCGAATATGACGCCGCACTTGTTGAACATGTCAACATCCTTGAAGTGAGCGCTCAAAAGCAGCTCTATGACATGGCATATTTTGTTGAATACGGTGTTTATGATGTTGTGACGCACATGCTTGAAGCGCGTGACCTTGCGGACACGCCTGCAAACCGTGCCGAAATCGAAAGGGAACTGCGCACCGGCGGATACCACATTTATTTGACAGTTAAGCCGGACATTCAGAACACCGTTCAGCAAACCATTACCGAATGGCAGAATTATCCCCGTCTGCGCAATTCGGCTGCATCTGAAATTACAGACCCCAATTCCGGCATCACAAGTGCGCAGCCGCAGGCGGCATCGGTCATTATCGATCAGCACACGGGCTATATCGTTGCCATGGTCGGCGGACGCGAAGAGCCGATTCAGAAACGGCAGCTCAACCGCGCTTACCAGAGCAGTATGCCTGTCGGTTCATCCATCAAGCCGCTTGCGGTTTACGGTCCCGCGCTCGACATGGGCGCAACGCCGGCAACATGCGTGCTGAATTCCGAGCTTGCAATCGACGGTTACGGCGGTGAAAGAGGATACCCGAAAATCGGTTCGCGTCGTTGGGAAGGACTGACTTCCGTTCGCCGAGGCATCACATCCTCGCTCAACATTGTTGCCGCAAGGATTCTGTTCGACATTGTGACCCCCGAACTCAGTGCAAAGTACCTTGAGCGGCTCGGTGTTGATCCTTCGCGAATCAACGTTGACGGCCCCGGACTTGCGCTCGGCACCAGCGGAATCACTCCGCTTGAAATGGCGGCCGCATATGCCTGCATTTCCAACGGCGGCATGTATATGGAACCCATCTCCTTCACGACCGTTGTTGCCGAGGACGGCAGCATCGTTATCGATGCGCGCGACTATCAGAAGACGCGGCGCGTTTTTGAAGAATCCAGCGCATTTATGCTCACCGACATGATGAAGGACGTTGTTTCTTCCGGCACGGGCACAAGCGCAATCATACCCGGTATCACTGTTGCGGGCAAAACCGGCACAAATGATGATTACACAAGCGTCTATTTCGCCGGATTTACCGGTTACTATACCGCTTCCCTCTGGATCGGCCATGACAAGTATTCCGAAAAGCTTGCCTCCGGCTCGACCGGCGGCAACAGTGCCGCTCCGCTTTGGCAGGCTTTCATGAGCAAGGTGCATGACGGTTTCTCGGATCGTCCGCTTCTCGACGTTTCCCCGTCCGACATCGGATTGACCCAAGCCACGATCTGCCCGGTTTCGGGCAAGCTTGCCACCGAAGAATGTCTGCACGACACGAACAACCCTCCGCTTACCGACTGGTGCGCGGTTGAAAAAATGCCCACTGAATACTGTGATATGCACTGCACCGTTGTGTACTGCAAGGATTCCGAAATGCCGGCAGGGCAGCATTGCCCCGCCGAATCACGCTATGCAAAATGCATTGTGCTGATTCCTTCAACATCGCTTTATGCAAGACTGAGCAACGATAAACTCTATCAATACATGCCTAACGCGGTGCGCACGGATCTTACAGCAGACGAATTCATAAGCAACGCGGAACATCTTGAATGCTGCACGGTACACACCGGCGGCGGGACGGATATTCCGCTCGATGAGCTTATTGCGCGTTCAAACGAGCTTATTGCGACTGTGCGCCGTTATCTTGACACCGTTCAGACACTGACAGAAACGGCGCGCCACATTCTCGAAGGCGGAATCACGCAGCTGCAAAATGCAATTGCACAATCCGATGCTGCGCTCATCAGTCAGTATATGAGCGAGCTGAAGCGGAATTACGATGTGCTGAGCGCACTTTATCCGCCTCCGAATCAGCCCGCCGAACCCACGGATGAACCGACATTCCCCAACGGATAAATCGGAGTCGTGTGCTGCTTTGAAACTCCCTTCGAACGGCATTCTTAACAAAAGCGGAATCGACAGCATATTTATTTAGTAATCGCCGGACATGCCGAACGTGCATTTGCAGGCATTGTGTCTTAAGACACTGCATCCGGCGATTGCTCAATAAACAACAGGTTGGTAATTTATATGATTTATTTTGATAACAGTGCAACAACGCCGGTTTGCCCCGAGGCTGCAAACACGGCTCTTCGATACATGACCGAGCAGTTTTATAACCCGGCAGCTGCATACTCCCCCGCCGTTTCTGTCGAGCGGGATGTCAACGCTTCAAGAGCAAGGCTTGCATCCTACCTTAATGCGGAGCAATCCGAGCTTATTTTCACAAGCGGCGGAACGGAAAGCAACAATATCGCCCTCTCCGGGACACTTGCAATGCGCCGCGACAAATGCCGCATCATAACATCCGCAGTTGAGCATCCCTCCGTTTTTGAGCCTTTTGCCGCGCTTAAAGCGCAGGGATACGATGTTGTTGTTGTCGGCGTTGACAAAACCGGGTGTGTGCGCATGGATGAACTCTCCGCCGCCCTTACCGAATCAACGGGCTATGTGAGCATCATGCACGTCAACAACGAGATCGGCGCCGTGAATGATATCAACGGCATATATCACCTCGTGCGCGAAAAAAGCCCCTCAGCGGTTTTCCATTGCGACGGTGTGCAGGCATACATCAAAATGCCCGCCGTGCAATGCGACATGTATTCCTTCAGCGGACATAAGCTTAACGCTCCTAAAGGCATAGGCGGGCTTTATGTGCGCCGCGGCACGCGCTTCAAAGGCGGACAAATGGGCGGAGGGCAGGAAAACAATCTTCGCTCCGGAACCACGAACGTGCCTTCAATCATGGCTCTTGACGTGTCCGCAAAACTTTGGACGGACAACCGCACCGAAAGGCTCGAAAATATGACCCGCGTCAAACACCGCCTTTACAGCAACTTGTCCCGAATCAAGGATATAAAGCTCAACGGACCCGAAATAAACGACAGTGTACCGTATATTTTGAACATCAGCTTTCTCGGTGTGCGCGGTGAGGTTCTGCTGCATTCATTAATGGACAAAGGCCTGCTTGTTTCAACCGGCTCCGCCTGTGCGGCAAGGAACCGCGGCAAAAACCGCATTTTAACCGCAATGGGAATCACCGGCGACAGGCAGGACGGCGCAATCCGTTTCAGCTTCGGCGCCGGCAACACCGAGGAAGAAGCCGATGCGGCCGCTCAGATGATCGAGGACAGCCTCTCCCTGCTTCGACGGTTCCGCAGGAGATAAAGCACACTCGAAAGTTTAACCCAAAAACGTTCCACTCGGAAGATAAACACGAAAGGTATTATAAAATGGAAAGAGTTATTCTTGTTCGCTACACCGAAATTCATCTTAAGGGGCTGAATCGTCCCTATTTTGAGCAGAAGCTCGTTGACAACATGCGTTCCGCCCTTCGCGGCATTCCCTCAAGAATCGACCGCGAACACGGCAGAATATATGTTATGGATATTCCGGATGTACAGTTTGACGAAGCAATCTCAAGGCTCACCCGCGTGTTCGGCATTCACTCCGTCAGTCCCGCGCTTGCCGTTGATAAGGATTGGCAGAGTGTATGCAGCACGGCATATATGCTTATGGACAAAGAGATTGAAAAAAATCCGAATTTCAGCTTCAAGGTTTTTGCCCGCCGTTCGGACAAGCACTATTTTATGAATTCGGACGGAATCAACCGCGAACTCGGGCATCTGATTCTCGAACGCTACCCGTCCGTGCGTGTTGACATTCACAAACCCGAGGTTTCTCTTTCCGTTGAAATACGTGACAGAGCATACCTGTATTGCGAGGAGATTCCCTGCGCAAACGGAATGCCTGTCGGCACCGCAGGACGTGCAACGCTGCTCATTTCCGGCGGCATTGACAGCCCGGTTGCAGGTTATATGATGGCAAAACGCGGGCTTATACTGAGTGCGGTTCATTTTTACAGCTATCCCTACACAAGCGAGCGCGCCCGCGACAAAGTTGTTGATCTGACCCGCCTGCTTTCACGCTATGCAGGTCCGATCCGGCTGCACCTTGTTCCTTTCACGGATATCCAAATGACCATCTACGAGCAATGTCCGAGTAAAGAGACCACCGTCATCATGCGCCGGCTTATGATGAAGATTGCGCAGCGCATTGCCGAAAAGGAAGGCGCACGTGCACTCATCACGGGCGAAGCTCTCGGACAGGTTGCAAGTCAAACGCTTGAAAGCCTTTGCGTCACCAACGACGCCGTGACCATGCCTGTTTTCCGTCCGCTCATCGGTTTCGACAAGGATGATATTATGGATCTGTCAAGGAAAATCGGAACATACGAAACAAGCATCCTTCCCTATGAGGATTGCTGCACCGTGTTTGTTCCCAAGCATCCTGTGACAAAACCCGTGCTTGAGGATTTGCGCGCAAGCGAAGCAAAGGTTGATTTCTCCGAAATGATTGAACATGCGATTTCGGACAGCGAGCTTATGATTATTAAGTAAACTGCACATAAAAGGGCAGGCTTATTCGGTCGTTGAGCTGCATCAGGCATATGTTCTGCGAGGCATTCGATATGAATCTCAACACAAAAACACAATACACTATCAGCCGCATTCCGCGCATTGCGGCGGGATTCTTTGCAATGCTGACAGCGGCCGCTGCGGTCTTGCCTTGTTTCGCCTGTTCAACATATGCTCAATCGCAGCAAATCCGTTTCGACACGCAAACGACGCAACCGCAGATGCACAACGTAAGGGAGCGGTCGGGTTCATATTTCACGCTTTCCGCCGCCTCCGGTGCATCATCCGCTGTCGGTGTGAACGTTTTCTCCGCTGCATCGGTTCAGCCGACGGCCGATGTTCCCGAAAATCAGTCTTCAGAAAATAAAACGCCATATGTCGGGTTTGAAGAGCATGTGAGAACATCCGGCTGCTATGTCGTATGCCCTGTTTTCGTTTGCAGAAACTCCGCCCTTGTGAACGCTGCCGTGAAAACAGCTTTCGTGGAATATGCGCGTGAGCAGCCTGCGGACAGGTACATAACTTACGATGTTATGTATAACGATAATAACCTGCTTTCAATCAAAATGTGCGTTTATGTTCCCTTCGAACAACTCAATGCGGATTATGATGTTCCGACCGTTAACGGATATGCGGTTTTTGAAACAAGACCGATAAACATCGATATCTTATCGGGACGGATTCTTTCCGTTGACGATTGTTTCGGTGTTGCGTTCAGCGATGATTTTGCGGCAGATTTCGGTAAAAAAGCATACGAAACCGCAGTTTCGAATTTTGGTGATATTGTCATTTGTTTGCCTGAACCGATTTATTCGGATCGCATGTTCATGTTCTATGACTGCGGAATTTTGCTCTGCTATCGAAAATATGAACTTATCGCCGATCCGACAATCGAACCGACGATTTATATCCCGTCAGAATGGTTCATCGAGCAGGGCGCAAGGTCCGATTCGCCCATCGGAAGGCTTTTGTTCGATGAAACAGACAGGCAGCCCTCGCCGAGTGACGGCTATGAATTTGCTGATTAATGTCTGAAATACTCCGAATGACTTATTTTCGTGAGATTTAAATGTGCCGATTTTTCTGCATAGTTCCGTCCGATGATTATTCAAACTCGGCATCATGCTTTCTGAAAAACTCATATTGACAGCGAACACTCGGAATATCCTGCCATGCGCAAACTCCCACCGGGAATGAATCAAAATCATAAATCTTTGCGTTTCGGGCGGAAAGCATAATCGCGGAATGAGTCGCAATTATAAACTGACATCCGAAATACCTTGCGCTGTCCTCAATAAGCTGAAGCAGTTCAATCTGTTTTTCCGGAGAAAGACTGTTTTCGGGTTCATCAAGCAGATACAGCGCATTTTCCTCAATTTTGTTTTGGAAATACATGAATGCGCTTTCCCCGTTTGACCGTTCGCGCAAGCCTGCCGACAAGCTCCTGCGAGTAAATTCCGAAGCGGTCTTGCTGCGCGCCGTGTTGAGCCGCTTAAGAGCCTCATAATCCTCAAGTGAACGAACACTTGATTTTTTGTGTTTTAGTGAAAGATATTCATCAAACAGTTCATCGCGCCGCCTGTCAACCCCGCTGTTAAGGCTGCGGAGATCAAGCATAAAATCAAATACGTCGTCACTCGTGATAATCCTGCTGTGCGGAGTGATCTCAAGTTCACATATAAAACTGCAATCCTCAAGGTAACGCTCGAAAAAGCAGCTGCGATTATACAACGATGCCCTTGTCAGTTTCAGTTTCTCTGCAATGATATTGAGTGCGGTTGTCTTTCCTGTGCCGTTGCCGCCGCAAAGCAGCGTTATATCTTCAAAATCAAGCTGCGTCAGCCCTTTTTCTGAAAGAACGCCGAACGGATAGATTGAATCATAGCATGTCATTTTCAACCCGAATCTAAAATCCGTCTCGGTTTCGACATCCGGAAATTCAAATCTTGATATATACAGCATCGGTCGGCCTCCGTGTTTTAATAAGCATATATTAGCATATAATTATTCAAAATGCCGCGCCGAAACGCCGGTGCGGCATCCATGTATGATTCTTAATCTTCCGAATGGTTTCTGCGTGCAGCTTTATTCGAGCGGTTCACCTATATACACGATATCACAGTTTTCTCTTCCCCCGTTGCTGGGCTTTGAAGTCAGTTTTCCGTCAAAAGCCATCATTGCTGTCTCGCCGCCGTCAATATTATATGCTTCCTTGCAGCCGAGATCAAACATCAGCTTTGAAAGTTCCTTCATTGAAAGCCCCATGGAGTACCCTTCCTGTCTTCCGTCAACAACAACAAGACA
>ERZ1106939.1153-NODE-1153-length-21249-cov-17.778192_pt1 | contig 21249 bp, 18 predicted proteins | sample MGYA00403669_ERZ1106939 | MGnify/ENA primary metagenome ERZ1106939 (study PRJEB35170, sample SAMEA104062447) | human gut metagenome | biome: human gut; feature: human-associated habitat; material: faeces | place: Denmark | collected 2012-09-28 ...
GTAATCGTCATACTCGGAGCCGAACTTCCGGGTCAGCCGCTTCTTGATGCCGCTGCATCCCACGGCCAGGTCGTGCCAGCCGCCGATGAGCAGGCAGACAACAGCCGCAAATGCCAGGCTGGCGCCGATGATCTTCAAGACCATGCTTGCAGTTTTGTTCATTTTCTTCCTCCTGTCCCGGTACTCTCTGGCAGTGACCGCCTCTGATTGGTCTTATCATACACCCTCAGGCCGCGTTTGACAACTGTTTTTCCGAAGGAAGGGAGAAATTCCGCCTCTCATCGGAGGTTCGCCCGGCGGGGAGACAACGCGCATCCTGCGGTGCTTCCCCTTCCCGATTCAGTCTGCAGGCAATTCCCCGCAGGTGAAGTACAGGTCCCCGCCAAAGAAATGGACCAAACGATGCTTCTTTTCATAATATTCCCGGATGCACTGCATGGTATTCTGCTTCAAATCCTCTGTCAGGCAGCAGGCCCCCGGCGGTTCCAGGCACGCCGTATGTTCATCTTTATAATAGATGTGATACCGCAGCCCCCTCTGTTTCAGCTCCGCGTTCAGCAGCGCGATGACATCGCCCTGCGCGTTGAGGACGTAGTAGTAGAGCTCCGTTGTCTGGCCGTGCTTGTAGATCATGGCGAACGGCTGGTTGCCGTCGTCGTACACGAACTCGAGGGACTGCATCGCCTGGTAAACCGTATCGTCGCTGTTGCGCGTCTCCCACTGCTGGCGCATGACCTTGCCGGAGAGCGTGGTATAGGTATAGGTCGTCGTGCGCTGGTTGGAGGTCGTGTAGACCTGCTTTCCGCTGCGGACACCGGACATGTCGTAAGTATAGGAGACCTGCTTGCCGTCCACCGTCGCGGAAGCGAGCTGACGGCCCTTCGTCCACGTGAAGGTGTAGTCCTTGCCGTTATAATATGTAACCGGGTTGCCGGAGGACGGGAGGTCGCTCGTCTGGGTCTGGCCTTCGTAGAGAATGTCCTTCGTGGTGCCGCCGGACGTGACGCTCGTGAGCAGGTCCGGCCACGAGGGGTTCGTGTAGCCAAAGGACTTCGTGACCGTGCCGTCCTTCGTGATGCTGCGGATGTTGCCCGCCGTGTCGTAGGCATAGCCGAAGGTCGTGCCGCTGCCGTTTTTCTCGGACACCAGCTGGCCCTGCGCGTCGTAGCCATACTCCTTCAACTGTGCCGCCTTGGGCACGCTCGTGCCCGCAGTGACAATTCTGGAGATGTTGCCAGCCTCGTCGTAGGTATACGTGAAGCTGCGGCTGCTTGAGCCGAACGTATAGCCCGTGCTCGCCAGACGCGTGCCCATCCGGTTGCCGCTGTCAACCGCGATGCGGTCATAGGCATAGCTGCGGGTGTAGACACCGGTGTCGCCCTGCTTGACGGTTTTGGACGTCAGCTGGCGGAGCGTGTTGTAGCCATACGTGGACGTGATGGCGCTCCGGCCCGGAACCGTGGTCGTGATAGCGCTGATCGTGCCGTCGACCGAGCCGTCGGTCGCGCCGTCGGCCTTGACGCCGGTGTAGGAATACTGCTGGTGGTACAGGCCCGTGCCGAACTGCCACGACTGCGATGTGAGCCGGTTTGCGTTGTCGTACATGTGCTGCGTGACCTGAATGAGCGCGCCGTCGGCCGTCGACTGGCGCGAATGGATGAGCCGGCCGAGGCTGTCGTACTGGTAGCTGTACTGCTCCGTGATGCCGCTGCCGTCCGTGGCATACTGCCGCGTGAGGGCGTTGTCGCTGCTGTAGTCGTAGTGGTATGTTGTACCGTCATTATACGCGGCGGTGCGCTGCCTGTCAAACGCGTCGTAGGTGTAGCTGACACTGTCGCCGTTGCCGTAGGCCATCATGGCCAGCCGGCCGTTATTGACGTTGCCCTCATATGTATACGACGCGAGGGTGACGGGCGCGGTATACCCCTCTCGCTCCGCGCTTGAGGCGCAGACCTGCACGCGCGTCATGTTGCCGAAGACGTCATAGCCCAGCAGGTAGTGCTGCCAGAAGCCCGTCGTGCCTAGGTACGCCTTGCGGATGAGATCCGAGATCTGCCCTTGCGTGTAGACGTACTCCATGGAGGCTTTGCCGTCGATGTACGTAAAGGCAGTGCGGTCGCTGCCTGCATAGTACCGGTAGCCCTGCTGCGTACCGTTGGCCGCCGTCGTCGAGAGCAGGTGCGCGGTGCCGGCATCGTAGCCATACTGCGTCATGACACCGTTGGCATCCTCGGATGCCGCGCGGAAGCGGCCGGTGTTGTCGTAGATATTTTGGGACTTGAGATAGTCCCCGCTGTACCCCTTGCACGTCATGCTCGTCGTGGCGCTGCCGGAGGTGTTGTGGTAGGTGTAGTTCGTCAGCCCGGCCAGCGTATCCTCCTGCAGGTTGTTGCTTGCGTCGTACCCCAGCGTGTGCTTTGCGCCGCCGGGCGTGGTGTAGCTCTTGAGGCGCTGGGAGTCGGCAAAGAACTCGCTGGCCGTCTTGGCGTTGCCGTCCGTCGCCGCGATGGGGTTGCCCTTGCTGTCATAGCTGTAGGTCTCCGCCGGTTCGAGCACGAGGCTGATGTTCGTGAAGTACGCGTCGTTGGCGTTGTAGTCATAGGCGCAGCGCACCGTGATCTCTTTTACCCTCTCGTCGCGCTTGCCCGGCACGATGACGCCCGATGCAAACTGCCAGTCCGCGTAGTCCCCGTTGAAGCTCACGTACTGGTTTTCGGTCGTTCCGTCGGTGTAGGCAATCTCCGCGACAAGGCCAAAATACCGCTCGTCGCCGTCCTCATGCTTGCGGGCCGTGCCGCCGACGGAGTTTGCCTTGCCCCAGCCGGAGAGCAGGAACGTCGCCTCATCTGCCAGGAGATTGAGCGGGATGACCTGGTGCGTGCGCGCGTAGCCGTTCATCGTGTTGCTGACACGCATGGATTTGCTCAGCGACTGGCCGAACGGGTGCTCATCGCTGATCGTGTAGCTATTTGGGACCCAGCCTTCCGGTTTCCCGTTGACGAGCCACGCAAATCTGCCATTTTGCACCAGGTTGATCTCGGAGGCGGCCTCGCTCTCTTCCAGCAGCAGGTCGTCGCAACAGGCCGTGCCGTCCGCTCGATCCTGCAGGAACGCCATGTAGTATGTGCCCGACGTCTCCGGCGTGAACGTCACGCTGATCTTCTCCCAGCCGCGGTTGATCGAGGCATCCGTTTTGTAGTTCACCTGTTCGCTTTTCCACGGCGAGGCACACGCCTGCGACAGATCCGTGATCTGATCGGCCGTGAGTGCCGCAAGATACACGCTGCCGTTGGAATCAAACGCGGTCATGTCGCATGTGTTCACATAGCCTGAGAAGGTGTACGTTGTGCCTGCCTGCAGGGTGGCTTCCTGATACATGCCGCTGCCGCGCGCCGTGGTTTTAATTGAGGCTTTGCCAAGGCGCGCCTTGTTTCCGGACTGTGTACCCGCCGAGGCAGACGTGCTGAATGAAAGCTGCGCCCAGTTGTCCGCAGCGTTGCCTGTGCAGGTCTCCAATCCGGAGTTGGACAGCATGTTGAACGACGATATACCCATAGCCGCCGCGCCGGTCAGGCGGTTGTTCGTTTTGCTGGTGCCGCTGTTGTCCGTATAGTTGGCGGCGCTGGTGCCGATGATCTCTGAGTAGTCCGTGTTGCTGTCATAGGTGCAGATCGTCTTACCAAAATGGTCGAGCACGCAGGTCATGACCGTGTCGTCGGCCGTGTCCCGGGTATGGTCCGGCCCGTAGAAGCGGTACGACGTCTGGTGGATGCCGTTGCGGTAGGCATGGAAGGCGCTGCCGGTCTGCTTCGCCCCCGAGGTGTTGGCAAATTCCTGCACGCGGAACGTGGACACGACGCCGAGATTGTAGGTGTAGGTAATGTCCAGTCCGTACTGGCTCTCGGCATCATACAGCGTCGACAGACGGCCGCCGCTGCCGTTATACGCGTAGGACACGGACGTGCCGTCTGCATAGGTCACCTGCGTCAGGTGACCGCCGGAGTCGTAGCTGTAGTTCGTGCTGCGACCGGCGTAGTCCGTCACGCTGGAGAGCCGGTCGCCGCTGTAGGTCAGGTTTGCGACCGTCTGGAGCGTTCTTGACTTTTCATTGTTGCCGCTGTTGATGTCCATGACGATCTGCACGAGCCGGTTGCTGGCAGAACCCTTGACCGGCTTCCACGCGCTGCCGCCGCTGCTGTACGCTGCGTTGTAGGCGAAATAGATCGTGTTGCTGTTGTTGTCCGTAACGGAGATCAGGTAGCCGTTGTGGAACACCCACGTGTGGTACTTGTCCATATCCGTCATGGTATAGATCGTATTGCCGCCGCTGGTGGACTTGACGATCTTCAGGCTGAGGCCGTCCTCGTCCTCATACGTGTTGGTTGCCGTCTCGCTGAAGTAATGCTCGGTGCCGTCCTCGTCGTTGTAGACCAGATACGTCTCGTCGCCGACCTTGCACTCCACCACCGTCTGCTGCGCAGAGAGCTTCCAGCCAACGCCGACTTGCATGGACGTGTAGTCACAGGTGTGAATACCGCCCGCATCGTTATTGGAAAATTCGATGCCGGAAGTGGCGCTATTATAGATGTGGCGCAGCGCATAGGATGCCGGCTCCAGCGAGAGGGAGACATCCGCACGGTCGAGCGTGAACTGGTTCGTAAAATTATGGATAGAAAGATCTCCGGCTTTTCCCGCCGATGCCTCCTGATAGGTATAGTAGCTCTCCAGACCGACCGGATTGCGGTAGTACACCGCAAAATACGGGCTGTAGTCGTGGTATCCGCTGCCGATCAGGTTCGCTACGCGATAATTCTCACGACCGTCAATTCCCTCGAGGAGTACGCCGCGCCCGCCGCTCGTGTCGCCTTCGTTCTGCTTCTGGTACCACTGCATGACCGTGCGCGTGATGTCCCATGTGACGTATTCCCCAAGAGTTTCCTTACTTAATTTTTGGTAGTCAATGGTTTCTTCGTTAACAGGTGTAGAGCCAAAATGGACCAGATACCAAGTCAGACCGGAAACATCGCTGACCGCAGCGGGCCATTCATGCGCTTCCACCGTCAATGATCCATCCGGAGCCGCACAGCCTACACCATCGGATGTGAAAAAGCCGGCGTTATACATTGCCAATTGCGCGCTAATTGGAACACAATTTTGCGGAATCTCCGGCAGGTTTGCAAACTGAACATAAATATTACAGGCATCATATCCTTCGTTTGCCCTATACCCGACAAATTGATCTGCAGAATTCGGGGCAACAGACCCCGGCCATGCCGACCGGATGAACGTCGTCAGAACGTTGCCCTTGTTGTGCAGCAGGATCGTCGGGTCGAGCGTCACGGGGTAGGCACGCTCCGGCGCGTTCATCCACTCCGGGTCTGCCTCCACGGTCAGCAGATAACCGCCCGAGATGCGCTCGAGCTTGTAGGCGGCGTCCTCCAGTGACGTTGCACCGTCGGCATCCGCCAGATACGGTGCCGGGATCTCGTAGACCGGCTCGCCGTCGGCACCGCGCAGCAGCACGGAGCCGTCGGCCTCAAGCGTCGGCGTCAGGCCCTGCAGGTTCAGCACAAACGAGTAGGCATACTGTTCCTGCGGCTTCTCGATGATGATGCTCTCTTTTACGTTATATCCATAGTTCTGGTACAGCAGGCTGACACCGTCCATCACGTTGTCGAACGCAACGCTGGAGCGGATTTTCTGCGGCTGGATCTTGTCTTTCTCCGCCAGCTTGCTGAAGGTGCGCATTTTGGCCCCCGGGTTTTCCATCCTGGCCGCCGCCGTGGACGTGACCAGCGTATACGCCGCGTCGTCCAGCAGCGGCAGCTCCTCTGCCGTCTCCTGCTGCGGCGCATCCGTCTCCGCCGCGGCTTCCGCGGGTGCTCGCTGAAGGTCTGCCTCCGCCTGCTCCGCCTCCTGCGGCTGGTCGGCAGTCTCCGGCACCGCTGTTTCTTCGGGGGCTGCCGTTTCCTCCGCTGCCGGAACGTCCGGCGCGACCGCCACAACGTCGCGGCTGCTGCGCCGCGCCAGCGACATCGACACGCTCTGCCCCTGATACGCCGTCTCGAACAGGAAGCCGCTGTCGAGCGACGCGGCAAATTTCCGCGTCATGTCTCCCGCCTGGGCAACATACTGCTGACCGGTTTTCTGCAGTGTGTTGTCGATCTCCTCCCAGGACCCGTCCGCCGTCTGGTAGTGCACTGCCGTCTCGTACTCCACCAGCATGTAGGCCCCGTCCCGCAGCCGGAAATGCTTGACGGACTCCTCGCGCAGCGCGTCCTCCTCGCCGACGATCTCTGCATCGTCGTCTTTCATGGACACCGTTTCGCTGTCTGTACTGATGTCCAGATCGTTTGTTTCGTCGCCGACACCGAATGCCACCACCGGCAGCAGCTGCACCAGCAGCGTCAGCACCAAGATGAGGGATATGCTCTTCTTTACGCCTTCTTTCATATTTCTTTACCCCACAAAGTAAAATTTTGTACGTTTCTGTAAAAAAATGAAACGTATTGGTGTAATTATGACAAACCCATTTTCCTCTGTCAATACTGTTTTTATATTTTTGATAGAATTTATTAGAAAATATAATTCCAAAAGATGACCATGAAAAATGATCTCCTTCTCTCCGCTAAGATGTTCGCATGTTTTTTTGTTTTTTGGCTTGACTTTTGTTAATGGAGCTTCATTATAGTAAGTAATTGTTATAGCAGCGCCATTCATGTCAACTGTACAAGTATCGGCAAATAAGCGATGCAACAAATACGAAATCATATATCCCGCCAAATAAAAAAACGAATGTTGGCGGGCTGATTCACTGCGCGTATATCCCTCCAATCTGAGTTTTTTAGATTGGAGGGATTTTTTGTGTTTATTTGTTTGCAAACCGCCTTCCCTGTAAAAAGTAGCAAATTTCATTTCATTCTATAGCCTGCGTTGCGAATGGTGAGTCCCTCAAGAAGCGCTCTCCGAGCAATGAAATATGTAGTAAAAACAGCCACCCCATATAGATTATACTCACTTGTTTTGCAGGCCTTCGCTTTCTGCAGATGCATTTTCCTATGTCTGCGCTTTTCGGTCTGCAGCGTAGGCTGCCGCAGTCCTCCGCACGATTTGGATTTTCAAAATTCAAATCGAAACGGAGGAAAATATCATGGATGGAAACCATCCGAAACGAAGGAAGGACAAATACAATCCCTATACCATCGGCACGACCGGGGACGGCCGCCACTGGCTGACCTTTTCGGACGGACAGAGACATCGGCATCATCTTGAGATCAATGCTGCCGTATTTGCGCTGTTTGATTCCTTTGAGCTGGACGACCTCTCCTATCTGAACGAAGTGGATCGCCACTATGAGCAATCGGAGCTTACGGAGGCATCGTTGTATGACCGGGCCGTGCATCGTCCGGCGACGGTCGAAGAAAGCGCTTTGCAGAGCATGGAATATGCGCAGTTACATAGAGCGATCTCCGAACTGCCCGAAATACAAAAGCGGAGGTTGATCCTCTACTATTTTCAAGGCTTGACCTATGAGCAGATCGCAGGAATGGAGGGATGCACTTTTCAGGCCGTTGCAAAATCGGTTGCGGCCGCCGAAAAAAGATTGAAAAAATTTTTTGGAATAGGTGGTTGAAAAATAGCCTTTAAGTGAGGAAACAGGTGGAGAGGTACGAAAACTCTCTGCCTGTTTTCCTTTTCGGCAAGCAGAGATGGCCTTTGACAACCGAATACCCATTCATCAAGCACATTCCTATTGCCATTGCGAAAGCATGAGCCACATTAGCGGCTGCGCCACAATCCGCATTGCGGGGAGCGATATACAGTCGGCTATCACGGGCGGGTGGCTCCCGCCCCGGCGACGACCGGCAATAGGGCTAACGATACTCCCGTCCAGCCACAGTCCGAGCGTGATAAGCGGCATTTCGACCGTGAAGCCGTCGCAGGCAATGGGGGCGGTCATGAGAGAACCTCGTGAGGGTGAAATCCCCGTGGAGCCGACAGCCATCGGCCGCTTGATGACTTCCCAATAGGAAATCGGGGTGTCGAGGACAAATAGATTTTCTTCAAAATACTACGGTCAAGCGGCGGGACGGGTCAGACGAAACAGAGAATGTTTTATCTCTCACCAACCTCAATTCTGTTCTGCCGCTTGACCTCTACATAGGCGGAAACGCCTAAATACACAAAGGAGGTCATCACAGAATGAACCACACATATTTGCGCGGCGATATGTATTACGCTGATCTGGGCCGGGGCATCGGCTCTGAGCAGGAGGGCTACCGTCCCGTCGTGATCATTCAGAATAATGTCGGGAACAAACACAGCCCCACGGTCATTATCGCTTCCATTACAAGCAAAACCGGCGTGAAAGCCAAACTTCCTACCCACTACTACATCGACGCCGAGGACGGCTTGGAGCTGCCCTCTATCGTCCTGCTGGAACAGCTGCGCACCGTCGATAAGCGCCGCTTGGGCAACTTCATTGGGCATCTGTCCGAAAAGCACATTTGCGGCATCAATCATGCGCTGGCGGTCAGCATCGGTCTGATTGAAAGCGTCCCGAAAAAACTGATCCTCTGCCTTTGCAGCACCTGCGCCGACAATTTCTACGGCACGGGTGCTTATTATTTGCGCAGGATCGACCCGCACCAAACGGCAAAAGACACCTGCACCTACTGTAATCAGCGGAAAGGGTATGACTATGAACTTGTGCCGAAAAAGCGGTAAGGAGGTGGCCTATGGAACCACAGACAGCCTACAAACTGTTATTTACCGACTATCCCGATGTAGTCAATGTTGAGCAAATGTGTGAAATGCTCGGCGGCATCTGCGATAAAACTGCCTATCGGCTTTTGAAGTCCGGCAAAATTAAGGGCTTTATTGTCGGCCGCCGCTATAGAATCCCGAAGCTCAACATTTTGGAATACTTGGACTTGATAGAAAAATCTACTGCGTAAAACCTCGTTTGCACATTTGGCCGATGTACTTCTATCTGCTACAATATTGCTGTCAATGGCAGATGGATCAGCGCTGTACCAATCAAAGGAGGTCTTATTATGGTAGCAGGACATCTGCGAGAGAAAAACGGGTACTATCATATGGTACTGAACTATGTGGACGAATACGGCAAACGGCACACGCCGTCCAAGTCTACAGGTCTGACGGTAAAGGGAAACAAAAAGCGTGCCGAAAAGATGCTTTCCGAGGCTCGTGCCGCCAAGGAAGCGGAGCTGGAAGCAAGAGCAATCAAACGCAGTACGGGTAAAGCCCCCGTTGGCACGATTCTTTTTACTGCGTTCCTGCTCGACTGGCTGAAAATGACAAAAAAGAATGTGGAGGAAACCACCTATGGCGCGTATTCCATGGGAATCAAAAGCAAAATCATCCCGTACTTTGAGGAACACCACCCCGATCTTGCATTGCAGGATGTTACACCCAAGCACATACAGGACTACTACACCTACGAATTGACGGTGCGAGGTGTTTCTGCCAATACGGTCATACACCGTCACGCCAATATTCGTAAAGCCTTGCAGCACGCTTTCAAACTCGGCCTGATTGACTCGAATCCGGCAGACCGGATTGAACGGCCCAAGAAGGAAAAGTTCGTTGGCAGCTTCTATGAGGAGGATGAGCTGAACCATCTTTTTGAAGTTGTCCGTGGTGATCCCATTGAGCTTGGCGTGATCCTCGGTGCATTTTACGGTTTGCGCCGAAGCGAGGCGGTAGGCCTGAAATGGGACGCCATCGACTTCAAGAAAAAGACCATTACGATTCGGCACACCGTTACGCAGGCGACAATAGACGGCAAGAGCAAGATCATTCAAAAGGACAGAACAAAGACAAAGGCCAGCTACCGCAGTCTGCCGCTTGTTCCGCCGTTTGAGGAATTGCTGCACCGCTTGAAAGCGGAACAGGAGCTGAACCGAAAGCTGTGCGGAAAATCTTATTGCAGGAAGTTTGCTGATTATATCTATGTCAATGAAATCGGTGAACTCGTGAAGCCCGGCTATATCACACAGCATTTCCCGCTGATCCTGCAAAAGAACGGTATGCGGAAGATCCGCTTTCACGATCTTCGTCATAGCTGCGCAAGTCTGTTGTATGCAAACGGTGTCAGCCTAAAAGAAATTCAGGAATGGTTGGGGCACAGTGATATTTCGACCACCTCAAACATTTACACGCACTTGAATTTCAACTCGAAGATTGCATCTGCCAATGCGATTTTGGGCGTATATCCCTCCGCATGATGCTTTATGTCCCTCCAATGTCCCTCCTAAAATCAGCCCGTAAATGGCAAATCTGATGATGTAGGAGGGACAGTATATAAGCACACAAAACATAAAGAAAAGCCCGCAAACCCAGTCGTATCAAGGGTTTGCGAGCCTTCGAGGTGTGGTGCCGGTGGCGGGGGTCGAACCCGCACGGGTTATAAGCCCAACGGATTTTGAGTCCGCCTCGTCTGCCAATTCCAACACACCGGCATCTATTATTTTAAGTCATCTCCCGATGCCCCATCCGAGAAAACGGAGGGACATCATGGAGGGACATTAAAACCAAATTACATATTCAGTTTTCAAAAAGCTTTGCAAAATCAAGGGTTTCCGCCAAGGCGGTATGAAACGGCGAAGTAGATTTTGAGTCAAGCACGTCTACCAATTCCATCACACCGGCAAATGCGGTCGTTTGATTATACAACAGCCGGGTGCATATTTCAAGTACAAATGCAAATCTCACGCGGCGGCACGAATTGCAGCCGCTCCGGCGGTTGCTCGGCAAGCGAGCACACGGCGGCCATGCAGCCGGGAATGCCGTCATACACGCGGCAGAGCGCCCCCGCCTCCGGCGGGACGAGCACCCCGTCTGCACGCCGGAACGGGATCGTGCGCAGGTCGCCCGCGCCCGTGAGCTTGAACCAGCTCTCACGCAGCGTCCAGAGCTCGAACGGCTGCAGGTCGCCGCAATCCGCCTGCGCGAGCCGCCGCGCCATGGCCGGGTGCAGCGGGCGCACCTGCTCCACATCCGCGCCGACCGGCGCAGCCGACACGGCCACGAGCGCCGCCGTGCGCGTGTGGCTGACGGAAAAATGCACCTGCGGGCACGCCGGGAAATACGGCTTGCCGCCGGGCAGCGCCGCCGTCTCCGGCAGGGCGATGCCCCAGACCGCGCGCACCGCATATGCCAGCAGCGACACGCCCCATGCGCTGCCGTGCGCCTTTGAGCGCGCCGGGAACGCCGGCTGCGCGTCCGTGATCTGCGTCCAGAAAAGCTCCATATGGCCCACCTCACTTCCTGTGTCACAGAATAACACGATTCGTAATTTTTTGCTACCACAATTGTAAATAGTGTGATATACTGAAATGAATATGTCTGCACATCTCTGCTTTCCCGGAAAGCAGACGCCACAAACCGCAAAGACGTCCCACACACCGTCTTTGGAAAGGAACATGGATACATGAAGAAAATTCTTGTACTTGAGGACGAGCCCAGCATCCGCAGCTTCGTCGTCATCAACCTGCGCCGGACCGGTTACGAGCCCATTGAGGCGGCCACAGGCGAGGAGGCGCTCGAAAAGCTCAAGCAGAATCCGGACACGCTCGTCGCGCTGCTCGACGTGATGCTGCCGGACATCGACGGCTTTGAGGTCTGCCGCCGCATCCGCGCGACCGGCTCGAAGATGGGCATCCTCATGCTCAGCGCCAAGAGCCAGGAGATGGACAAGATCACCGGCCTCATGACCGGTGCGGACGACTATGTCACCAAGCCCTTCTCCCCGGCCGAGCTGCTTGCGCGCGTGGACGCGCTCTACCGCCGCATCGGCGGCAGCGAGAACACCGAGGACGTGCTCTCGAGCGGGCCGTTCGTGCTGCACCTGCGCTCGCGCACACTCGACAAAAACAGCGACCACATCCGTCTGACGCAGACGGAGTTTGCCATCATGAAGCTGTTCATGGAAAATCCCGGCCGCGCGCTCTCGCGTGAGGAGATCCTGCACGCCGTCTGGGGCGCGGACTACAACGGCGAGGTCAAGATCGTCGATGTGAACATCCGCCGCCTGCGCATCAAGATCGAGGACGACGCGACCGAGCCCGAGTACATCACCACCGTCTGGGGCTACGGCTACAAGTGGGGCTACTGAGACCATGCAGAACTCCACCCCCACCCCGGCAGCCGAACCCAAGGCAAAGACGCTATATGCCTTTTTCCGCGACCTGTTTTCGCGCATGGCCATCGGTCAGTGCGTGCACGCGGCGCTGTGCGTCGCCGTGGGCGCCGCCATCGGGCTGAGCACCGGCCGCACCAGCACCGCGCTCGGCATCGTGCTGGGCGTGCTCGCGGCGGCCATCGGCGCCACGATCTGCGCGCTGTGGTTTCGCCGGCGCGTGTCGCGCCCGGTCGAGCAGATCACCGAGGTCACACGCGCGATCGCCGGCGGGCGCTACGGCACGGAGCTGCCGGTGCAGCGCGACGATGAGCTCGGCCGCCTTGCGATCGCCATCAACGAGCTGTCACAGGAGATCAGCCGCAGTGAAAAGATGCAGTCGGAGTTCATTTCGTCCATCTCGCATGAGCTGCGCACACCCCTGACCGCCATCACCGGCTGGAGCGAGACACTCATGTTCGACACCGCCATTCAGGGCGACTCCCGCCGCGGCATCGCCATCATCGCCAAGGAGGCTGCGCGCCTGACGAGTCTCGTCGAGGAGCTGCTGGAATTCACCCGCATTCAAGACGGACGCTTCAACCTCAACATGGAGCTGCTCGACATCGAGAGCGAGCTTGAGGACACCATCTTCACCTATCAGGAGCTGCTGCGTCAGGACGGGATGCAGCTCATCTATCACCCGCCCGAGGAGGAGATCCCGCTCGTGCCCGGCGACCCGGAGCGCCTCAAGCAGGTGTTTCTCAACATCCTCGACAATGCGGCAAAATACGCCTGCGACGGCAAAACGATCGAGGTGTCCGTTTTTTCGGACACCGAAGCTGCTACCATACAGTTCAGAGACCACGGCCCCGGCATCCCGGACAGCGAACTGCCGCACGTGAAGGAAAAGTTCTTCAAGGGCGAAAAGCACAAGGCGCGCGGCAGCGGCATCGGTCTTGCCGTGTGCGATGAGATCATCACCCGCTCCGGCGGCACGCTGACGATCGGCAACGCCCCCGGCGGCGGCACGCTCGTTTCGGTGCGGCTGCCGTTTGCTGCTGAGAGCAGCACCTGATTCCGTTATTCATTTTAACCGAGGTAACCATATGAGCAAAACCAGATCCGCAAAACCCGACACCAATGTCTCCTTCCGCACGTCCATCGGCGGGCAGGCCCTCATCGAGGGCATTCTCATGCGCGGCCCGGAAAAGCAGGCCATCGTCTGCCGCACCGAGGACGGGCTGGTCGAAAAGGTCGACGAGCTGCACCTTGTCAAGGAAAAGCACCCGATCCTCGGCTGGCCGCTCATCCGCGGCGTGGTCGTGTTTCTTGACTCGATGATCAAGGGCATGCAGGCGCTGACGTATTCCGCCGACCTCCTGCCCGAGGACGAGCAGGAAGAGCCCGGCAAGATCGATCTCTGGATCGAGCGGCATTTCGGCGAGGAAAAGGGCAAGAACATCATCATCGGCACGGCCGTGGTGCTCGGCATCGCGCTGTCGATCGTGCTGTTCATCCTGCTGCCGACGCTGCTCGCCGGTCTGACCAAGAGCTTTATCCAGAGCCCCGTCGTGCGCAACCTCTTCGAGGGACTGTTGCGCATCGTCATCTTCCTGCTGTATCTGTGGGCCGTGTCGCACATGAAGGACGTCGAGCGTATGTTCGCCTACCATGGCGCGGAGCACAAGACCATCTTCTGCTATGAAAAGGGTCTGCCGCTGACAGTCGAGAACGTGCGGCCGCAGTCGCGCTTTCACCCCCGCTGCGGCACGAGCTTTCTGTTCGTCGTCGTCATCATCAGCATTCTCGTGTTCTCGCTCGTGAGTCTGCGCGTCGGCCTGTGGGACAATCCGTGGGTGCGCATCGGTCTGCGGCTGCTGCTGCTGCCGGTCGTCGTGTCCATCAGCTATGAGATCAACCGCTGGGTCGGTCGCCACGACAACCTCTGCTCGCGCATTTTGTCCGCACCGGGCAAGTGGCTGCAGCGCCTGACCACCAATGAACCGGATGACAGCATGATCGAGTGCGCCATCCGCGCGCTGGAGCTCGTCATCCCGGAGCAGAAGGGCAGCGACACCTGGTAATCGTCAACAAAAGGACTGGAAATAGAGAGATGCCAAAGACCTACAACGATCTGTATCTGGCCACGCGCACGGCGCTCAAGAGCGCCGGTGTGGAGGCCTACGCGCTCGAGGCGCGGCTGCTGGTGGCCTACGCCGTCGGCAAGACGAAGGAGGAATTCGTGCGCGACCTGCGCCTGTACACCTCCGATGAAAACGAACAGAAGATCCGGGCGCTGCTGCAGCGGCGCATCGCCGGCGAGCCGCTGGCCTACCTGATCGGCGAGTGGGAATTTCACGGCCTGCCGATCACGGTCACGCCCGACGTGCTCATCCCGCGCATGGACACCGAGGTGCTCGTGGATGCGGCGCTTCAGGTGCTCGTCGGGCGGAAGATGAACGCCCGCATTCTCGACCTCTGCTCCGGCAGCGGCTGCATCGGCTGCGCGCTGGCGCATGAGCTGCCGGCCGCGCGCGTCGTCATGGTGGACATCAGCGACGCGGCGCTCGCCGTAAGCAAGGAAAACCTCCGCCGCAACCGCCAGAACCGCACGATCTGCCTCAAGGCGGACGCGCTCGAAAAGCCGCCGATGAGCATCGGCACATTCGACATCATCGTATCCAACCCCCCCTATGTCGCAAGCATGGACATCCTCACGCTCGACAGCTCCGTGCGCGACTATGAGCCGCTCGGCGCACTCGACGGCGGCGAGGACGGGCTGATGTTCTACCGCGCCATCGTGCAGCACTGGACGCAGATCCTCCGTCCCGGCGGCTGGCTCATGTTTGAGGTCGGCGAGGATCAGGCAGACGCCGTCATGGCACTGATGAAGGACGCAAAATACACCGATGTGACCGCCCTTGAGGACACCGCCGGCATCCGGCGCGTCGTCGTCGGCCGCATCTGATACTTAGAGGTGAAAGACTATGGCTGAAAAGAAAAAATCCGCACCCGTTTCCGCCGGCCCCGTCAAGCCGGAGGATAAGAAGAAAGCACTCGAGACCGCCCTCGCCCAGATCGAAAAGAACTTCGGCAAGGGCGCCATCATGCGCCTTGGCGACGACATCCCCGTGAACGTGGAGGCCATCTCCACCGGGTCGCTGTCGCTCGACCTCGCGCTCGGCATCGGCGGCGTACCCCGCGGCCGCATCGTCGAGATCTACGGCCCCGAGTCGTCCGGTAAGACGACGCTCGCGCTGCACATCCTCGCCAGCGCCCAGAAGACCGGCGGCGAGGTCGCGTTCATCGACGTGGAGCACGCGCTCGAGCCCGCGTATGCCCGCGCCCTCGGCGTGGACATCGACAGCCTGCTCATCTCCCAGCCGGACACCGGCGAGCAGGCGCTTGAGATCACGGAGCAGCTCGTGCGCTCCGGCGCGCTTGACGTCGTGGTCGTCGACTCCGTGGCGGCGCTGCTGCCGCGCAGTGAGCTCGAGGGTGAGATGGGCGAGTCGTCCGTCGGCGTGATCGCGCGCCTGATGAGCCAGGCGCTGCGCAAGCTGGCCGGCACGGTCAGCCGCACGAACTGCATCGTCGTGTTCATCAACCAGCTGCGCGAGAAGATCGGCGTCATGTACGGCAACCCCGAGACGACGCCCGGCGGCCGCGCGCTGAAGTATTTCTCCAGTGTGCGCATCGACGTGCGCCGCATTGAGACGCTGAAGGTCGGCGGCGAGATGATCGGCAACCGCACGCGCGCCAAGATCGTCAAGAACAAGGTCGCGCCCCCGTTCAAGGAGGCCGAATTCGACATCATCTACGGCGAGGGCATCTCCAAGATCGGCGAGATCGTCGACCTCGGCGTCAAGCTCGACCTCATCGACAAGGCCGGCGCGTGGTACACCTACGGCGACGTGCGCGTGCAGGGACGCGACAGCATGAAGGAATTTCTGCGCGAGCACCCCGACGTCTCGGACAAGATCGAGGCCGAGATCCGCGCCAACGCCCACAAGCTCATGAGCCCGCAGGCCCGCAAGGCCGCCATCGCCTCCGGCCGCGCCGTCGAAGTGGCGGCGGATGACTTTCAGGGCTGATGGCCCGGCTCATTGAGCTCAAACAGACCGCGCCGGAGCGCTTTCTGGCGCGGTTTGATACCGGTGAAGAGCTGCGCACGACGCTCGCCGTCGTGACGGACTTCCACCTGCGCAGCGGAAAGGAACTGACGAGTCAGGAGCTCGACACCCTGCGCACCGCCTCCGAGCGTTCCCGCTGCCGGCAGCGGGCGCTGCGCATCATCGGTACGCGCGCCATGTCGGTCAAGGAACTGACCGACCGGCTCAAGGAAAAGGGCGAGAGCCCGGAAAACGCAGAGGACGCCGCCGCATGGCTCGAGCAGATGCACCTGCTCGATGACGCGCAGTACGCCGCCATGTGCGTGCGGCACTATGCCGCCAAGGGCTACGGCGCGGGGCGCATCCGCAGCGAGCTCTACCGCCGCGGCATCCCGCGCGAGCTGTGGGACGACGCCATGCAGGAGCTGCCGGAGCAGGACGAGCAGATCGACGCACTTTTGCGCCGCCGCCTGCGCAGCGACACGCCCGACCGCGACGAGCTGCGCCGCGCGTCGGACTATCTGTATCGCCGCGGCTTCGGGCGCGACGAGATCCGCGCGGCCATCGCGCGCTATCAGGATAACTTTGAGGAGTATTGACCTATGCCATATCGAATTTGTCTCATCTCGCTCGGCTGTGCGAAAAATCAGGTCAACAGCGAGCAGATGCTCTACTTGCTCAATCAGGCCGGCCATGACGTGGTCGGCGAGGTGGACGGCTGCGACGTTGCGATCGTCAACACCTGTGGCTTCATCGACACCGCCAAGAGCGAGGCCATCGACCAGATCCTGCAGCTCGCCGAGGTAAAAAAGGCGGGCGGCCTGAAAAAGATCCTCGTGGCCGGCTGTCTCTCGCAGCGGTACAAAAACGACATCCTCGAGAGCCTTCCGGAGGTGGACGGTATGCTCGGCACGGGCAGCTTCGGCGAGGTCTGTCAGGCCGTCGAGGACGTGATGCACGACGGCAGGCCCCTGTATTTCGGCGACAAGAGCGGCCCCGTTGAGGAGATCGGCCGCGTGATCACGACCGGACCGGGCTGGGCGTATCTGCGCATCGCCGAGGGGTGCGACAACTGGTGCGCCTTCTGCGCCATCCCCGCCATCCGCGGCCGCTACCGCAGCCGTGCACTCGACGCGATCGTGCAGGAAGCAAAGGAGCTCGCGGCGCTCGGCGTCAAGGAGCTGATCGTCATCGCGCAGGACATCACGCGCTGGGGCACGGATCTCTACGGCAGGCCGAGTCTCGCGCGGCTGCTGCGCGAGCTTGTGAAGGTCGAGGGCATCCGTTGGATCCGCTTGCACTACCTCTACCCCGAGATCATGGATGACGAGCTCATCGACCTCATCGCAAATGAGGACAAGATCGTCAAATATCTCGACATCCCAATCCAACACATCAATAACGACATTCTCCGCCGCATGAACCGTCACTGCACCGGTGACGAGATCCGCGCCCTGCTGCAAAAACTGCGTGCGCGCATCCCGGGCCTTGTGCTGCGCACGAGCCTCATCACGGGGCTCCCCGGCGAGGGCGAGGACGAATTCGAGCAGCTGTGCGTCTGGCTGCGTGAGGCGCGGCTCGAGCGCGTGGGCGTGTTCCCGTTCTCCCCCGAGGAGGGGACGCCCGCCGCCAGGATGACCGACCGCTGCGAACCCGAGGAGGCGCAGCGCCGTGCCGATCTCATCCTCGAGCTGCAGGCCGGGATCATGGACGACTACAACGCCGCCTGCATCGGGCGGGACATGACCGTGCTCTGCGAGCACACGACCAAGAGCGGCATGTGCTCCGGCCGCACGTATGCCGACTCCCCCGAGATCGACGGTACGGTCTACTTTACCGGCACGGCCAAGCCCGGCGACATGGTCACGGTGCACATCACCGGCTGTGACGACGGCGATCTCGCCGGGGAACAAATCCAAGAATGAGGTGCTGACATGACAACTGCAAACAAAATCACCATCTTCCGCGTAGTGCTCATCCCCGTGTTTCTGGTGCTGATGTACCTGCGCTTCCCCGGACATATGTACTGGGCGTTCGGCGTGTTCGTGCTCGCGAGCCTGAGCGATTTCGTCGACGGCTACATCGCGCGCCACTACAATCAGGTCACGGACTTCGGCAAGTTCATGGATCCGCTGGCGGATAAGCTCCTGGTCGTGTCGGCCATGCTCATGTTCGTGGAGCAGCACCAGATGCCCGCATGGGCGCTGCTGCTCGTGGTAGCGCGCGAGTTTGCCGTGACCGGTCTGCGGCTCATCGCCGTGGACAACGGCCGCGTCATCGCCGCCGCGTGGTCGGGCAAGATCAAGACTGCCTCGACCATGGTGGCCATCTGCCTGATGCTGCTGTGGAACATCGCCTGGCTCAACACGGTGTGCTGGGTGGTCATCGTCGTGACGACGGTGTACTCCGGCGTGGAATACTTCGTGAAAAACCGCGACGTGTTCCGCAAGGCCGCATAAAATGCAAAAAGCCGGCGGGCTGATGCCCGCCGGCTTTGCAGTTTTTCCATCAGAACGTGAACGCCTGCAGCGGCTTATCGTAGTCCGCGTGCGCCGTGGAGAACGTTTTGCCCTCGACCGTGACGCGCACGGTCTCGCAGTTGAAGTTATCGAGGAAGGTGTTGACCAGACTGCCGAGATACATGCTCTCGCCCGTCGAACCGCTCTGACGCAGGCCGGCAAGAAACGTCTCGTTCATGTCAAGGCTGAGCGCGCTGCCCTCCTTCGAGATGGCGAGCACCTTGCTGTCCTTCGGCAGCGCGTCGTGCGCGATGAGCTGATCCACGATCGCCTGCGCATATGTGACCGTGACGGTCGCCTCTGCATCCGTGATGTGCACGGTGTCGGCGCGCAGGTCGCTCGCCTGATCGTTCGGGAAATAGACCTTGCAGGACGTGTCCACGCCGCCGGTGGCCGCCGTCTGCGTCGGCGGGGTCTCCGGCGCGGGGGTCTGCTCCGCCGCGTCCTTCCCGCCGCAGGCGCTCAGCAACGCCAGCGCCAGCACGCACGCGAGCAGGAGCGAAAGGTATTTTTTCATGTCAGTGCCTCCTATGCGGCCACGCTTTGCTCCGGCCGCGTTTTTTCCAGCATACCACACCGGCGCGCGGCGCGCAACCTTGACATTGCCGGGGGCATATGCTAAGATAAGCAGTGCGATGAATGGAAAGAGTACGCCCGAGACCCGGTCTCAGAGAGGCGCCCGGCTTGCTGTGAGGGTGCTGTCCGGCGGGGCGGAACGTGCGTCCGGGAGCGCGGCGGGAGGAAATGCCTGCCCGAAGGCACCGCGTTACGGTGCAGCGAGTGAAAAACGAGAGTGGAACCGCGAAAAAACTTCGCCTCTCATGCCGGACGGCATGGGGGCGCTTTTTTATTGCAAATACGTCTCAAAGGAGCCTGAATATGAAACTGTACAACACCATGTCCATGCAGAAGGAAGAGTTCGTGCCGATCGAGCCGGGCAAAGTGCGCATGTATGCCTGCGGCCCGACGGTGTATAACTACATCCACGTCGGCAATGCGCGCCCGATCATCATGTTCGACGTGCTGCGCCGCTATCTGGAGTACCGCGGCTACGAGGTGACGTTCGTGCAGAACTTTACCGACGTGGACGACAAGATCATCAAGCGCGCCAACGAGGAGGGCATCTCCAGCGAGGAAGTCGCAAAAAAATACATCGCCGAGTACTTCACCGACGCACACGCGCTCGGTGTCCGCGAGGCGACCGTGCACCCGAAGGCCACGGAAAATATCCAGCAGATCATCGACCTCATCACAACGCTCATCGACAAGGGCTACGCCTACGAGGTCAACGGCGACGTGTACTACCGCACGCTGAAGTTCCGGGACTATGGCAAGCTCAGCCACCAGCCGATCGAAGACCTGCAGTCCGGCGCGCGCATCGACGTCAACGACATCAAGGAAAACCCGCTCGACTTTGCACTCTGGAAAGCCGCCAAGCCCGGCGAGCCGTTCTGGGAATCTCCGTGGGGCAAGGGTCGTCCCGGCTGGCACATCGAGTGCTCGGCCATGTCCAACCGCTACCTCGGCAAGACGATCGACATCCACTGCGGCGGCAGCGACCTCGCCTTCCCGCACCATGAGAATGAGATCGCCCAGTCTGAGGCCGCCAATGGCTGCAAGTTCGTCAACTACTGGCTGCATAACGGCTTTATCAACATCGACAACAAGAAGATGAGCAAGTCGCTCGGCAACTTCTTCACCGTGCGCGAGGCGGCCACCGCCTACGGCTATGACTGCATCCGCATGTTCATGCTCATGAGCCACTACCGCAGCCCGCTCAACTACTCCGGCGAGATCCTCATGCAGGCCAAGGCCGCGCTCGAGCGCCTGCGCACCGCGAAGAACAATCTCGAGTTCTTCATTGCAAACGGCCGCGACGGTGATCTGAGCGAGGCCGATGCCGCTTTCGTCGCCGGACTTGACCAGTACCGCGAGAAGTTCGACGCCGTCATGGACGACGACTTCAACACCGCCGACGCGATCTCCGTCATCTTCGAGATGGTGCGCGAGATCAACGCCGCCGTCTCCCCTGCCTCCGATCCGAGCAAGGCGCTGGCGCAGGCATGCCTCGAGCGCTTGCTCGAGCTGTGCGACGTGCTGGGCATCCCCTTCGGCAGTGACAGCAGCGAGGATCCCGAGGCGAAGGTCATCGAGGAGAAGATCGCCGCACGTCAGGCCGCCCGCAAGGCCAAGAACTGGGCCGAGGCCGACCGCATCCGCGATGAGCTCAAGGCCGACGGCATCGTGCTCGAGGACACCCCGCAGGGCGTCAAGTGGAAGCGCGCATAAATTGACCCGATTGCATATCTGACGACCGCCCCGGCCATTTGGCCGGGGCGGTCTTGTGTCTGTCAAAAAGTAATACTTTTTGACAAAGGGGTTTGCGGCCTGACTGCAGCGCACGCGCTATCCGCCAGAGGCGGACGGCGCGCACGTTTGCAGGCCGAGAAGTATTTTCTTCGCCGCACATGTC
>ERZ1106939.1169-NODE-1169-length-21060-cov-19.746489_pt1 | contig 21060 bp, 27 predicted proteins | sample MGYA00403669_ERZ1106939 | MGnify/ENA primary metagenome ERZ1106939 (study PRJEB35170, sample SAMEA104062447) | human gut metagenome | biome: human gut; feature: human-associated habitat; material: faeces | place: Denmark | collected 2012-09-28 ...
CCGTCAAGGAGAGCCGGGGGCGGCTTTCCTACCTCACGCCGGACAGGACAAAGCCTATCACAGCCCGGAAGCTGGGGGACGATTTTGACAAGGCTGCTGTCCTTGTCCTGCTTACGCAGAACGCCCACAGAGCCGCCGAACAGAGCAAAGCCATACTCGAATACCCTGCCGCGGTTAAAAAGCTGTCACAAGGGGAAAAAACCACAAAAACCACCCCGGCAGACAACACCTTGCAGCGCATGGTTGACCGGGAAGCCAAGCGAGCCGAGGGCAAGGGCGTGGGCTATGACCGCTGGGCGGCAAAGCACAACCTAAAGCAAATGGCAGCTACCGTTACCGCCTATCAGCAGTACGGCTTTTCTTCCCCGGAGGAACTGGACGAAGCCTGTTCTGCCGCCTATACCGCCATGCGGGAAAGCCTTACAGAGCTGAAGCAGATGGAAAAGACGCTGAACGGGAAAAAGGAGCTGCAACGGCAGGTGCTTGCCTATTCCAAGACCCGCCCTGTCCGGGACGGGCTGAAACAGCAGAAAAACGCCAAAGCAAAAGCAGCCTACCGTCAGAAGTACGAAAGCGACTTTATCATAGCAGACGCAGCCGCCCGCTATTTCAGGGAAAACGGCATTTCCAAGCTGCCGAGCTATAAAGCCCTGCAAGCAGAGATTGAAACCCTTATCCAAGAGAAAAACAGCGGCTACAACGATTACCGGGCAAAACGGGAGGAATACCGCCGCTTACAGACTGTCAAGGGCAATATCGACCAGATTTTACGCCGGAGCGAGCCGCAGCGCAGAAAGGAGCAGAGCCATGAACGGTAATATCCCCCGCATGGACTACCGCCAGTACCGGGCAGCCCGCCGTCTTGTGCATGAGTGCTGCAACTATGACAGCGGGAACTGCCTGCTGTTGGAGGACGGCGAGCCTTGCGTGTGTGTGCAGAGTATCAGCTATTCGCTGCTTTGCCGCTGGTTTACTGCCGCTGTCCTGCCCCTTGATGAAGCACTGGAAGCCGCCCTCATGCGCCGGGGAAGCCGGAAATGCTGCGCTGTCTGCGGGGCGTTCTTCTTCCCAAAATCCAACCGGGGGAAATACTGCCCGGACTGCGCCGGACGCATGAAGCGGATAAACGCCGCCAAACGGAAGCGGAAACAAAGGGAGAAATGTCACGCTTTAGGGCATTTCAAACCCGCATAAATCAAGGCTTTTTTGGAGGGTGTCAAAGGGTGCGTGATACATTTATCCTTTTTCCCCGAAAACGCCCCCTAAAAGCGTAACAGAACCCATAGACAGACACCACAAGGAGGTGAACCCTATCGCTGATTATATGACCGCAGAAACGGAGCTGCCCGCTTACCTGCCTTACCCCCGTTTCCTGCTGAAAATGGACATATCCCACACCGCCAAGCTGCTGTATGCGCTGCTGTTAGACCGTTCCACCCTTTCGCAGAAGAACGGCTGGCAGGACAGCGAGGGACGGACATACATTGTCTACCCCATAGCAGAGATAGCGGAAATGCTGGATAAAGGCTGCACCACCATAAAGGGCGCACTGAACGAACTGGATGCTGCCGGGCTGCTGGAACGCAGACGGACGGGCTTTTCTTGTGCCAACCGCCTGTATGTAAAAGTGCCGGATATTCCAGTGGTACAGTTTTCCGACCAACTGACGGACGGAAAATCGCCCCTCATAAGGGCAGGAAACCGACCAACTGACAGCCGGAAAACTGACCTTATGACGGTCGGAAAACCGTCCCCTAACCAAACTAATATAAACAACCTAATAGAGAGCCAAACAAAAAGAGCGAGTGAGGGGCAGCCCCCCGCCGCTTATGGCAGATATAAAAATGTATTCCTTTCTGACACAGAACTTTTGGAACTGGAACAGGACTTCCCCGACAAGTGGGAGTATTATATTGACCGGCTTTCCTGCCATATCGCTTCCACCGGGAAACAGTACCACAGCCATGCAGCCACCATTTACAAGTGGGCGCAGGAGGACGCTGCCAAAGGCAAGGCTGCCCCGAAACAGGGCATACCCGATTATTCATGCAAGGAGGGCGAGAGCTTATGAAAAACGGAATTGAAGCTATGATTACGGACATTACAGCCACTACCGCCGAAGCGGAGGACTACACAGGCGAGGACGGGCTTTTATACTGCGGTAAGTGCCATACGCCCAAAGAAGCCTATTTTGCAGAGGGAAAGACTTGTTTCGGGCGTGACCGCCACCCGGCAGAGTGCGACTGCCAGCGGGCAGCCCGTGAAAAGCAGCAAGCCGCCGAAAGCCGACAGAAGCACCTTGAAAAAGTGGAGGACTTGAAACGCCGGGGCTTTACCGACCCTGCTATGCGGAACTGGACATTTGAGCATGACAACGGCAGAAACCCGCAGACCGAAACCGCCCGCTTTTATGTGGAGAGCTGGGAAACCATGCAGGCTGAAAATATCGGCTACCTGTTTTGGGGCGGCGTGGGGACGGGAAAAAGCTACCTTGCCGCCTGTATCGCCAACGCCCTTATGGAAAAAGAGGTTGCCGTCTGCATGACAAACTTTGCAACGATACTGGGTGACCTTGCCGCCAGCTTTGAGGGCAGGAACGAATATATTTCCCGCCTTTGCAGCTACCCTCTGCTGATACTTGATGATTTCGGTATGGAGCGAGGAACAGAATACGGGCTGGAACAGGTTTACAGCGTGATTGACAGCCGTTACCGAAGCGGCAAGCCGCTGATCGCCACGACCAACCTCACGCTGGAGGAATTGCAGCACCCGCAGGACACGCCCCACGCCCGTATCTATGACAGGCTGACTTCCATGTGCGCCCCCGTCCGCTTCACGGGCAGCAACTTCCGAAAGGAAACCGCACAGGAAAAGCTGGAACGCTTAAAGCAACTGATGAAGCAGCGAAAGGAGAGCCTATGACAGAAACGAAACAGACAAGCACCACCAAAACAGACCGCCGCCCGGACTGTGTGACGGAAATCCGCATGGGCAACTCCGTCCTTACCGTTTCCGGCTTCTTCAAGCAGGGCGCAACCGACACCGCAGCCGACAAGATGATGAAAGTGCTGGAAGCGGAAGCTGCTGCCGGACATACGCCGCATACGGTATAACTTCCAACAGAAGAAAAGCGGTCACGCCCAGAAACATGACCGCTTTTCCCAAAGAAGTGATTACTCTACTTCCTTTAAAAGTTCTTCAGCAGAAATCCCGTATAATTTTGCGAGTGCAAATAGATTAGATGTGCTGGGGTCAGAATCTCCTTTCTCCCACTTTGACACAGCTTGACGACTAACACCAATCGTTTCAGCGACAAACTCTTGCGTCATTTTGCACCGGGTACGATGAAATTTTAGTGCTTCACCTAATGACCTTTTAATAACCTTTTTCTCATCTCGGACTTCTTTTGATTTTAAGTATTTCAAAAGTGCCCGGATAACAAGAACAATCAGCGTTACAAAGACTGCGAGAATGAGAAGTGAAAAAAATATTGCGATAGTGCTTGTAATTGCTGAAATCTTCATATACACCATCTCCTTTCTTATGGCTATATTTTAGCAAAAAGAATAGGTTGCTTCTACCAACTATTGCGCAAAAATAAGTTGCAAACAGGTTGCACGACAAGCCACATACGGAAAATCGTCATTTTTACCGACCATAAAGAAGCAGATTTGACGCTTTTGCCGCTATACAGACAGCCGCCCCATGTGGTACAATCAAGGTACGGAATAGTGGGGCTGGCTGTCGGAAACGGAGGATTTTATGTTAAGACAGACCAACCAACAACCAATTACCGCCCTTTACCCAAGACTATCCCATGAGGACGAGCTGCAAGGCGAAAGCAATTCCATTTCCAATCAGAAGCGTATCCTTGAAACCTATGCAAAGCAGAACGGCTTTTCCAATCTGCGCTGGTACACGGACGACGGTTATTCTGGTGCGAACTTTCAAAGACCCGGTTTTCAAGCCATGCTTGCGGACATTGAAGCCGGAAAAGTCGGGACAGTTATCGTAAAGGATATGTCGAGGTTAGGGCGAAACTACCTGCAAGTGGGAATGTACACGGAAATGATTTTCCCACAGAAAGGTGTCCGCTTCATCGCTATCAATGACGGAGTGGACAGCGCACAGGGCGACAATGACTTTGCCCCGCTGCGGAATATCTTTAACGAATGGCTGGTGAGAGATACGAGCAAGAAAATCAAAGCAGTAAAACGCTCAAAAGGCATGAATGGCAAGCCCATCACAAGCAAGCCTGTGTATGGCTACCTCATGGACGAGGATGAAAATTTCATTATTGACGAGGAAGCTGCACCCGTAGTCAAGCAGATATACAACCTCTGTCTTGCCGGGAATGGTCCGACCAAGATAGCCCGTATGCTCACAGAGCAGCAAATCCCCACGCCGGGAACGCTTGAATACCGCAGGACGGGCAGCACCCGCCGCTACCACCCCGGCTATGAGTGCAAGTGGGCGACCAATACTATCGTCCATATCCTGGAACGCAAGGAGTATCTGGGGCATCTGGTCAACTTCAAGACGGAGAAGGTGTCCTACAAGGTCAAATCCAGCGTGGAGAACCCGGAAGAAAAGCAGGTGATTTTCGAGAACGCCCACGAGCCTATCATCGCCCCCGACACATGGGAGCGTGTGCAGGAGCTGCGCAAGCAGCGCAAGCGTCCAAACCGCTATGATGAAGTGGGCTTGTTCTCCGGTCTGCTGTTCTGCGCCGACTGCGGCAGCGTCCTCTACCAGCAGCGGTATGAGAACAAGACCCGGAAACAGGACTGCTATATCTGTGGCAACTACAAGAAGCGCACCCATGACTGCACGGCGCACTTTATCCGCACCGACCTTCTGACCGCAGGCGTGACCGCCAACCTCAAAAAAATCACCGCCTACGCCGCCAAACACGAAAAGCAGTTCATGAAGCTGCTGGTTCAGCAGAACGAGGACGGCGGCAAGCGCAGGAACGCCGCAAAGAAAAGAGAGCTGGAAGCCGCCGAGAAGCGCATCGGGGAGCTGTCCGCCATCTTCAAGCGGCTGTATGAGGACAGCGTAGCCGGACGCATCACCGACGAACGCTTTGCCGAGCTTTCCGCCGACTATGAAGCGGAGCAGCGGCAGGTCAGGGAACACGCCGCCGAGCTGCAAGCGGAGCTTTCCAAGGCGCAGGAAGCGTCGGTCAATGCGGAGCGTTTTATGAACATCGTCCGCAGGCACATCAGCTTTGAGGAGCTGACCCCTACCCTGCTGCGGGAGTTTATCGAGAAGATCGTGGTGCATGAGTGCAGCTATGACGAGAACAAGCACCGCAGGCAGGAGATTGAAATCTACTACTCCTTTGTCGGCAAGGTGGACTTGCCCGACGAATAAGCCCGACCTGTCCGGCGCAGTGCGCAAGCGCCGGACGGGAACGGCAAAAATTTTTACACTTCTATTGCTTCTTTATCTAACAACAGCTAAAAGCCAAGGAATGAAGCAACTCATGGCCGGCGGCGGTGTGATCCTGCTGGGCATGACGCTCGTTCCCATGCTGTCTACCCTGTTTTAAGGTAGAGGCTTATGGGATTTCTCACCGACTGGATAACAGACTGGCTTCGAGGGCTGCTGATTGACGGCATCCTCGGCAATCTGGACGGCCTCTTTACCGAGGTCAACAATCGGGTCGGAGAGATAGCGGTACAGGTGGGGACACCCCCGGCGGCATGGCACGCCGGGGTGTTCTCCCTCATACGGCAGCTTTCTGAAACGGTTGTGTTACCGATTGCCGGTATCGTCCTCACCTTCGTCATGTGCTACGAGTTGATACAGATGCTCATAGACCGGAACAATCTGCACGACATCGACACATGGCTTTTCTTCAAGTGGATATTCAAGACCTTTATCGCGGTACTGATACTCTCCAACACCTTCAACATCACGATGGCCGTATTTGACGTGGCGCAAAGCGTGGTGGCGCAATCTGCTGGGCTGATACAAGGCTCCACGGAAATCACGCCGGGGATGCTGGACAGCTTGGAGGCAACGCTGGAAACAATGGAACTCGGCCCGCTACTGGGCCTGTGGCTACAATCCTTCCTTGTGCGCTTCACGATGCTGGCGCTGAACATCTTTATTTTCGTGGTGGTGTACGGGCGGCTTGTGGAGATCTATGTGATGACCAGCCTCGCGCCCCTGCCCTTCGCAACGGTGGTCAACCGGGAAATGGGACACATGGGGCAAAACTACTTCCGCGCTCTGCTGGCCCTCGCGTTCCAAGGCTTTCTCATTATGGTCTGTCTTGCGATTTACGCGGTGCTGATACAGGGCATAGCGACAGCCGGGGCAACGGATATTTTCGGCGTTATCTGGACGGCGGTGGGGTACACGGTCTTGATGTGCTTCATGCTGCTGAAAACCGGGACGCTGGCAAAATCCATCTTCGGCGCACATTAAGGGCTTCGGGCCAAGTTGGCCCGAAGTGGAAAGGAGATTTATATGAGCAGCGAAAAAGATACCGGCAGCCCCGCCCCGGCGATGAAGCTGGATGTTTCCGTCCGGCTGATCGAGCCAAAGGGCAACCTTTTGGGCTTTGCCAACGTGACCGTCAACGACTGCCTGCGGATAGACGATTTCAAGGTCTTGCAGAGCGACAAGGGCCTGTTTGTGGGGATGCCCAGCAAGGCCCAGGTCAAGGACGGCAAGACCAGTTATTTTGATACGGTGCGGCCCGTGACCAAGGAGTTTCGGGCCGCACTGACCGAGGCGGTGACAACGGCCTACCATGCGGAGGTCGAGAAGTTGCAGGCCCGCGCCGCCGCCGTGACCGCCCCTTCCATCTCCCAGCAGCTTGCCGAGGGCGCGAAGCAGGCGGCAAAGGAAAACGCCGCCCGGCCCGCCCCGGCCAAGACGGAGAAATCGAAGGCGGCGGAGCGGTGACATCGGGCCAAGTTGGCCCGATGTGGGAAGGAGGTTAATCCATAGGGCGGTATAATATCATCTACGCCGATCCCCCGTGGCGTTATCAGCGAAGCGGCGTACAGGGGGCGGCAGAAAAGCATTATCCCACAATGGGTATAGACGAGTTGTGCGCGCTCCCGGTGGCTGAACTTGCGGCCCCGGACAGTGCGCTTTTTCTTTGGGCCACCTTTCCGCAGCTTCCAGAGGCCCTGCGGCTTATCAAGGCGTGGGGCTTCGCCTACAAAAGCGTGGCGTTCCTGTGGCTCAAGAAAAACCGTAGGGCAGACAGTTGGTTTTATGGCCTCGGCTTCTGGACGAGGGGAAACGCGGAGGTGTGCCTGCTGGCGACGCGGGGCCACCCCAAACGGCAGGCGGCCAATATCCATCAATTCATTATTTCGCCCATAGAGGGCCACAGCAAAAAGCCGGACGAGACGAGGGAAAAGATTGTTGCCCTGATGGGCGACCTCCCCCGCGTGGAACTCTTTGCCCGTCAGATCCCGCCCGGCTGGGATGCCTGGGGTAATGAAATCAAGAGTACAATCCAGCTTTGACTTCGGGCCAAGTTGGCCCGAAGCCTGAAAGGAGGCAGACCAATGGTGCGAAGGCGCATAGGCCACGACGCGGCCTGCTATTACGGCGGCAAGCTCATGGGCCGTTGTACCAGAGCGGAAGCAGACGAGTATGTAGAGTTTATGAAATCCTGCGGCGGCAGCGCGGCCCGCGTCCTGCGAGAGTACGCCTATTTCTCCCCCGAACTGCGGGGCATCTTGGAGAAGGTGGCGGCGGTGCAGGAGAAGGAGCAGCGGGCCACCGGGGTGTTCAGGCCGCCCACCCTGTCCCCGTGGGGGGACGTGCAGCACAGCGATACCCTCTGTCCGGGGGTGTTCCTCGTCAGCACGGCCAGCCACGGCGGGACGATGGTGGCACAGGAGATGGCCGCCGTGCTGTCCCCCGCCGCCCGGAAGTGTGGCTTCAAGATGGGCGGCTACCTCTGCTATGAGGAAGATTGCGACGAAAATGTGGTGCTTCGGGAACTGCTGGATAAACGGCTCTGGAGCATCCCTGACCGCATCCGGGACAAGGCGGCCTTTGAGGAAAACATCAATCAATCCCTCCGGGAATACAACCCGGAATACTGGCGCTCCCGACAGCAGGGGCGGGAACGGGAAACCGCCCGGCCCGCCCCTGCCCGAAGCGCCGAGCGATAGCTTCGGGCCAAGTTGGCCCGAAGCCGGAAAGGAGGATTTTCTATTTGGCGTATGTAAACGTACCCAACGACCTGTCCAAAATCAAGACCAAGCTGGCGCTAAACTTGACGAAGCGGCAGCTTGTTTGCTTCGGCGCGGCGGCGGCCATCGGCATCCCGGCCTACCTGCTCACCCGTGGGGCCGTGGGCAGCACCGGAGCCATGCTCCTGATGATTGCCCTGATGCTCCCCGCCTTTTTCCTCGCCATGTACGAGCGCGACGGCCTTCCCGCCGAAAAGGTGTTTCGCAACATTCTGCGGGCAACCGTCCTTTGGCCCCGTGTGCGGCCCTATCAAACACAGAACTTTTACCAATACCTGAACGAACAGGGAAAGGAGGTACAGGCCCTTGAAGGTAAAAAAGGCAAAGCAGCCCCCAAGAAGTCATAAGCGGCGGCGGCGCGGGCCGCAATCGGCACAGCAGACCATTCCTTACCGGGAGATGCACAAGGACGGCGTTTGCCGCGTGGCGGACAACTTCTACACCAAGACCATTGAATACGAGGACATCAATTATGCCGTGGCCTCTACCGAGGATCAGAACGTCATTTTTGACGGCTACTGCGCCTTCCTCAACTACTTCGACGCGACGCTGCCCTACCAGTTGTCCTTCATCAACCACCGTTCCCGGCCCGAAAGCCGGTACAGTGTGAACATCCCTCCGCAGAATGACAATTATAACGGTATCCGGGACGAGTTTACGGATATGCTCAAGCGGCAGATTGCCAAGAGCAACAACGGCCTCGTCCGCTCCAAGTACATCACCTTCGGCATCCACGCAGACGGCATCCACGCGGCCCGGCCCCGGCTGGAGCGTGTGGAGAGCGACATTTTGAGCAACTACAAGAAGCTGGGGGTGGAGGCCCGGACGCTGGACGGGCGGGAACGGCTTGCCGTCCTCCACGGGCAGCTACACCCCGGAGGCCGGGAGCGGTTTCAATTTGACTGGGGCATGATACCGCAGACCGGCTTGGGGACGAAGGACTTTATCGCCCCGTCCTCCTTCGACTTCCGGCAAAGCCGCCTGTTCCGGGTGGGCCAGACCTGGGGCGCGGCCTCGTATATGCAAATCATGGCCTCGGAGTTATCCGACAAGCTGCTGGCCGAACTGCTGGAACTGGATATGGAGATGACCGTCACGCTGCACATCCAGACCGTAGACCAAACCAAGGCCATCAAACAGATAAAGGGCAAGATAAGCGACATCGACAAAATGAAGGTGGAGGAACAGAAAAAGGCGGTACGTTCCGGCTACGATATGGACATACTCCCGCCCGACCTCGTTACCTTCAGCAAGGACGCGGCGGCCCTACTGTCCGACTTGCAAAGCCGCAACGAGCGGATGTTCCTGTTGACCTTCCTTGTCACCAACACGGCCAATACCCGGCAGCAGCTTGAAAACGACCTGTTCACCGTGGCGGGGGTCATGCAGAAATACAACTGTTTCCTGCGGCGGCTGGACTGGCAGCAGGAACAGGGCTTCGTGTCCTCGCTGGTACTGGGCCATAACGCCATCGAGATACACCGGGGCATGACCACCAGCAGTACAGCCATCTTCGTCCCCTTTATGACCCGCGAACTGCGGATGGGCGGCGAGGCGATTTACTACGGTATGAACGCCCTTTCCCACAACGTCATCATGGCTGACCGCAAAAAGCTGAAATCGGCCAACGGTTTGTATCTTGGCTCAACCGGATCGGGAAAGAGTTTCGCCGCCAAACGCGAGATTATCAACGTATTCCTGACCACAAAGGACAGGATTTTGATTGTCGATCCGATGGGAGAATACGCGCCCCTTGTGCGGCGGCTGGGCGGCCAGGTCATCGAGATTTCCCCGGACAGCCCCCACCACCTCAACCCGATGGACATTCGCTTTAACGTGGCCGCCGGGGAAAGCCCCCTGTCCATGAAAGCTGATTTTCTTTTGTCCCTGTGCGAACTGGTGGTAGGAGGCCGGGATGGATTGCAGCCCATTGAAAAGACGGTCATTGACCGCTGTGTGCGGCTGGTCTACCGGGAAATGGCGCTGGGGTTGGAAACGGCGAGGACGCCGCTCTTGCAGGACTTGTACGAGGAACTTTTGAAGCAGCCGGAGCCGGAGGCCCGGAGGGTGGCGACGGCGCTGGAACTCTACTGCACCGGCAGCCTCAACCTGTTTAACCACCCCACCAACGTACAGACCGACAGTCGCGTGGTGTGCATCGTCATCAAGGGCATGGGCGAAAACCTGCGGAAAATCTCCATGCACATCACCAACGAATTTTCCATACAGACGGTGGATGACAATTTCAACAACGGCGTGGCGACATGGTGCTACTACGACGAGTTTCATGTGCTGCTCCGCGACCCCCTCACCGCCAGCTACTTTGTGTCCGTGTGGAAGATGCTCCGCAAAAAGGGGTGCGTCCCCTCGGCCCTGACCCAAAATGTGAAAGACCTGCTGGCAAGCCGACAGGTTGAAAACATCCTCGACAACACGGACTTTATGATTTTGCTCTCCCAAGCGCAGAGCGACCGGGCCATCCTCGCCAAACAGCTTGGTATCTCCGAGCATCAGCTTTCCTACATCACCCACAGCAATTCCGGCGAGGGCCTTTTGTTCTATGGCAACACCACCATCCCCTTCGTAGACCGTTTCCCCAAGGATACGGAGATTTACCGCCTGCTCACCACCCGCCCGGAGGACACGGCCAATGAACGCCGGACGGGATAAGGCCGGGGCCGCTTCGGGCCAAGTTGGCCCGAAGTACCGGCAGGAGAGCAAACAGACCAGACCCTCGGAGCGGCTTCGTCAGGACGGCGAAACCCCGCCCCACGGCGGGGGTGGGGCCGCCGATCCGAGCGCGGCGCGGGAGGCGCGGCGCTTCGAGAAGGCGGGGCGCAGGGCAGAAAAGACCGGCGCGAAGTTGGAGAAGGCCCAAAGCCGCCTCGCCAGACAGAAGCCGCCCAAACGTCCCGGCCCGGTCAAGACCGTGGGCAGGGCCGCCGGACATACCGTGCATGGCTTTGTGCATGGGAAAATCCACGAAGCCGAGCGCGAGAACGTGGGCGTGGAGGCGGGCCACCGGGTAGAACTGGCCGGGGAGACCGCCGTCCGGGGGACGGTGCGGATGGTCAAGCGGCGCGTCCGTACCAGCCCCGCCCGAAAGGTACGCAAGTGGGAGCGCAAGGACATCCGGGCCAAGGCCGGGTATGAGTTTCAACGGCAGGCGCGGGAGCATCCCGACCTGAACAAAAACCCCGTGGCCCGGTTTTGGAACAGGCGGCGGCTCAAAAAGCAGTATGCCAAGCAGGCCCGCGAGACGGCCCGGCAGGGTGCGAAGGCCGCCAAGAAAACGGCGGTCACGACGGAAAAGCTGGCCTACCATGCCGTCCTGTTCGTCAAGCGGCATCCCGTGGGCGTGCTGCTTGCGCTGGCCTGTGTGCTGCTGGTGGTAACGCTGCAATCCTGCGCCTCGTCCATGATGACAATGGGCAACGGCATGGTGGGCGCGGTGGCGGCCAGCACCTACCCCTCCGAGGACGGGGATATGCTGGCCGCCGAGGCCGCCTACTGCGGCATGGAGGCCGAACTGCAAAATTACCTCGACACCTACGAGCGTACCCACAGCTACGACGAGTACCACTACGATTTAGACGAGATCGAGCATGACCCCTATGTGCTGACCTCCATTCTCACCGCATGGCATGAGGGGGCGTGGACAATCGACGAGGTACAGGGGACGCTGCAAATGCTCTTTGACCGCCAGTATATCCTGACGGAAACTGTGGTAACAGAGCGGCGGTATTACATCGAAACCGAAACATGGACGGACGAGGACGGCAACACCCATACCGACAGCTACCGGGTGTACTACGATTACTACATCTGCACCGTCACCTTGGAGAACTTCAACCTCTCCCACCTTCCCATTTACATCATGGGGGAGGAACAGGTGGGCCGATATGCCCTCTACATGGCGACCCTCGGCAACAGGCCGGACTTGTTCGGCGGTACGGTGTTGGAGCCGACCCTGTATGACGTGCCGGAGGAATACCTTGCCGACCCGGAGTTTGCCGCCATTTTGGAAGAAGCGGAAAAGTACCTGGGCTACCCTTATGTGTGGGGCGGCTACTCTCCCAACACGTCGTTTGATTGTTCCGGTTTTGTTTCCTACGTCTACAATCAATGCGGCTGGGACTTCGGGCGGCTGGGGGCGCAGGGCCTCTACAATCTCTGCTCCCGCACGTCCTCACCCCGGCCCGGCGACCTCGTTTTCTTCACCGGGACATACGACACGCCGGGCGTCTCCCATTGTGGCATCTATGTGGGCGACGGCTGGATGCTGCATTGTGGAAATCCCATCGGCTATGCAAACCTCAACACAAGCTACTGGCAATCCCATTTCTACGCCTACGGGCGTCTACCGTAAAGGAGTGTGACAGAATGAGCGCGAAAATCGAGCGCATACAGAAGGACATCGACAAAGCCAAAGAAAAAATCTCCGAGTTTCAGACCCGTTTGAAGGAACTGGAACGGCAGAAAACCGAACAGGAGAACACCGAGATCGTGGAGGCCGTCCGGGGCATGGACATCTCCCTGTCCGACCTCGCGGCCTTTTTGAAGGCGGCGCGGGCCTCGGCCACTTCGGGCATTGGGGTCCCCGCGAAGCCTGCTTCGTGGGGAGAGGAGGAGCAAACGGAGCGGACGGATTTCGGCGGCCACGCCGCCGAAGGAGTAGAGCGCAGTTTGCAACGACGAGGCCCGAAGGCCACTGGCAGCATTGGGAAGGAGGACAGCGAGGAATGAGAAGATTTTGTACCCTGACGGCGGCGCTTTGCGCCGTCGTTCTGCTTTGCGGCTTTTCCACCGTGGCCTACGCGGGCGGCGGCGACGAGGGCCAGTACACTGGGGGCTATGAGGAAACGGCCCCTGCCCCGGAGCCGGAGCCGACCATCCAGCCGGGAGAGGGCTTTTCCGAGGACGGCAATCTTGTCATCCGCGACCTGCTGTATGACGGGCATACCAACAAGCAGTTTATCACCGTCCAGACCAAGGGCGGCAGCACCTTCTACATCGTCATCGACTACGACAAGCCCACCGACGAGGACAGCGAACAGTACGAGGCGTTCTTTCTGAACACTGTGGACGAGGCCGACCTGCTGGCCGTCATTGAGGCGGCGGGGACGGAACTTCCGGCCTGCTCCTGCGCCGACAGGTGCGCGGCGGGGACGGTGAACACAGCCTGTTCTGTCTGCGCCGTGAATATGGCAGAGTGCGCGGGCGCGGAGGCCCAGCCGGAGCCGGAGGACACCCCCGATCCTGCTGACGAGCCGGAGCCGGAGAAGGGCGGCGGCGGTATGCTGATTCTTGCCGTGGCCGTGGTGCTGCTGGCAGGCGGGGTCGGGTACTATTTCAAGGTCTACCGCGCGAAGAAGCTGGCCGCCGGGGACTGCGGCGAGTATGAGGACGTGGAGCCGGAGGACAGCGCCGAATGGCTGGACGGCGGGGACGGCTACGACGACGGCCCCCCGTGGGACGAGGACGAGGGGGAAAGCGAGGACGGGGAATGAGGTTTACCAACAGCCCCTTTGAAAAGATGATGCAGCAGGTTCCCCGCACCCTGCGCCCTACGCCGCCCAAGCCCCGGCGCGGCTCCCCCTGTGCGGGCTGCTCCTACTGGAACGGTGCGGCCTGCGTGGGCGTGTGCTACCGGGAACTTCGCGTCCGTAATTCTCCCGCTTCGGGCCAACTTGGCCCGAAGCGGGGAAAGTGAGCGGCATGGAGGCCCGCGAACTGACCCGTGCCGAGCGCACGGCCATCCGCAAGCTGGTAATTTCCATGTGCGCCAATTATGATAAGGAGTATGGATGCCTCCCCCTCGACTGCGATTGCTATATGCTGGGCAAATGCTGGACGGGCGCGTACTGCAAGTATTTCCGAAACGCTGTCCTCCCCCTCGACCCGGCACTGGAGCGGTCTTTGTCCGGCCCCGGCCACGCGCCGGAGCTGCGGCCCTGCGCCTTCTGCGGAAAGCCCTTCCCACAGGACGGCAAGCGGGCCTACTGCTCGGCGGCCTGTGTCACGGCGGCAAAGCACAGGCGGCAGCGCGAATATATGCGCCGCAAGCGGGCTGGAGAGTAGACATTTGGCTCCTGAAAAACCCTGATAAATCAAGGCTCCCCAGCCCCGGAACAGAGGGGGGTAATACGATTTCCCGCCCCGCCCCAGTTTTGGGGAGAAAAAGCTAACACAGCCAGCTTCGGGCCAACTTGGCCCGAAGCTGGGAAAGGAGGTATTCTCTTGGACAACATCCAAGGCTATGAGATACGGCAATCGACCCTGTTTGAAAATGGCCGGGGCTTTGCCCTCGGCCACAATCCAAAGGCCCCAAGCCCTTTTGTCACATGGCAGTTTACCGAGAAAGACGGCAAGCGGGATTATGAATGGGGCCACTACTTTGGCAGCCGGGACAAAGCCCTTGCCGACTACAATAACCGCGTCTTTGACTATGAGCGGCAGTATGGCGTTCAGCGTTTGGAGACGCAAGGCCCGGATTTCTACAAATACTACTCCACCCAGCGGCCCGTGGGCATCGGTACATTCCCCCGGCCCAAAGACAATCTTCCTGTGGGCGTTCTCAACTATGGGGAGCGCCGCTCCGTGGAGGGCGGCAGCTTCCGGGCATGGGGGGAACTGCTGTACCACGACCCCCTGACGGAAAAGCAGATCAGCGATTATGAACTCCGGCCCGCGCCGGGCAATCTGGATGTGCGGCGGCGCATGGACGAGCAGGCGCAGGCCGTCGGCAAATGGGAGGACAAGAAGCGCGTCCCCGAAGTAAAGCGCCTCACATGGTACTACTCTGATTTCGGTTCCTATGTGCCGAAGGAGTTTGTCACCCCGGAGCAGCTTGCCGCCTGTTTCCGTGGCATTGAATTGCAGGAGGCCGCCCGCGCACATAAGGCGGCGCAGAAAAAGGCCCCCTCCATCGCCGCGCAGCTTGCCAAGGGCGCGGAGCAGGCGGCCAAAGAAAACGCCGCACGGCCCGCCCCGGAGAAGAAGGACGAAAAAGAACGGTGACGCGCATCGGGCCAACTTGGCCCGATGCCGGAAAGGAGGAACTTCATGCAGGACAAGGACAACTATCTGAAAACGGCGGAACTCTCCACCGAGCAGAACTACAACCATATCGACGGCATCCTGAACAACGCCCCGCCCGCCCCTGTCCCGGAGCCGGGCCGGGGGCCGCTGGATAAGGTGAAGGAGCCGCCCCGGAAGAAGCGGAGCCGGGAACGGGAGGAACGATGACCAAGCGGCGCGTCCGAAGCGTCCCCCTCAACATTTGGGTCAAGCCGGAGGAATTGGAGGCCATACAGGAGCGTATGGCCTCCCTCGGCGTTCAGAACATGAGCGCCTTTGTCCGCAAGATGGCCCTCAACGGGTACGTCCTCAATGTAGACCTTGCGCCGGTCAGGGAACTTGTTTCCCTGCTCCGGCGCTGCTCCAACAATCTCAATCAGGTTGCCATCCATGTCAACACCTACGGCGGCCTTTATCCAAATGAGATACGGGATTTGCAGCAGGACTACAACGCCCTGTGGGAGCGCATGAACGACGTGCTGACACAGCTTGCGGCGGTCACGGCCCTGTGATCGCCGGGACAGGATTTGCAAAGTCTCGACAACATTGTTGTCCCCTTTCGGGCATGGTAAAATATAGGTGTAGGGGAGGAAAAAGACAGTTTGAAAGGGGCTGCATGATATGAGAATAATTGCAAAGATTTTGGCGATACCCTTCATCCTCGCGCTGACCCTCGTTGTGGCCGCGTTGAGTTTCCTCGCCGCCCTCGGCGGCTGGCTGTTCTCCGTGGCCGCCTCCATCCTCGGCCTGATGGGGCTGCTCACCCTCGTCATGGGCGGGGGCGCATACGCCGGGATCGGCCTGCTGGTGATGGCCTTCCTTGTCTCGCCCTACGGCATCCCCGCCGTGGCCGACTGGTTCATCGATCTGCTGGACAGCCTCAACTTCTCGCTGAAATCCTTTGTGGCAAGCTGACTACTTCGGGCCAAGTTGGCCCGAAGCTGGGGGCGGGGCGGCGGCTTCACGGCCGCCGCCCTTCTCATGGAAGGAGGGATGCCCACGGCAACGACCTATCTTAAAGCCCACCACATCAGCGCGGGCAGCACCATCGCGCAATCCATGAAAGACCGCTTCGACTACGGGCAAAACCCGGAAAAGACGCTGGACGGCGCGTTGACACTGGCCTACGAGTGCGACCCCAAGACCGCCGACGCGGAGTTTCTTTTGAGCAAGGCCAAGTATAAGGCCGTCACGGGCCGGGAGCAGAAGCGGGACGAGGACGTGCTTTGCTATCAGATCCGTCAATCCTTCCCGCCCGGCGAACTGGATGCAGAGGCGGCGCTAAAGGTCGGCTACGAACTGGCAATGCGCTGGACAAAGGGCAATCACGCCTTTTTTGTGGTGTCACACATCGACAGGCCACACCCCCATTGTCACATCTACTACAACTCGACCTCGCTGGACTGCACCCGGAAGTTTCGGGATTTCCTCGGCTCGGCCCGCGCCCTGCGGCGGCTCTCTGACCGGGTGTGCATCGAGCATGGCCTTTCCACCATCAAAAACCCCAAGCTGAAAAGCAAGGGCCGGTTCCTCCATTACGGGGCGTGGCTGGGCGGCGACAAGCCGCCCACCTTCCAAGAGCGGCTGCGGCGGCAGATCGACGCCGCCCTTGCGGAAAGGCCCGCCGACTTTGCCGACTTCCTCCGGCGCATGGAGGCGGCGGGCTTCGAGGCCAAGACGGTGCGCGGCGGCGCGCTCTCCTTCCGCGCCCCGGCCTTCGGGCAGGAGCGGTTTACCCGCCTCCGGGCCGACACCCTCGGCCCGGAGTACACCCCGGAGGCCATACGCGCCGCAATCGGCGGCAGGGCCGCCGCTCCACGTCAAAAGAAAAAAGTCAACCTTGTCATCGACATCGAGGCCAAGCTACGCTCCGGCAAAGGCCCCGGCTACGAGCGGTGGGCCAAGGTGTTCAACCTCAAGCAGATGGCCGCCGCCCTCCAATACTTGCAGGAAAACGGCCTGACCGACTATGCAGAACTTTCCGACAGGGCGGCCAAGGCCACCGACGCTTTTCATACGCTGGAATGGCAGATAAAAAGCATAGACGCCGACTTGCAGAGAAGCGGCGAACTCATGGCCGCCGTGGTGGACTACGCCAAGACCCGCGCTGTGTTCGACGGCTACAAGGCCAGCCGGTACAGCCGCAAGTATCTGGCCGAGCATGAGGCCGACATCCAGACCAACCGGGCGGCGCGGGCCGCCTTCTCCCGGCTGCTGGGCGGGGGAAAGCTGCCCAAAATGGAGGCATTGAAAAAGGAGCGCCAACGGCTGCTTGCCGAGAAGCGGACGGCCTACGCCGACTTCAAAAAGGCAAGGGCCGAGATGCGGGAGGTCGTGACGGCCAAGGCCAACATTGACCGCCTGCTGGAAGTCACCGGCGAGAGCCGGAACAAGGAAATGGAGCGATAGCGACATGACGCAACAAAGAGGATGCGGAGCATCCGCTTCGGGCCAACTTGGCCCGAAGTGCCGGGTTTGGGGAGGCTCCCCAACAAGCAGTTTCACGGCCCCGTGGGGCCGTGAAACTCGCGGGTGTCTATACACCCGCCCTGCTTGCCGTTTTGCGAAACCCCGGAAACTGCACAATTCAATCCCTTCGTTACATCCTTGCTTACAGGCGTAAAGAGAAATAAAATGAAAAGGAAAAATTACATTATTTCATGCAACCAAAGGCAAAAAACGGGAAGTAGATAGGTGAAGGGCCCTTACATAGACCATAGGAGGTGGCAGGATGGAGGACAACCAAATTGTAGATTTATATTGGGCAAGAAGCGAGAGCGCAATTATGGAAACCGCATCAAAATACGGGAAATACTGTCATGCCATTGCGTATAACATTCTCTGTGATCAAGAGGATGCGGACGAGAGCGTAAACGATACCTACCTCGGCGCGTGGAACGCCATGCCTCCCCACCGTCCGTCCATCTTGCGTTCTTTCCTCGGCAAAATTACCCGGCGCGTATCTCTCAAGAAATGGCGGGACAGCCACCGGGACAAGCGTGGCGGCGGCGAAGTTTCCCTTGCCCTTGACGAACTTTCAGAGTGTGTACCATCAAATGTTATGGTGGAGGATGAAATTATGGCGGCGGAGCTGTCAAAAGCACTCAATAGCTTTATCGCCAATCTGCCAGCTACGGAAAGGCAAGTCTTTCTCTGCCGCTACTGGTATCTGGACTCTATCGAGCAAATCAGCACAGACTTTAGTTTTAGCATCAGTAAAGTAAAATCCATGCTCCACAGGACAAGGGCAAAGCTACTTTTACATCTAAAAAAGGAGGGAGTGGCATGAACGCAAGTCACATTCTTGACGCACTGGGAACGATTGACGATAAATACATTATTGAAGCAAAGGAGCGGAGTTTTATGAATACAACGAAAAAAGCCCGAAATATGAAGCGGACGTTGGCGCTGGTCGCGGTGATTGCCGCGTTGCTGACCCTTTGCGGATTTGCCGCATACCAGTTAGGCTGGTTCGACCCGTGGCTGCAAAAGCCGTCTGCCGACCCGGTGCAGACCGTCCAAAGCGCGATTGAAGGTCAGGCCGGGAAGGAATATACAATCAGCGTGCGCGTTGATGAAATCAAGGTCGATGAAGATGAAACGGCGCGTGTCGCGGCCATGTATTCCGGCAGTGAGCTTGCCCAGGCGCGGGGCTGGACGGACGAGTATCTGGCAAAACACTTTGTTGTGGTATATGCAGACTATTATGTGGAGTACGACCACACAAAGACCTTTATGGACGACGGCCAGACGCAGCAGTATTTTTACTTGACCCAGGACACGGAAACCGGGGAATGGACGATCAGCGACAACACCTCACCGGATACAAGCGCGACCTCCAATGTTGTGTGGGAATATGAGCCGCTTTTAAGCTCCAAACTCCCCGCATTTCCGTTTCAGTTTGATTTGCCCTATTCGACCATTAAAGCAGAATGCGATACCGGCACCCTCATAGGCTATCAAGACCACGACGGCACAGCTTATCCGCAGGGCAAACAGCTATCACTCCCAAGCGGCAGTACCCTTTACTGGACGCCCCAGGCAGAGGAAAATTATAAATATGAGCCTTCTGTCGAAATCACCTTTACCATCTACGATGAAGATGAAGCGACTTTTACCGGCTCTATCTCAATTCAAGCTGAAACAGCCGGGAGCGGTTCGGAAACTGTTGTTTACTCCGCTGTACTCAATGAAGGGTCGGGTCTTTCAATGGCACAGGCAACCGACACAGAGGGAGCGGTTATCACAGTCGCATTTAAGCCGCTTGAAAATTAGCCGCCCATTTGTGAAAAGGAAATAGATAATATGAGAAAGCGCTTGGGTGCAATAATCGGTGCGGTATGCGGTGCTACTCTCATTCTCTTTGGAACGGTTGGAGTTTGGACTTCAAACATGACCTATCAAATAATCGACGCAATGCCGGATACGCATGTAGTCAGTCGGGGTGCTACTACTCCGGTTTGTATAGCTTTCATCATTTTAGGCGTGGGCTTAACCTCTTGGGGCATATACAAATTAGGTGAGTAGCACCACCCATATCCTGAAATCGACCACCTATTGAAAAACAATAGCGGAGCAATCTCCAAATCCCTATACTAAAAGTGCAAGGAGCCGAGTGGAAAGGAGGTGGCATAATGCAAGTTGAAGTGAAGATAGATGAAAACTGCAAAGACCCGAAAATCATCATTGTTGCCGACAAAATGACGGACGAAATAGGCGCTCTTGTGCAAAGCCTTTCCGCGTCTTACCCAAATGTCATTGCGGGTTTTTCCGGGGACGAGGTTCGGCTGCTGGAAGAAAACGAGATCGTCCGTATCTATGCGGCAAACCAAAAGGTCTATGCTCAAACGGCAAACCGAGAGTACATTTTGCGCCCCCGGCTCTATGAATTGGAGGAACGGCTGAACAAGCGGCTCTTTGTGCGTATCTCCAATTCTGAAATCGTAAATCTGAAAAAGATTGTTCGGCTCGATTTAAGCATGAGCGGCACTATTTGCGTCGAGCTGAACAATCAGACAACCGCTTATGTTTCAAGGCGTTATGTCACCAAAATTAAACAAGCATTAGGGATTTAGGAGGTGTCCGGCAATGAAGAAAAAAGTATTGTTCAGAAGTCTTTTCGGTCTGCTCTCCGGCGTTGCGTTAGGCCAGCTTATCGCAATCGTCATATCCGCCATAAAAGGCGACGGCTCGTTTTACGCTGTCATTCCCGAATTGGTGAATGATTTTGGCGGGGAACAATCCGCAGTTATCGTACAGACGATCTTGCTCGGTGTGTCTGGCGCGATTGTAGGCGCGGCTTCGGTGATATGGGAGCTTGACAGGTGGGGCTTGACAAAGCAGACTGGAGCGCATTTCTGCCTGTTTGCTATCCCCTTTACCATTGTCGCCTATGTTCTGTACTGGGTTCCCCGTTCTGTCGGCGGCGTAGCCGCTTCGGTTATCGTTCTGGTGGTGATTTATGCCGCCATTTGGTGTGGGGCCTACTTCTCCGCCAAGAGAAAAATACAGAAAATCAATGACCAGCTTCACAGGGAATAGGGTGATTTGATGGAGGCCATGCAATGGATATTATGCCCTGCCTGCAACAACAAGACCCGGATCAGAATACGGGATGATACGATACTTGAAAACTTCCCGTTGTTTTGTCCGAAGTGCAAACAGGAAACGCTAATCAATGTAAAACAACTGAATATGTCAGTTATCAAAGAGCCAGACGCAAAGACGCAGAGCCGATAACACGCAG
>ERZ1106939.1177-NODE-1177-length-20888-cov-17.278740_pt1 | contig 20888 bp, 18 predicted proteins | sample MGYA00403669_ERZ1106939 | MGnify/ENA primary metagenome ERZ1106939 (study PRJEB35170, sample SAMEA104062447) | human gut metagenome | biome: human gut; feature: human-associated habitat; material: faeces | place: Denmark | collected 2012-09-28 ...
CCTTACCGGCAGCCGCGAACTGTGCGACCTGACCGATGTTGGAGGCCTTGGAGGCCTGGCCGCCGGTGTTGGAGTAGACCTCGGTGTCGAATACGAAGATATTTACGTCTTCACCGGAAGCGAGGACATGGTCAACGCCGCCGAAGCCGATATCATAGGCCCAGCCGTCGCCGCCGAAGATCCAGCAGCTCTTCTTGTTGAGGTAGTCCTTCTGCGCGAGTATCTCGGATGCCAGCGAGCATGCCGGGCAATCGCAGTGTACTGCGCCTGCGGCCTTTGCCTGCTTCATGTGCTCGAGCATGCCTTCGGCCTTGTCGCCGAACATCTGCTTGGCCTGATCCGAGCCGAAGAAGGCGATGCAGTCGTCAACGGGCAGGATATCCTCTTCAAGCTCCTTGACAAAGGCCTTGGAGGCTTCCTGGTTTGCTTCATTGTCGCCGTAGGTGTCCAGCCAGCTCTGTGCGGCCTGCTTGAGCTCTGCGCAGCAGCCGGGCAGAGCGACGAGCTGCTCGACCTTGGCCTTGAGGTCGTCGCGGATCTTCTTCTGGCCGAGGTACATGCCGAGGCCGTGCTCCGCGTTATCCTCGAACAGGGAGTTGGCCCAGGCAGGACCCTTGCCTTCCTTGTTGACGGTGTACGGGCTGGTGGCAGCCGGGCCGCCCCAGATGGACGAGCAGCCGGTCGCGTTGGAGATCATCATGTGATCGCCGAACAGCTGCGTGATCAGGCGGGCATAGCTCGTCTCGGCACAGCCGGCGCAGGAGCCGGAGAACTCAAGCATGGGCTGACGGAACTGGCTTCCCTTGACAGTGAAGTCCTGAAGCTCCTTCTTCTCGGCAACAGCGGAGACCATGTAGTCGAACACGGGCTGCTGCGCTTCCTGGCCCTCCAGCGGCTGCATCGTCAGCGCGCCGACCGGGCAGACGTGCGTGCAGACGCCGCAGCCCATGCAGTCGAGCGGAGAGATGGCCATGGAGAACTTGTAAACGCCCTTGCCGGCGCCGACCTTGAAGTCGACCGCCTTAGTCTGAGCGGGCGCGGCGGCCAGCTCGTCGGCAGTGAGCGCGAACGGGCGGATGGTCGCGTGCGGGCAGACATAGGCGCACTGGTTGCACTGGATGCACTTGGCGCTGTCCCACTCGGGCACGGAGACGGCCACGCCGCGCTTCTCATACGCGGAGGCGCCGAGCTCGAACGTGCCGTCGGCATGGTCGACGAACGCGGAGACAGGCAGGCTGTCGCCGTCCATCTTGCCGACCGGGGTGAGGATGTCGCGCACCATCTTGACGGTGGCCGGGCGGCCGGTCAGCTCCTTGGCGGGCGCTTCGTCAACGGCGTCGGCCCAGTCAGCCGGGACGTCGATCTTCACATACGCAGTCGCGCCGAGGTCGATGGCCTTATAGTTCATCTCGACCACGTCCTGACCCTTCTTCATGTAGGAGGCCTTGGCCTTCTCCTTCATGTAGCGGATGGCGTCCTCCTCCGGCATGATCTTCGCCAGAGAGAAGAATGCAGACTGCAGGATGGTGTTGTTGCGCTTGCCCATACCGATCTGGATGGCCAGGTCAATGGCGTTGATCGTGTAGAGCTGGATGTTGTTCTTGGCAATGTAACGCTTGGCGGAGGCGTCCAGATGGTGGCTGAGCTCCTCGGGCGTCCACTCGCAGTTGATCATGAACACGCCGCCGGGCTTGACGTCCTGAACCATCTTGAAGCCCTTGGTGATGTAGCTCGGGTTGTGGCAGGCAACAAAGTCGGCCTTATTGATATAGTACGGGCTCTTGATCTCGTGATCGCCGAAGCGCAGGTGGCTGATGGTCACGCCGCCGGTCTTCTTGGAGTCATACTGGAAGTAGGCCTGCACGAATTTATCGGTGTGGTCGCCGATGATCTTGATGGAGTTCTTGTTGGCGCCGACGGTGCCGTCACCGCCGAGACCCCAGAACTTGCAGGCAATGGTGCCCTCGGCAGAGGTGTCGGGCGCGTCCGTCTCCGGCAGGGAGAGGTTGGTCACGTCGTCAACGATGCCGATGGTGAACTGACGCTTCGGGTTCTCGCTCTTGAGCTCCTCATAGACCGCGAACACGGAGGCCGGCGGGGTATCCTTGGAGCCGAGGCCGTAGCGGCCGCCGGTGACGACGATGTCGTTGCGGCCGGCGTTGGCCAGCGCGGTGACGACGTCGAGGTACAGGGGCTCGCCCTGTGCGCCGGGCTCCTTCGTGCGGTCGAGCACGGCGATCTTCTTGCAGGTCGCCGGGATGGCCGCGATGAGCTTGTCGGCACGGAACGGACGGTACAGGCGGACCTTCACGAGGCCGACCTTTTCGCCGTGGGCGTTGAGGTAGTCGATGACCTCCTCGGCCACGTCGCAGATGGAGCCCATGGAGATGATGACACGGTCAGCATCCGGGGCGCCGTAGTAGTTGAACAGCTGGTAGTTGGTGCCGATCTTGGCATTGATCTTCGCCATGTACTCCTCGACCAGCTCCGGCACGGCGTCGTAGTACTTGTTGGACGCCTCACGGTTCTGGAAGAAGATGTCGCCGTTTTCATGGCTGCCGCGCATCTGCGGATGCTGCGGGTTCAGACCGCGCTGACGGAAGGCATTGACCGCATCCATGTCCACCATATCAGCCAGATCATCATAATCCCAGACGGCGATCTTCTGGATCTCGTGCGAGGTACGGAAGCCGTCAAAGAAGTTCAGGAACGGAACACGGCCCTTGATGGCGGCCAGATGCGCCACGGGGGACAGATCCATGACTTCCTGCACGTTGCCCTCGGCGAGCATGGCGAAGCCGGTCTGGCGGCATGCCATAACGTCGGACTGGTCACCGAAGATGGACAGGGTGTGCGAAGCGAGTGCGCGGGCCGTCACGTGGAACACGGCCGGGAGCAGCTCACCGGCGATCTTGTACATATTCGGAACCATGAGCAGCAGGCCCTGAGAAGCGGTATACGTCGTCGTCAGAGCGCCGGCATTCAGCGAACCGTGGACAGCGCCGGCTGCGCCGGACTCTGCCTGCATTTCCTGCACACGGACCTTCGTGCCGAAGATGTTCTTACGACCGGCGGCGGACCACTGATCGACCAGGTCGGCCATCGGGCTCGACGGGGTGATCGGGTAAATGGCAGCCACTTCCGTAAAGGCGTAGGACACGTGGGCGGCAGCATTGTTGCCGTCCATCGTAACGAGCTTTCTTGCCATAAACTTCATCTCCTATTTCTCTTATGCGTTAGCCTATATTTGTGCAATGGGTACCTATCAGCCCATTCACGTCAACATGATAACACAGTTGCAAAAAAACGTAAATAATAGTTTTTTGATTCGTATTTCATATTTCGAAACGTTATTATTGAAAACATGCAAGTTTCTGAGGAAAAACCGGCATTTTCACGGAAAACGCCTACTTTTTTCGCTGTTTTTTCGCTTGTGATTTCTCGCCTATTGTTATATAATATATCACTGCTGTTAAGAAAGGGGCTGTCTACATGGTCAAAATCGAACAATCGAATGGCACCATCAGCATCACCAACGAAGTATTCACAAACCTTGCAGGCGACGCCGCGACCAGTTGCTTCGGCGTGAAGGGCATGGTCGGCCGCAGCAAGGACAGCGGTCCGTTCCAGCTTCTGCGCAGAGAATCCATGTCCAAGGGCGTCAACGCCACGTTCGCCGACGACGGGAGCATCTCGCTCGAGCTGCACATCGCAGTCGATCACGGCGTGAACATTTCCGCGCTCGCCCACAGCATCATCAACGAGGTCAGCTATAAGGTCAATCAGGCCACCGGCGTGCCCGTTGCGCGTGTGGACGTGTTCGTGGATTCCATGTTCCTCGATTGAGCAGGGACATTTCGCATCGCTTCCCCTCCCGGGAGCCGCGCTTCCGGGCCATTTTCATTTCCCCCGTCGGAGGTGTACAGATTTGAGAGAAATTATTGATGCCGCAGCGCTTCGGGAGATGCTCCTGTGCGCGAATGCGGCACTGGAAGAAAACAAACAACGCATCAACGAGCTCAACGTCTTCCCTGTTCCGGACGGTGACACCGGCACGAACATGAGCCTGACGATGAACTCCGCCGCCATCGAGCTCGGCCGCAAGCAGACCGACACCGTCGGCGCCGTGGCCGACTGCGCCGCCAGCGCCCTGCTGCGCGGTGCGCGCGGCAACTCCGGCGTCATCCTGTCGCTGCTGTTCCGCGGGATCGCCAAGTCCCTCAAGGGCCGCGAGAACGCCAACGCCGCAGAGTTTGCCGCCGCCGTCTCCGCCGGTGTGGACGCCGCCTACAAGGCCGTCATGAAGCCGGCCGAGGGCACGATCCTCACCGTCAGCCGTCTGGGTGCACAGGCCGCCGTGGAGTTTTCCAAGGAGAGCACGGACTTTGAGGCCATGCTCGAGGCGCTGCTCGCCGCTGCGCGCGAGGCGCTGGCCGACACGCAGAACATCAACCCCGTGCTGCGCCGCGCAGGCGTGGTCGACGCCGGCGGCGAGGGCTTCGTGCTCGTCATGGACGCCATGCTCGGCTATCTGCAGGGGCGCACCGCCGCCCCCGTGACCGCGGCCGCTCCGGCTGCCGCCGCCGCACCGAAAGAGGGCGCGGATTTCTCCGAGTTCGACACCGGAGAGATCACGTTCGGCTACTGCACGGAGTTTATCGTGGCGCGCGAAAACAGCAAGAGCCCCGAGTTGCTGCGCTCGTTCCTCAACAACCTCGGCGACTGTGTCGTCGTGGTCGATGATGATGAGATCATCAAGGTGCACGTGCACACGAACGTGCCCGGCGAGGTGCTGACCGAGGCGCTGACCTATGGCCCGCTCCAGACCGTGAAGATCGAAAACATGCGCAACCAGCACACTGCCCTCTCCGGCAGCGACGCCCCCGCCGCGCCCGAGGCAGAGCCCGCGCCCGAGGCAGAGCCCGCTGTGGCCGCGCCCGAAAAGCAGTTCGGCGTCGTGGCCGTGTCCGCCGGCGAAGGCATGGCGAACCTCTTCCGCGAGCTGGGCGTCGACCGCGTCGTCACCGGCGGCCAGACCATGAACCCCTCCACGGAGGACATCCTCACCGAGGTCAACAAGACCCCGGCGGAGATCGTGTTCGTGCTGCCGAACAACAAGAACATCATCATGGCCGCCCAGCAGTGCATCCCGCTGTCGGACAAGAAGGTCATCGTCATCCCGACCAAGACCGTGCCGCAAGGCATCACCGCGATGCTCTCGTTCGACCCGGCAAGCGCCGAGGACGTGATCGAGGCCGAGATGAGTGCCGCGATCGAGAGCGTGCACACCGCGCAGGTCACCTACGCCGCGCGCGACTCCGATTTCGACGGGCACGACATCCACAAGGGCGAGTATCTGGCGCTGATGGACGGTGCGCTGCTCGGCAGCAACGCGGACCTGGACAAGGTGCTGCTTACGATCGCCGATGCCGCCACGGATCTCGACCCCGAAATCGTCTCCATCTACTACGGTGAGGACGTGAAGGCCGATGCCGCGCAGCACGCAGCCGAGCTGATCGGCGGGCGTCTGCCGATGTCGGACGTGAACGTAGTCGACGGCGGCCAGCCGGTCTATTACTACATGATCTCGTTTGAATAAACCATGCGCCAAAGCAAACCGCCCCGGTTTTCACCGGGGCGGTTTGCTCTTTGTGTTCGGTTTTATCGCTCCTGCGCGCGGATCAGGTTCTTGTAGAAATCGACCGCGCCGGGCAGGCAGTTATATTCGATGTTCTCGTCGATGCCATGCATGCCCTTCATCTGCTCGGGCCCGAAGACCACGGGCGCAAAGCGCAGGCAGTTGCTGCAGATCTCCTGATAGAACTGCGCATCGGTCGCGCCGGTCATGACATAGGGGCTCACGGGCAGGCCCGGGAACGTCTCGCCGATGACCTGCTCCACCTGACGGAAGGCTTCGCCGTGGATGTCCACGGTCTCGGAGTAGTCATTGGCGTGGATGACCTCCATCTCCAGCCCGTGCTTTTCGGCAAGGCGGCGGATGATGGCAAGGCTCTCCTGCTCTCCCTGATGCGGGATGAAGCGCATGTTTGCGCCCAGCGTTGCCTCCTGCGGCAGGACGTTATACGCATCGGCACCGGACTGCATCGTAAAGGCGATCGTCGTGTGCAGCATTGCCCCCGCCTGCGCCGACACGCGCGGCAGCACCAGCTTCATCAGCGGCTGGAACAGCCAGAGGTTGCCCATCACGAGCCGCAGTCCGAACGGCGCATAGGGCGCAAGGCGCGCGAACATGGCCGAGACCTCCGGCAGGAACTTTCTGCGGAACGGGTCGTGCTTTTCCACGTCCGTCACGAATGCGGACAGGCGCGCGATGGGGCTGTTCGCCATCGGCGCACTGGCGTGGCCGCCGTTGCTGCGGGCGGTGAATTTCACGTCCGCCTTGCCCTTTTCAAACACGCCCACCATGGCAAAGTTTCCGGGGATGCCGCCGATCGGCTCGGTGATGATGCCGCCGCCCTCGTCGCAGACGAGAAACGGGCGCACACCGCGGCGCTTGAGCTCGGCAACGATCTTCGGCGCGCCGTCGCCCGCCCACTCCTCCGTGCAGGACGAGGAGAGATAGACGTCATTGGCAGGCTCATACCCGGCGGCGAGCAGCTCCTCGACCGCCTGGAAAAACGCCATGAGCGAGGCCTTGGTGTCCGACGCACCGCGTCCCCAGACCTTGCCGTCGGCAATGTCGCCGGAAAACGGCGCGTGCGACCATGTGCCCTCGGCGGGCACGACATCCTGATGGCTCATGAGCACGATCGGGCGGTCATGCGCCTTGCCCTTCCAGCAGAAGAGCAGGTTGCCGTCGATGACCGTGCGCTCAAGCTTTTCGTGCACGAGCGGGAACAGCTGCGCAAGCTGCGCGTGGAAGCGCTCGAAGCGCTCCGGGGCATAGACGTTGGCATACGACGTGGTGTCGCAGCGGATCATGGCAGCGAGCTTTTCAGCGTAAGCCATGGCGCGGTCTGCATCCGGCTGCGGCTGATAGGCGGATTTTTTCTTCGGCATGAGCACGGCGTGCGCCACAGCCGCCCCCAGCGGGGCCAGCGGTGCGAGCGCGAGATATCCGGGACGGAATTTCATTTTGTTTCACCCTCCTGATTCTGTTTGCGGTAGAGCGCGTAGGCGATGCCGATGGCCAGCGCACCGCTCGGAACGATCATGAAGCTGGTCGAGCCCGTCAGCGACGGGACGAGCATGAACAGCACGCTCATCATGACCAGCGGTGCAATGGCAACGCGGATGTTCTTGCGGAAATACTGATACGCCATCGCGCCGAAGAGCGCGGGGACGACGTTTGCAAACGCCGGCTGGAGCACGGGGCTCTGCAGCACGGGCTGCAGCGGCACGAGCAGTGCCACGCCGAGCGCGAGCACGACGATGGTAACGAGCGAGCTTGTCGCGATTGAGAGCGTCGAGATGATCTCGTTTTCCGCAGTGCCGGTCTTGGTGCCGGCAATGTCGCGCGCGTTGACCGCGCACGGGATCTTCATGTTGATGAGGTTGCCGGTGATGAAGGCGAGATAGCCGCCGCCCGCGCCGAGCATGGGCGTGTAGATGAGAAACTCTGCCACGCTTGCGACCGCCCACACAACGCCGACGGACAAAAAGCCCTTGCCGACGGCGCCCATGTCGGGCATCGCACCGAGGAATGTGCCGATGAGAAACGGTGCGCCGACAAGCAGCACCAGCGTGATCACGCACACGGCGCGGCCGAGCACGTGCGTGCGGCGGTTAAACTGTTCCAGATACACTTTGCGTTCGGTTTCGTTCATGATATTCCCCTCCTTACAGGCGCACGAGCACGGCCGCCGCCATGCCGATGAGCATACTGCCGGCGATGGAAAAGCTCTCGAGCCATGCCATATTCTTCTTCTCGGCCAGATACACGAACAGCGCCATCGCCGCCGCCGACACGGCCACGACCACCAGCGGCGTCCAGTCGCCGGCGCAGGTGAACAGCCCCTCGCCGGACACGAACGCACCGATGTAACTGCCGATGTACGCGCAGACGAGGCCGATGAACATGGCCGTCATAGCGCTGTCGCCGAAGCCGACGCCGGAGGCGGATTTCGCCCCGTCGTTGCCGAGGCGCTTGAGGTAGCGCTTGTTGAAGAAGATGGACAGGAGCATGCCCCAGATGATGCAGAAGCTCATCAGCAGGGCGATCGTCGTGAAGGCCTGCGGCGTCATTTCGGCAGCGGACAGCGCGTGCATGCCGACCTGCTCGGCGGCAGCCTGCGCGACCTGCGTCTCATAATGCAGCGCGCCGATGACGGACAGACGCAGCCACGGCCACGGCGTGCCGAGGCTGCCGGACAGGGCGATGACGCCGAGCAGGATGCCGACGCTCGGCAGAACCGAGAATGTAGCGCTCGACGTGATGGCGCGCTTCATGCGTGCGGGGTCCATGCCGATGGCCAGACCCGCGCGGTACGAGCGCACAAGGAACACGACGCACACCGCCGCGACGAACGCGATGATGCCGCCGCAGATCGCGTACATAGGTGCGCTGTTGAGCTGGGCTAAGATGTTGTTCATAAATGTTCTCCTCCCCGGTAACGGCCGGTATCCGTATATGAAAAGGCCCGCATGGCATATACCGTGCAGGCTTTTTTCACAGCTTATTGCGCGCCGCCGGCCGGCCCGGATACAGCCGGGCGGATGTTGGACGCGGTCAGGTAAGACTGAAACAGCAGCATGCCCGCAATGGCGACCAGCATAAGCTGCTGCGCGCCGGCGCGGTCATCCGGCAGGGCGGTGATGCACAGGAACGCCGCAAACTGGCTCCAGAAAATGCTCTTGACGGCTTTCGGGCGGCCATAGGCAAAGCCCGCAAGCTCATAAAACGCGATCAGCGCGGCGCACAGCGCCAGGATCTCAACCGCATAGGCAGAGATGGTGGGGTTGATGATGTTGACCTTATAGCTCACGATCAGCCAGAACACGAGCAGCACCATCGGCATGGACGCACACACGAGCGCGCCGGCGTCATTCTCCCGCTCACCGGGGGCGAGCATCCGGCGCGCGAACACCGCGCCCGTCACGACCGCGAGCACGGCAAGAACCCGCTGCAGGCCGGGCTCGGAGAGCGCGCCGCTGCTCAGCAGCAGCCAAAGGCCGCCGAGCGCGAGCATTGCGCCGAGCAGGACACCGCCGACCGCGCGCGCGCGCTTTGACGCCGCGAACGCCGCGGGAAGCGAGTCCGGAAAGCTGGTGTGCGGCTGATTCTTTACCCGGAAGCACACGACGGCCAGCACCGCCGCGGCAACGGCGATCATCAGCGCGACGACGTACGGCCAGATGCTTCCGTGTACGGCAAGGCCGGTCTCGGCCTCAAAGCAGGCCTGATCCTGCAGCCAGCGAAAAAAGATCCCGAATGCTGACAGCACAGCTGTACAGCAGCAGATCACCCAAGCATTTTTGCGCATAACAAACTACCTGTCCCAATACATATTTAATAGACCTATTTTATACTGATTTCCCCGCTGCGTCAAGGCACAAAACGCCCCGCGCGGCAGAAAGGAGGCGGTGCGGATGCGCAGGGTCATCCTGCTGTCGCTGCTGCTCGTGGCGCTGTCGCTGCTGATCCCGTGGCTTGCGGTCACGCTCGCCCCGGCCGGAGAGGAGGCTTCCCTGCCCGTCCCGTCCGTGCCGGTGTCGGACAACGTCGCGCCCGACGGCGCAACGCCCATCACAGCGCTGTGCGGCGATGCACTCATCGAAACGACCATGGCCGACTGGCTGCCCGGCGTGGTGGCCGCCGAGATGCCCGCCTCCTTCGCGCCTGAGGCGCTGCGGGCACAGGCCGTCGCCGCGCGCACCTACATCCTCCGGCGCGTGCGCGGCGGCGGCGCAAACCATCCGGAGGCCGGCATCTGCGACCAGTACACCTGCTGCTGCGCGCACAAGGACGATGCGGCGCTGCGCGCGCAGTGGGGCAAGGATTATGCGCGCAACATGGCGCGCATCCGGCAGGCCGTCGCCGACACGGACGGGCAGTATCTCGTCTACGACGGGCAGCTCATCCGTGCGGTGTTTCACGCCGCGTCCGCCGGGGCGACCGAGTGCAGTGCTGCACTCTGGGGCGGCGATGCGCCGTATCTTGTGAGCGTGTCCTCCCCGGAGACGGCGCAGGACGTGCCAAACTACGTCTCCACAGCCGAGATCGCAGCCGACGCCGTGCAGGATGCCGTGCTGGACCGTTATCCGGACTGTGTGCTCGGCGACGATCCGAGCGCATGGTTCGGCACGCCGGTGCTCGATGACAGCGGCCGTGTGGCGAGCATCCCCGTCGGCTCGGAGACACTCACGGGTGCGCAGGTGCGCGCGCTCTTTTCCCTGCGCTCGGCGGCATTTTCCGTCGCATACGGCGGCGGGATATTCACCTTCACCGTCACCGGCAGCGGCCACGGCGTCGGCATGAGCCAGTACGGCGCGAACGTCATGGCAGCGCACGGCAGCGGCTACGCCGACATTCTCGCGCACTACTACCCCGGCACAGCGCTCATCCGCGCCGAGAGCTGAACGAAACGTGAAAAAGAGACGTCCGGAGACGTCTCTTTTTCTTATTTTATGCTCACTTTTGCGCCGCGGGGTCCGTGTATGTGTTCTCGTCCACATAGTAAACCGTCATGTCTGCGGTCGCGATGAGCTTGTCCGTATCGTCGAACACCTCCGCCGTGACAAGGCCGGTCGTGCGGCCTGCCTTGACCACGCGGCCGCGCGCCACGAGCTTTTCCGTGTCCTTGGCGCGGCGCAGGAAATGGATGTTGCTGTCGAGCGTCACGGTGATGCGCCCGCCGGTGCGCGCGGCGACGCCGGTCGCCACGTCGCAGAGCGTGAAGATCAGCCCGCCGTGCGCCATGCCGAGCGGGTTGAGACTCTCCGGCGCGAGCTTGACCTCGACAACGCTGGTGCCGTCGCCGACCTCTGTGACGACGATGTGGTTGTGGGAATTGAAGCCCTCGAATTCATTATAACGAAACGGGTCAAGATAGACCGCTTTGTTTTCCATCTGTATAGTTTGTTCCATGTTGGGATACGCCTCCGTCCAGATTACATTCAGGGCGTTATCATACCACGTTCGCACGTTTTCGTCAAAACAATTTTTCCTTCCCGCACCTGCGCCGTGACCACATCGCCGCGCCGGAGTGAGCCGTCGAGCAGCATCCCCGCCGCCTGATCGGCGATCGTGCTCTGGATCGCCCGGCGCAGCGGCCGCGCCCCGTACACGGGATCGTAGCCCGTCGCCGAGAGCGCATCGAGCGCCGCATCCGGCACGCGCAGCTCTACGCCTGCGCGCTCCATGCGCCGGTTGACCGTGCCGAGAAGCTTCTGCGCGATCCGGCGGGTATCGGCGCGCGTGAGCTTGTGAAAGACGATGATCTCGTCGACGCGGTTGAGAAACTCCGGCCGGAACGTCTTTTTCAGATCGGACATGACCATGCTGCGGATCTCGGCATCCGTGCGCCCCGCGTCCGCGCCCGTCTGCTGTGCAAAGCCGAGACTGCGGCGGCTGTCGGTGATGGCCTTCGCCCCGACGTTCGAGGTCATGACCACGACCGCGTTGCGGAAGTTCACCTTGCGCCCGAGCGAGTCCGTGAGCTGCCCATCCTCCATCACCTGCAGCAGAAGGTTAAAGACGTCCTCGTGCGCCTTTTCGATCTCGTCGAAGAGCACGACGGCATAGGGCTTGCGCCGCACCTTCTCCGTGAGCTGACCGCCCTCCTCGTGCCCGACATACCCCGGCGGCGAACCGATGAGCCGCGACACGCTGTGCCGCTCCATATACTCCGACATATCCACGCGGATGAGCGCCTGCTCGTCGCCGAAGAGCGCCTCAGCCAGCGCGCGGCAGAGCTCCGTCTTGCCGACGCCGGTCGGTCCGAGGAAGAGAAAGCTGCCGATCGGCCGGTTCGGATCGCCGAGCCCGACGCGGCTGCGGCGGATGGCGTTCGAGACCGCGCACACCGCCTCCTCCTGCCCGACGACGCGGCGGCGCAGCGACGCCTCCATCTGCAGCAGCTGCTGACTCTCGCTCGATGTGATGCCCGCGACCGGAATGCCCGTCCAGAGCGAGACGATCTCGGCCACGTCCTCGCCCGTCACGGCGCGCACAGAGCCGGAATTGGCCTGCTCCCAGCGGCTGCGCTGCATGCGCAGCTCCGCACGCAGCTTCTGTTCACGTTCCCGCAGGGCGGCCGCACGCGCAAAGTCCTGCGCACGCACGGCGCGTTCCATCTCCGCCGCTGCGGCGGCGAGCTGCGTCTCGAGCGTGTGCACCCGCTCAGGCTGCACCAGCGCCTGCATCCGCACACGTGAGGCCGCCTCGTCGACGAGGTCAATGGCTTTGTCCGGCAGCCAGCGGTCGCCGATATAGCGCACCGAGAGTGCGACCGCTTTGTCGAGCGCCTCGTCCGTGATCTTCAGGCGGTGGTGCGCCTCGAGCCGCGCGCGCAGGCCGCGCAGGATCTGCAGGCTCTGCTCGGGCGTTGGCTCTGCGATACGCACGGGCTGAAAGCGCCGCTCGAGCGCCGCGTCCTTTTCAATATACTTGCGGTACTCCTCAAGCGTCGTCGCGCCGATGATCTGCAGCTCGCCGCGCCCGAGTGCGGGCTTGAGGATGTTCGCCGCGTCGATCGCGCCCTCGGCAGAGCCCGCGCCGACGATCGTGTGCAGCTCGTCGATGAAGAGGATGACGCTGCCTGAACGCTGCACCTCCTGCAGGACGCATTTGACGCGCTCCTCAAAATCGCCGCGGTACTTTGTGCCCGCAAGCATGGCCGTCAGATCCACGCTCACGATGCGCTTGCACTTCAGGTCCTCGGGCACACTGCCGTCGGCAATGCGCTGCGCGAGCCCCTCGGCCACCGCCGTCTTGCCGACGCCGGGCTCGCCGATGAGCACGGGGTTATTCTTGCTGCGGCGCGAGAGGATCTGGATGGCGCGCTCGATCTCGCGGTCGCGGCCGATGACCGGATCCATACGTCCGGCTGCGGCAAGCTCCGTGAGGTCGCGGCCGTACTGGTCGAGCGTTTTCGTCTCGGCAGCACGGCGCGGCTGTGCGCGCGGCGCGCCCTGCTGCGGCCGGGGCTTATACTCCGGGCGGCCGAAGACGTCCATGATGTCCGTATAGATCTTGTTGAGATCGCCGCCCGCCGCCACAAGGATGCGCGCCCCGGCGCTGTCCGCCTCGCGGAGGATACCCATGAGCAGGTGCTCCGTGCCGACATAGCAGTGACCGAGGCGGTTGGAATCCTCGGCGGCCAGCTCGATGACGTGCCGCGCGCGGGGGCTGAGGCCCTGCTCGGGTGTGCCGGGTACACCGCGCCCGACCGTCTCCGTGACCATGCGCGTGAGCACGGAATCGGTAAGCGCATTGTCCGCCAGAATGCGCGCGCCGAGCCCCTCTCCCTCCCGGATGATCCCGAGCAGGATATGCTCCGTGCCCACATAACTGTGCCCCATTCCCGCCGCCGCATCGTGCGCCTTGCGGATCGCCGTGGATGCCCGCTGTGTAAACCTTTCGCTGCCGCGCATAGATCGTTTGCCTCCTTCGCCGGTCATACGCCTCTATTATCCTCCGGCCGGCGCAAGGAATGTGCCGAATCCGGGAAACTGATTTGTATTATTTCCACGTCTTCCCGGGTTTTAATCAGTACACATTTTCAAATTTCGAAAAACGCGGTTGATTTTTCAGATTTTTGTGCTACAATGGCTCTCATACCAGTGGTAGCGATACCCGGTGAAAAACATAGGAGGTAACGACAATGGCTTTTGTTATCAGCGATGATTGCATCATGTGCGGCACCTGCGCCGCCAACTGCCCGGCCGAGGCAATTACCGAGGGCAACGGCAAGTACGTCATCAGCGCGGACAGCTGCATGGAGTGCGGCACCTGCGCTGCGAACTGCCCGGTGGGCGCGATCTCCGTCGACTAAGTTCCGCTCGGAGAACAACGCAAACGAATGAGGCGATATGCAAGCTGCATATCGCCTCTGTCTATATGACGGCAACGGAAGGAGCGTGCGCCATGACCCAACCGGAATATGACGACCTGTGGCCCGGCGGCCCGCGCTTTGTGCGCTCCGGCGCGGGGTTTGCCCTCGGCACGGACAGCGTGCTGCTGGCCGATTTTGCGGCGCAGCGCCGCGCACGGCGCATTGCCGACCTTGGCTGCGGCGCGGGCGTGCTGACGGTGCTGCTGCTGCACGCGCTGGAGCAGGCGACCGCCGTCGGCATCGAGCTGCAGCCGGACGCGGCGCAGCTCGCGCGCGACAACATCAGAGCAAACGGTCTGAGCGGCCGCGCCCAGATCCTCTGTGCCGATCTGCGTACGCACCGCACGCTGCTCCCCGCCGGGAGCTTCGACCTCGTCGTTGCAAACCCGCCGTATTTTGCCGCCGGCAGCGGCTACACCTCGCCCGACCCCATGCGGGCGCACGCGCGCGACGAGCGCACCTGCACCATGCAGGACATCTGCACCGCCATGGCCTATCTCACGCGCTGGGGCGGCTCGGCCGCGCTCGTGCACCGGCCGGAGCGGCTCAGCGAGCTGCTGTGCGCGCTCACGGCCGCAGGACTCGAACCCAAGCGCCTGCGCACCGTGGCATACAAGGCCGACGCCGCGCCCAACCTCGTACTGGTCGAGGCGCGCCGCGGCGGAAAGCCGGGTCTCACCGTTTCGCCGCCGCTGGCGCTGTGCACGCCCGACGGCGCGGACTCGGACGAGATCCGCAGAATTTATCACAGGAGGACGCAACCATGAGCGGAACACTGTATCTGGTCGGCACGCCGATCGGCAACCTCGGCGACCTGTCCGTGCGCGCGCTGGAGACGCTGCGCCGCGTCGACTTCATCGCCGCCGAAGACACGCGCGTGACCGCAAAGCTGCTCAACCACTTTGAGATCAGAAAGCCATGCGTGAGCTACTACGAGCACAACAAGTACGCCAGCGGCGAGAAGATCGTCGCGCGGCTGCTCGCGGGCGAGACGTGTGCGCTCGTGACCGACGCCGGCATGCCCGCCATCTCCGACCCCGGCGAGGACATCGTGCGCCAGTGCGCCGAGCAGGGCATCGACGTGCAAGTTATCCCCGGCCCATGCGCCGCCATCGCCGCGCTGGCCGTGTCCGGCCTGCCGACGCAGCAGTTTTGCTTCGAGGGCTTTCTCGCCGTGAGCGGCAAGACCCGCCGCGAGCATCTGCAGCGGCTGCAGGGCGAGACGCGCACCATGATCTTCTACGAAGCGCCGCACAAGCTGCTGCGCACGCTCAGCGACCTGCGCGATACGTTTGGCGGCGAGCGGGAGATCACGCTCGCGCGCGAGCTGACAAAGCTGCACGAGCAGACGCTGCGCACGACGCTCGACGGTGCCGTGGCATACTTCACCGAAAACGCGCCGAAGGGCGAATTCGTGCTCGTGCTGCGCGGCGCGCCCGAGCGCTCCGAGCCCGAGGTCACGGCCGAGCAGGCCCTCGAGATCGTGACACGCTACCGCAGCGAGGGCCGCGCGCTCAAGGAGGCGTGCAAGCTTGCCGCCGCCGACACCGGCTTCGGCAAAAACGAATTGTATCAGATGGCGCTCAACATCTGAGCATGATGGAATCGGTTTCTATCTCAAAATTATTTTGATTTTGGCGAAAAAAAGTCCCCTGACCGAGGTCAGGGGACTTTTTTCAGCTCCGCTCAGAGCTTTTCGTTCATGGCGCGGATGCAGTCAGGGCAGATGTTCTTGCCCTTGTAGTTGATGATGTCCTTCGCGTTGTCGCAGAAGATGCAGGCCGGCTGATACTTGCGCAGGATGATGGACTCACCATCCACGAAGATCTCGATGCGGTCCTTCTCCTCGATGCCGAGCGTTCTTCTCAGCTCGATGGGAAGCACGATACGGCCGAGCTCGTCTACTTTTCTAACAATACCGGTAGATTTCATAAAAGTGTCCTCCAATACGTATGGGATAAGGGAAAGGATGACTCAAAAATCATTCATTTCAACAACTGCATTATACCAAAGGTTGTCAAAATGTCAACGGATTCGACAAACGTTCACAGCTAATTTACGTTTTTCTACCATTTGCATATTTTGGTTCCCTTGCGCATAATATGTTTTTGTGAATAATCACCGAAAACTTAAAATTTTTTATAGAAAGGAGCGACCACGATGGCATTGTCCCGGATATGGGTCAGCATGATATGCGTCGCGCTGGCCTTCGGCGCGGCGTCCGGACGCGGTGCGCAGCTCGGCGCAGCGGCGGCGCAGGGCGTGCAGCAGGCAGTGGATTTCTGCCTGACGGTTGGCGGTATGATCTGTCTGTGGTCGGGCGTGATGGAGCTCATGCGGCGCTGCGGCATCGCAGGCGGGCTGTCGCGGCTGCTGCGGCCTGTGCTGCGGCGGCTGTTCCCGCACGCCGCGCGCGATGCGCAGGCGCTCGATGCGCTGAGCATGAACGTGAGCGCGAATCTGCTCGGGCTCGGCAACGCGGCAACACCGGCCGGTGTGCGCGCGGCGCAGGCAATGGCGCGCGAGCTGCGCGGCGACACCGCCAGCGACGAGCTGTGCCTGCTGGTGGTGCTCAACACGGCCTCGATCCAGCTGCTGCCGGTCACGATCGCCGCCGTGCGCGAGGCAGCGGGCGCTGCCGTGCCGTTCGACATTCTGCCCGCCGTGTGGGTGAGCTCGCTCTGCTCGGTCACGGCGGGGCTGCTGGCCGGAAAGGGGCTCGCGCGCATATGGCCGTGAGCGACCTGCTGACGCTGACCGTGCCGCTGCTGCTGGCCGGTGTCGGACTCTACGGCGCGCTGACCGGGACGGATGTGTTCTCTGCGCTGACTGACGGCGCGCGCGACGGGCTGAAAACCGTCATACGCATCTTCCCTGCGCTTGTGGCGCTGCTGACCGCCGTGAGCATGCTGCGCGCATCCGGCGCGCTCGAGGCACTTACGCGGCTGTGCGCACCTGTGCTGGCGCTGCTCGGCATCCCGCCCGAGACGGCGATGCTGCTGCTCGTGCGGCCGATCAGCGGCAGCGGTGCTCTGGCCGCCGCAAGTGACATCATCCAGACCTACGGCGCAGATTCCCGCATCGGGCGCACCGCCGCCGTCATGCTCGGCTCAACCGAGACGACGTTCTACGTGCTGGCGGTCTATTTCGGCGCATGCGGCATCCGGCACAGCCGCTGGGCGATTCCCGCCGCCATCGTTGCCGACGTGATCGGCTTTGTCACGGCCGCTGCGCTGGTGCGCTGTCTCTGGGGTACATAGGCGGACGACAAAGTGCACAAAAGCAGACGGCGAGGTTGATATTTTCTTGACAAAACGCCTATTTTGAAAAAATACGCACTTTTTGCTTTACAAAGCCGACGGAATGTGTTATAAAATAATCACGTTAGTTAATAAATTAACTCAACGTTCTTCCGATTTCTTTTCTTTTCTCTTCTTATTTTTGCTCTCTCGACAGCAACGTGTCGCCACTCTCCGGCGGCACGTTGTTGCCGTTTTCGGACCTATACGGACAAGCTGCCCTCCCCCGCATACGCGGGAGAGGGCAGCTTGTGTTTGTAAGAATCACATTTTTTCCGGTGCGGTCACGCCGATGATGCCCAGACCGATCTCGAGCACGCAGCGCGTCGCGTCGGCCAGCTTCAGGCGGGCGTCGCGCACGAGGGGCTCTGCGTCCTTGATGCGGCAGACATTGTAGAAACGGTGGAAGCGCGCGGCCAGCTCCGTCACATAGCGGTTGATGCGGCTGGGATCGTAATCGCGCGCGGCGAGGTGGATCTCCTCCGGGAGCATAGCGAGCTGCTTGATGAGCTCGCGCTCCTGCGGCGTCGAGAGCAGCGCTGCGTCAACATCCGCCGCAGCGGGCACGGTGCAGCCGGTCTCCGCCATGGCAGCCAGCAGCGTGCAGATGCGCGCGTGCGCATACTGGACGTAGTAGACGGGGTTTTCGCTGTCCTGCCGCACGGCGAGGTCGAGGTCGAACTCGAGGTGCGTGTCCGGCTTGGCGTTGAAGAAGAAGCGGCAGGCGTCCACGCCGATCTCGTCCATGAGGTCGGCGAGCGAGAGCGCCTTGCCCGTGCGCTTGGAGACCTTGACGATCTCGTCGCCGCGCATGAGGCGCACCATCTGCATGATGAGGAAATCGAGCTTACGTCCCTCAAGGCCGAGCGCGGGCGCACGCATAGTCGCGGCAAAGCGGATGGCGTGGCCGTGATGGTCAGCGCCCCAGACATCGATGACGCGGTCAAAGCCGCGCTCGATGAACTTGTTGCGGTGATAGGCGATGTCGACCGCATAGTAGGTATAAAAGCCGTTCGAGCGGCGCAGGACCTCGTCCTTATCGGCGCCGAGGTCGGTGTTGCGCAGCCAGAGCGCGCCGTCTTTTTCATACGTCAGGCCGGCATCCGCGAGCAGCTGCACGGTCTCGGCCACGTAGCCGGAGCTGTGCAGGCTGCTCTCGAGGAACCACTGGTCAAAGTGGATGCGGTAGCGCTCAAGGTCGCGCTGCATGCGCGCGATGTTGTACGGCAGGCCGAAGGCCACGAACGCCGCGCAGCGCTCGGCGCTCGGCACGGTGAGGTACTTGTCGCCGTCGCGCTCGTAGATGAGCTTGGCGAGCGCCTTGATGTCATCGCCGTGGTAGCCGTTGTCCGGGAATTCGACCGCGTCCTCACCCTCGATGAGCTGGAGGTAGCGCGCCTCGATGGACTTGCCGAACAGGTCGACCTGATTGCCGGCGTCATTGACATAGAACTCACGCCAGACATTGTAGCCCGCGCGCTCGAGCACGGACGCGAGCGCGTCACCGAGCACGCCGCCGCGCGCGTTGCCGATCGTCATGGGGCCGGTGGGGTTGGCGGACACGAACTCCACCATGACCTTCTCCCCGTGACCGTCGTCCACACGGCCGTAGTCCGCGCCGGAATCCTCGACGGCGGACAGCACGTCCTGATACCACTTGTCGGACAGGCGGAAGTTCAAAAAGCCCGGGCCTGCCGCCTCAACGCCGGAAAACCACGAGCCGCCGAGCTCCATGTGCGCAATGAGCGCCTCGGCGATCTTGCGCGGCGCCATGTGCATGGTCTTGGCCGATGCCATGGCATGGTTTGCGGCAAAGTCGCCGTTGGCGGTGTCCTTCGGCTGCTCAACGCTGCCGCGGATCTCCGCGCCCTCGGGCAGCTCGCCCGCGGCGACGGCACGCAGATATGCTTCCCGGATGCACGCATCCACAGCGGCGCGTGCCTGTTCGATTCGATTGGCCATAATCAGTTACCCTCTATTCTATAATCTTTATTGTTCTCTGACGGTGATCTTAAGCTGGTTGCGGTTGGCGCAGGCGTGGTCAAAATCCACAACATACAGCAGCTCCAGCTCGCCGCCGCGCTCGCCGAGCGTGGAGCGGTAGCGCTGCGTTTCCAGTCCGACCGTACTCGTGCCGTACGGCGTCTGGTACAAAAACGTATTGCGCGTGCCGGGGGCAAAAACCATCCGGCTCGTGACGGTGCCTGTGCGCTTGAGCACGGCGTTTGACGGCGTAAAGGTGATGGTGGTGAGCGTGCCGGCCATGCCGGTCAGCTCGCTCTCGGGATAGGTGAGCATACCGCAGCCGTCGACGCAGCTATACTCCCCGTCGGTCGAAAACTGCACCAGTTCGTCCGGCTCCTGCTCCAGAACATCCGCCTGAGAGCCCTCGATCGTGATAACGACCCGCATACGCCGCCTCCTTTGCATAATTGTGCGATTCTATTACTATATACTGTTTTGTCCAACTTCGCAACAGAAAAATGGTGTAGAATTTCCCGTCACCGTTTGCTATAATGGTAGCACAAGCGCATCCGCCGCCGACCGCTGCGGATGCCAGCCATTTTTCGGGGGCGCTGCTCCCGTCGGGAGGGATGACCGGATGAACATTGAGCTCACCGATAAGGAGTTCCGGCGGCTGCTGGATCTCGTCTATATCGGCAACTGGATCCTCAACTCCACGCGCGAGAAAGACCGGTTTGAGGATTACGATATTTTGCAGGAGAAGCTCTTTGCGCTGTGCGCCAGAAACGGCATGAGCGCGCTCATCTCCCGCTGGCAGGGGCATATCTTCCCCTCGCAGGCTTACGAAAACGGCGGCATTCACGAGGCCATCGCCGACTATGAGGACGCCGTGTTTTTCGACATTCTGGCCGAGGAGCTCGCGCGGCGCGATCTCGGCTGTCTCGACGGCGAGCCCGCCGATCTGACCGAGCTCAACGCGCGCATGGATGAATACATGGATGAGTTTGAAAAGTCCGGCGTGGAAAATCTGGTGATCGAGGCGTGAGCACGCGCACGATCGAGACGCCCGTCGGCGCGCTGACGCTCACCGCGTCGGCGGACGCTGTCACGGCCGTCCGCTTCGGCGCGCAGGGCGCGCGGGATGCTTCGGCGCTTCTTGACGCGGCCGAGGCGCAGCTACGCGAATACTTTGCGCGCACGCGGCGCACGTTTGACCTGCCGCTCGATCCGCGCGGTACGGCGTTCGAGCTGCGCGTGTGGGCGGCGCTGCGCACGATCCCCTACGGCGAGACACGCAGCTATGGCGCGATCGCCGCCGCCATCGGCAGCCCGCGGGCAGCGCGCGCCGTCGGCATGGCAAACCACCGCAACCCGCTGCCGATCCTCATCCCCTGCCACCGTGTCATCGGCGCGGACGGCTCGCTCACGGGCTATGCCGGCGGGCTGGAGACAAAGCGCCGCCTGCTGGCGCTGGAAGCGATCACACATTTAAAATAAATAACCGATCGAATAACCGATCGAAAACGCAGCCGCCGGAAAAATGGCCGGTGTTCATAAGGCAGCGAACAGCCACAGCAGTTTGCACTGCTGTGGCTGTTCTTGTAGTTTA
>ERZ1106939.1186-NODE-1186-length-20767-cov-5.037032_pt1 | contig 20767 bp, 8 predicted proteins | sample MGYA00403669_ERZ1106939 | MGnify/ENA primary metagenome ERZ1106939 (study PRJEB35170, sample SAMEA104062447) | human gut metagenome | biome: human gut; feature: human-associated habitat; material: faeces | place: Denmark | collected 2012-09-28 ...
TTGCACGCCGAAGGAGAACCTTGCTCCAGCGCTACGCTGGTAAATTATCATTTATTCTTCAAGTCTTTATATTCCTCTTCCAGCCCTGCCCGTTCACGAATAGCCGCATCCACTCCCGGCCCGTTATTCTCCCACACATTTCCGGGTCCATTCGCATTTTGCAGATACTTCTCCCCTTCCGTCCAATTATCGCGGACGGTGATAAAAGACGAACCCTCATCGGTATAGAGATAAAACCAGTGGTTAGGGTCATGCACATAACCCGGCTTATAAATGCTATGCACACAATTTTCCGTTACATAGGTCTTGGGCTGGGAACCTAACGTATAAATTCCTGCCACATCATACATATGCTTCGCATAGTGATGGATCAGATTGGCATGAACCTGATTATTCTTCATACAATTCACTGTCTGAGTCCATCCCCAGCCAAGGCTGATACCGCTATAAGGCACTTCGCATATTTCATTGTGCACGATATGGATGTCGCTTACATATCCCGCAGCAATGGCAAGACAACCCCAATCTTCGTTACCCGTCTCCGTAAAATAACAATTGTCAATCCGTTGATGTGTACACACTTCACGACGGTCGGCAGGATCGTACGGAAGATGTGTCTCGTGAGCAGCCGGGGAGAAACTCCCGACCAATAAACCATTCCCCGCAATATCACGAAAAAGACAACCACGGATGATTCCTCCATGCACCGCTTCTTCATAATCCACCCCCGTGGAGCCCAGATGCTCGAAATGGCAGTGTTCAAAGTCTATCGCCCCAGCGGCAGCCACCCGAACTGCCGCCGCAGGACGTCCCAACCAGCCCTGGTTATCCAACGGATGATTCTTGTAATTCCGTTTCATTTTCGGATCGATACGATACCCATCCGTCAGATACATACCACCCTGAAGAGGAACGTGCCCTTTTACGGAAGGACGCATCCAGGTGGTATATGAGAAAGTGATCCGCTCGAAACGAAGATTAGTAACCGGACGATCCAAAGTACCTTCAATTTGCACCAATGTCTCAATAGCAGGCACAATCGCTTCCACTGATTGCATATTTTCTCCCTCACGCGGATAATAATAAAGCTTACGGGTATCTATATCATGATACCACTCTCCCGGAACATCCAGCAGTTCACGTGCATTGGTCAGATAAAAAGCTGAATTGTGTCCATCGGTCGTTACCATGGGACGCGGCCAGGGATGTTCAAACTGGATACGACTCTCGGGCTGATGGAAACGGACTGCCGCACTATCTCCCAAAACCTGCACAGAACGAATCCGAAGATTAGCCACACACCACATCTGGTGAAGTACCATTTCGGCGTATCTTGACTTTAACGCGCCTTTCCCATCCGTAATCTGCCGAACGGCGGCGGCAGGCACATAAAGAGTTTCAGTCTTCTCGTCGACACTGCAAATTCGATGCATATTCTCAAAGTCCTCCACATCACGGGCACGTGTGGCCTTCTGTCCATCCACCCACAGTTGGCGGAAATCCAGCGGACGGCCATTGAACATCGGTACATCCGCCACCCATAGTTTTCCTTGTTTTTTCCAGTTCCTGATAGTCACACCACCACTTAATACGGCATCCTCGCCACGAACGGAGCGAATAACGGTGGGCGAACCCTTTGTCCCGCTATCTTCAGGACGAATGAATACCGGTTCATAGAGGGAATAAACACCGCCCTCCATATACACTGTGATGCCTCCCAGCACACGATTATCTCCTGTCCGGCGCCACTCGCGTGCCTGACGCAGGGCGGAGGTCAGTGTTGCCTTCGGAGATTGGCGGGTACCATCATTCTGATCATTTCCACGTGGGGAAACCCAAATATCGCCTGCATGCCCTACAAGGGTGAGGAGCGACAAGGCAGTTATTAGTATGATTCTTCTATTCGACATAATGTTTGATTATAGATACGCGGACGACGCGTATCTGTATTTATCTCCCCAGAGGCATCCAAACGGTCATTTCTCCTTTCCCCCTATTCCCCCAAGCATAGTAAGGAATCAAACGGATATCCACCGTCTTCCCGGCGAAACTGACAGGCCGGTAAAGTATCCCTTCCCAGGAATTGGATGAAATCAGACGAGCCTTGCCCTCAAGAGCAACAACCGGACTACCTTCAATCGTCACTTTCTTTGGAATGAGTTTGATATCAGCAGGGATCAGTACATTATCAATGCTTCCGCCACCTCTCATATCCATGCTCTCCAAGCAATATACCAACGGTCCGCGCTTCACCACTACCTGATTGCGTATTTCTTCCGCCAACGGATGAGCCTCAAGCAGGCGGACAGGCATATCCATCACCCACTCTACCACATCCCCCTTCTTCCAGGTACGTTTTACTTCCGCATATGTATTTGCTTTTGCGGCAACCGGAACCGGCTCTCCATTTACGGTCAGCATAGCTTTCTCACACCACTCCGGTATACGGAGGAAAAGGGAGAAGGCACCGGCTTTGCGGGGCACCCGGTCAAACTCTACACGTACATTGCCTTCCCAAGGATAAGCGGTCTTCTGTGTCAAAGCAATTTCTCCTTTATCTCTCCAGTTTGTAGTCAATGTATTCGCACCATATAAATTGCAATAAATGCCTTCGGAACCCAATGTATAAGCATAGTTCTGTGCCTGGCAGAGTGTACGCAACGTATTAGGCGGGCAGCAGAAGCAACTGATATACTCCGTCCGTTCTTTCGGCCAGCGAAGTGTATAAGGTAAATCAGCACTGATACGGAGCGGATTCGTATAGAAATATTTCTTTCCATCCAAACTGATACCACTCAGAATACTGTTATAAAGACATGTTTCCACTAGCTCCGCATACTTGGCATCTCCCGTCACTTCCAGCATGCGCCAGTTAAAAAGCATATTGCCGATGTTAGCGCAGGTTTCATTATGAGCTGTACTATTGGGTAATTGATAAGGGCGACCATAGCTTTGATGTACCTTCTGAATACTATCCGGCTCATAACAGGTGCCGTCGGGCGAAGTACCGTCATAAAGGGCACCGCAAGCCCCGGTCACATACATTTTCCGGGTAACGATGTCATTCCAAATACTGGTCAGGTTCTTCATCAATTGCTCTTCACCGGTTTCGGCATAGACATCCGCCACCCCGGCATACAGGTAATTGGCACGTACCGCATGTCCCATCGCCCGGTACTGCTCACGGAAAGGAATGCGGTCCTGATTATCATCCGTACCATTTTCCACCATCCCCCGAATGTCAATCAGATTCTTCGACAGTTCCAGATAACGTGGATTCCCCGTGGCGCGGTACATTTCGACTACCCCCATATAATGGGAAGGACATATAGCGTTACGGGCCAATTCAGCGGAAGCGGTTTCATAGAAATGACAAAGGAAATCGGTGGCACGGACGGCTGCATCAAAAAGAGTGGTCTTCCCGGTGGCACGACGATGAACGATGGCGGCCATCATCAGATGTCCCAGATTGTAGGTTTCAAAGTTCAGGCGATTGGCAAAGGCGCCTTTCTCATCTTCGGATCCTACCTTGGTTCCGACGACTGTTTGCTTATGCGGCTCTTCCAGAGTATGAGTATCGATTCCTTTATTAAGCTCTTCGATAATAACCGGGGTATGGATATATCCATCTGTTCGCTGAGCCTTTACGACGCAAGTAATGAAACGGTCCATTAGTTTGTCCAGTTCGGGGTCTTTGTTAACTGCATAAACTGAGGCTACTCCTTCCATCCATTTATACATGTCCCCATCGTGAAAGGGTGGTCCCCAGTGCTCGCCCTCGCAAATGCCGGCAGCGATCTCAAAATTACGGAAACCGTGAGATACTTCGGGCGTGTTCCAGGTGTTCCACATGCTTTGCAGGGAGGTGCGGCTAAACACATCAAAGCGCTCTGCCCAGAAGCCATCCGTCCAATGTACGGCATCAATGCCGGTGTTCACCATCCGGGCGTAGCGGCTCCGGCTCATATCCGTCAGTCCGTTGTTCTGTGCAAATGCTCCCGTGACGGAGGCGGAAGCTAAAAGAAGTATCAGTTTAATCTGTCTCATGAATATGAATCATCTGAAATTTCATACAATATCTTTAAAGAAGAGACGCAATGAAGCGCGTTTTGTACTCAACAAGAAATGGTCCAGCAAGTGCTATTACATGCAATGACCGGATTAATACGACATTTTATCACCTATTTGCTGGGTACAAAAGCTATCTTTAACCGTCCTTTTCTAAAAGTATAAAAGCTATTAGAAAAGATGAATAAAAAGAGATTATTCGGCTATCTGTTTGTACTGGTATCCGTGGGCAATATTTCTGCACAGGAGTCACGCCTGTCCGCACAGGAATACAAACTTTGGTACGACCGCCCCGCACAAGTATGGACGGAAGCCCTCCCCTTAGGGAACGGGCGTCTGGGAGCTATGGTATACGGCACGCCCGCCACGGAGCAGATACAACTGAACGAAGAAACCATCTGGGCGGGACGCCCCAACAACAACGCCAACCCCAATGCACTGGAATACATTCCCCGGGTACGCGACCTTGTATTTGCCGGCAAATATCTGGAAGCACAGACGCTCGCCACCGAAAAGGTCATGGCAAAGACCAATTCGGGAATGCCCTATCAAAGCTTTGGCGACCTGCGGATCGCGTTTCCCGGACATACCCGTTACACGAACTATTACCGGGAACTAAGTCTCGACTCCGCCCGCACCCTCGTCCGCTATGAAGTGGATGGGGTGCAATACCGGCGAGAAACCATCACTTCATTTACCGATCAGGTAATTATGGTACGTTTAACCGCCAACCGTCCGGGACGGATTACTTTCAACGCTCAACTCACCTCCCCTCATCAGGACGTCGTCGTCACTTCCGAAGAAGGAAACTGCGTAACACTTTCCGGCGTATCTTCCCTGCACGAAGGACTGAAAGGCAAAGTGGAGTTTCAGGGAAGACTGACCGCCCGGAACACCGGCGGCCGGATAACATGTGCCGACGGTGTGCTTTCAGTAGAAGGAGCCGATGAAGCTATCGTCTACGTCTCCATCGCCACCAACTTCAATAACTACCAGGACATCACAGGCAATCCGGCCGAACGTGCCAAAGATTATCTGGTAAGAGCTATGACACATTCATTCACTGAAGCCCAGAAGAACCATACGGACTTTTATCGCCGATACCTGACACGCGTCTCCCTAGATTTAGGAGACAACCGATACGAACACGTGACTACCGACAAGCGCGTGGAGAACTTCAAACAGACCAATGACGCACATCTGGTGGCTACTTATTTCCAGTTCGGACGTTACCTCCTGATTTGTTCATCCCAACCCGGCGGGCAACCCGCCAATCTTCAGGGAATCTGGAACGATAAGCTTTTCCCCTCCTGGGACAGCAAATATACCTGTAACATTAACCTGGAAATGAACTATTGGCCCTCGGAAGTCACCAACCTGAGCGAACTGAACGAACCCTTGTTCCGCCTGATACGCGAAGTCAGCGAAACAGGTAAGGAAACCGCTCGCATCATGTATGGCGCCAATGGCTGGGTGCTACATCACAACACCGATATATGGCGCATCACGGGCGCAGTAGACAAAGCTCCGTCAGGTTTATGGCCCAGCGGCGGCGCATGGCTTTGCCGGCATCTTTGGGAACGTTACCTCTACACCGGAGACACTGAATTCCTGCACTCCGTCTATCCCATCTTGAGAGAGTCCGGACGCTTTTTCGACGACATCATGGTGAAAGAACCTGCGCACAACTGGCTGGTGGTCTGTCCCAGCAACTCACCCGAAAATGTACATTCGGGCAGTAACGGCAAGTCTACCACAGCTGCCGGATGCACCCTCGACAATCAATTGATATTCGACCTTTGGACAGCCATCATAGCCGCCTCGGACATCCTGGATACAGACCGGGCATTTGCCGCCCGACTCTCACAGCGCCTCCGTGAAATGGCTCCCATGCAGGTAGGACGCTGGGGACAGTTGCAGGAATGGATGGAAGACTGGGACGATCCCACCGACACCCATCGCCATGTGAGCCATCTCTACGGGCTCTACCCAGGTTGCCAAATCACGCTCTCGGGTACTCCCCGGCTCTTCGATGCCGCCCGCATATCGCTCATCCACCGCGGCGACCCGAGCACGGGTTGGTCAATGGGATGGAAGGTGTGTCTGTGGGCCCGGCTGTTTGACGGCAACCATGCCTACAAACTCATTCGCAACCAATTGTCACTCACCGATGACCGCTTCGTCGCTTACGGCACCGACAAGAAGAAAGGAGGCACCTACCGCAATCTCTTTGATGCCCACCCACCGTTCCAAATCGACGGCAACTTCGGCTGCACGGCCGGCATAGCCGAGATGCTTGTGCAGAGCCATGAGGGCTACATCAACCTGCTGCCGGCCCTGCCCGACGCGTGGAAAGCCGGGGGGGAAGTGAAAGGTCTGATGGCCCGAGGAGCTTTCGAGATAGAACACCTTGCTTGGAAAGACGGTCGGGTGGTGCGGCTTGCCATCCGTTCCAACGCCGGAGAACCGCTGCGGGTGAAAGCCAACGGCAAGATGATGATGAGGAAGACCCACAAGGGCCAAACGCTGACGCTCATCGGAAAGTGAACCAACGCTCCAAAAACAATATCAAAGAAGACATCGCTATGAAGAAAATCATTTCCATCTTCGCCCTTCTGTGCTGTTTGTCGCTCACGGCCGGCGCACAAAAGCCTTGGGACAACGGTCGGTTGCAGGTGTCTGCCAACCACCGTTATCTTCAGTTTGCCAACGGTCAGCCCTTCTTCTGGTTGGGCGACACAGGCTGGCTGTTGCCCGAACGGCTTGACCGTTCCGAAGCCCAATACTATCTACAAGCCTGCCGACGGGCCGGTTACAATGTGGTGCAGGTGCAGACGATGAACGGCGTGCCCTCTTACAACATCTACGGTCAGCCCTCGCTCATAGATGGTTGGAACTTCTCAGACATCGACCGCAAAGGCGTTTACGGCTACTGGGATCATCTGGACTACATCGTCCGCACGGCCGAGCAGAACGGCATCTACATCGCCATGGTGCCCATTTGGGGCACACTGGTGAAGGAGGGGAAGATAGATGTGGCCGGAGCCAAGGCCTATGGTCGCTTTTTAGGCAACCGCTACAAGAACAGTCCCAACATCGTGTGGATGATAGGCGGCGACATTCAAGGCGACATACGCCCCGAGATATGGGAAGCTCTGGCCACATCCATCCGCTCAGTAGACGACCGCCATGTGATGACCTACCACCCCCGGGGCCGCTACACATCGGCCAAATGGTGGAGCAAAGCCTCGTGGATAGACTTCCACACCTTTCAGAGCGGCCACCGCAAGTATGGGCAGCGCATGGGCAACGCCGATTATCCCATCCCCGACAGCACCGAGGAAGACAACTGGATGTATGTAGACTCCACGTGGGCCTACCGTCCCTTGAAGCCCGTGCTCGACTCGGAACCGAGCTATGAGGACATTCCCAAAGGGCTGCACGATCCCAATGAGGCCCGTTGGCAGGCCCACGATGTGCGCCGTTATGCCTATTGGAGCGTGTTTGCCGGCAGTTGCGGTCACACCTACGGGCACAATGCCATCATGCAGATGCTCAAGCCGGGCTACGCCACGGGCTATGGCACCGACGGAGCCGAGAAATACTGGTATCAGGCGCTCAACGACCCGGGCTACAACCAGATGAAGCACCTGAAGAATCTGATGCTCGCCTTGCCCTACTTTGACCGCGTGCCCGACCAAAGCGTCATCACCGGCAAGAACGGCACACGCTACAACCGGCTCATTGCGACCCGCGGCAACGATTATTTGCTGGTGTATAACTACAACAGCGTGCCCATGAAAGTGGATCTGCGAAAGATTTCAGGCAACCGGAAAAACGTGTGGTGGATGGATGCCGCAACGGGCGAACTGACCTTCATCGGCGAGTTCGACTCCAAACCCACGACCTTCAACCAACAGAATCCGTATCCCGGACAGGTTTGCGACGGTGTACTCATAGCCGTAGATGCTACCAAAAACTATATCGCCAAAGACCAAAAGGCGATTGCCGATCGCAGCATGACCGGTCGAAAGCGCGATTTTAACGAATGACAAGATGAAAAGACTACGCCTGCTGTTCATGCTCTGTGCCGCCTTGACGAGCATCGCTTCGTTTGCCGCCAACGTGGTCGTGAGTCACTTGACAACCGAGAACATGACCAACCCGCAGGGGTTGGGTACCACCGTGCCCCGCTTCTCATGGCAACTGAGTTCGGAGAAAAGGCTGGTGGTGCAGACGGCCTACCACATCATGGTGGCCTCCACGCCCCGGTTGTTGGAACGGGGAGAAGCCGATTTGTGGAACTCGGGGGAAGTGAAAAGCGACGCCCAACTATGGATCGACTACCGCGGACGCGCCCTGCAAAGTGGCGATGAGGCCTACTGGCGGGTGCGGGTGACCACCAACCGGGGGAAGACCGAATGGAGTGCCGTACAACGGTTTACCATCGGACTGCTCGGCGAAAATCGGTGGAGCGGTCGTTGGATAGGGCTGGAAGAACTGCAACCGGGCGAACGAAAAGGCATGTACACCCGACTGGCTGCCCGCTATCTGCGCAAGGAATTCAAGCTGAAAGGGCGTGTGAAGCGCGCCATGGCCTACGTGGCAGGACTGGGCGTGCATGAATTCTTCGTCAACGGCATCCGTATGGGTGGCCACCATGTGCTACAGCCCGTGCCGAGCGACTATCGCAAGACTGTCTACTACAACACCTACGACGTGACCGAACCGCTCAATGCCTCACATACAGCCTGTTTAGCCATTATGCTGGGCAACGGTCGGCTGTTCCCCATGCGGCAGGAGAAGCCCTATAAGACACCCTTTTTCGGCTACCCGAAGTGCCGCATCAATGTGCGCATCGACTACGAAGACGGTTCGCACGCTGTTTGGGCAACCGACCCGTCGTGGAAACTGACCGTTGATGGCCCCATCCGCGCCAACAACGAATACGACGGTGAGGAATATGATGCCCGCAAGGAAATGCCCGGATGGAACCGCGTGGGCTTCGACGACAGCCGGTGGCAGGAGGCCCGGCGATGTGCCGTGCCCGATGGCACGCTGCGCCCGCAACCCACCGAGGGCATGGTAGAGACTCCCTATCCGCATCGTCCCCGCATTGTCTCCCCCCTCGGCAATTACAAAAGCACTTCATTAACACCTGCCACCCATCACCCATCACCTCTCATCCTCGACTTCGGACAGAACATGGCCGGTTGGATAGGCCTCAAGGTGCGTGGCAACAGGGGCGACACCATACGTGTGCGCTATGCCGAAAAACTCAATGCCGACGGCACACTCTACCGCGACAACCTGCGCAACGCGCGCTCGGAAGACATCTATGTGTGTAACGGGAAAGAGGCAGGCAGACTCTGGAAGCCCGCATTTTCCTACCACGGTTTCCGCTATGTGGAGGTGAGCGGACCGGTAACAGCCACGCCCGACGACTTCACGGCCTTCACTGTGAGCGACGAGATGGCAACCACGGGCCACTTCGAATGCTCCGACACCACGCTCAATGCCGTGGTGCGCAACGCATGGTGGGGCATCTACAGCAACTACAAGGGAATGCCCGTAGACTGTCCGCAGCGCAACGAGCGGCAACCGTGGCTGGGCGACCGCACCGTGGGTTGCCTCGGCGAGAGTTTCCTCTTCAACAACGAGCGACTCTACAGCAAGTGGATGGGCGATCTGGCAGAGGGTGTGCGCTCCGACGGCGCACTCTCCAACGTCACACCGGCCTTCTGGAACTACTACGAAGACAACGTGACATGGCCGGCTGTATTCCCCTTTGCCTGCGATATGCTCTACCAACAATACGGCAACATCCGCCCCATCACGGAATGTTACCCTTACATCAAGAAGTGGTTCACTCATATACTTGACGAATACCGGCACGAAGACATCATCACCAAAGACAAGTATGGCGACTGGTGTGTGCCGCCCGAGAAGCCGGAACTCATCCACAGCCAAGACCCCGCACGCAAGACCGACGGCGCACTTATCTCCACAGCCTACGGCATCAGGGTGCTCCAACTGCTGGAAAAGTTTGCCCGGCTGCAGGGCATGGAGTGCGAGGCAGACTGTTGGAAAGAGCAACGCAGCCGCATGACGGCGGCCTTCAACCGCAAATTTCTCACGCTCAAGCGCGGCACTTCGCCCCGCCCCGGCCACGTGCTATACCCCGACAGCGTATTCTACGGCAACAACACGGCCACGGCCAACCTCCTGCCACTGGCTTTCGGCATTGTGCCCGACAGCCTCAAAGATGAAGTGGTGAAGAACGTGGTGACCAACATCATCACCACGGGCGACGGACACGTGACCTGCGGTGTCATCGGCATCAGTTGGTTGCTGCGTGGACTGTCCGACAACGGCTTTGCCGATGTGGCCTATCTGCTGGCCACCAACAACACCTATCCGTCGTGGGGATACATGGCCAAGAACGGAGCCACCACCATCTGGGAGCTCTGGAACGGCGACAAGGCCGACCCGGCGATGAATTCGGGCAACCACGTGATGCTCCTCGGCGACCTGCTCACGTGGTGCTACCAATACTTGGCGGGCATTCGTCAGGCCCCAGGGAGCACGGCCTACAAGCACATCGTCTTGCAGCCCTCATTCGACATAGAAGACTGTTTCCATGTAGATGCAAGCTACATGACACCCTACGGTCGGGTGGTCAGCAAGTGGAAGAAGACTCTTGAACGCGTGGAATGGCAGGTGGAGGTACCCGTCAACACCACGGCCACGGTGTATCTGCCCAACGGAAAGACCGAAGAGATAGGGTCCGGGAGCTACACGTTCGAGAGCGACATCACGCCAAAGAATCCTGCTATCGTGGAAGATGCGTTTCTCTACGAGTCGGCCGACTTCCCGCAGGCCCACGCTTCCACCATCACGCAACTGAAAAACGGCGACCTCGTGGCCGCTTATTTCGGCGGCACTTGGGAGCGCAATCCGAATGTCTGCATCTGGGTGAGCCGCAAACCCAAAGGTTCCGACCGTTGGGAGGCTCCCGTGCTGGCAGGCGACGGGGTCTACGAGTTGGGCACTCCCGATGCCGAACTGGCCGGCATCGACGAGAAAACCACTCCGGCCTCAGCCGGCCCTATCAAGCAGCGGAGGGGCGAACAGCTGAAAGACTACCGACAGCAGATAGCCCATTGGCATTACACCTACCCCCAAACCAAGGAGGAGGCTGCCGCCACCAAGCCCAAGAACATGCCCTTCAATGCCCGTCTGAGACGTAAAGCCTGTTGGAATCCGGTGCTGTTTACCATGCCCGACGGTGAACTATGGCTTTTCTACAAAGTGGGAGCGACTGTGGCCGACTGGACGGGATGGCTCGTGAAATCAAGAGACGGCGGGCGGACATGGAGCGACCGGGAACCTCTACCCAAGGGATTTATAGGGCCGGTGAAGAACAAGCCCGAACTTGTCGACGGACGGCTCGTATGCGGGTCGAGTACGGAGAACGATGGCTGGCGCTTCCATGTGGAAATACTCGACCTGAAAACCGGCCGTTGGAAATATGTGGGACCGGTGGAGGCGGAGAACAGGGCACGCACCGACGATGTGGAACCGGGTTGCGATATGATTGCCCCTGTCTACAAGCAAGGAGAAGGCCCGCGCCCCATCTACAGCATACAACCTTCCATCTTGCGGCTGAAAGACGGTCGGCTGCAAGTGCTCATGCGCACCCACAATGCCAAGTTGGCCACCTCCTTCAGTGCCGACGGCGCCGACACGTGGAGCCCGGTGACCCTCACCGAGGTGCCCAACAACCAGAGCGGCACCGATGCCGTGACGCTAAGGGATGGTCGGCACGTGCTCATCTACAACGACTTCGAGACGCTCCCCGGCACCAAGAAAGGCCCGCGCACGCCCATCAGCATAGCCCTCTCCGATGACGGCACGCACTGGCATCATGCCCTCACGCTTGAAGACAGCCCCATCAATCAGTATTCCTATCCCGCCATCATTGAGGGGCGCGACGGTAAACTGCACTGCGTCTACACCTGGCGGCGCCAACGCATAGCCTACAAGAAGATAGACTTGAACAAGCTGAAATAGTCCGTCGCAGCCCCAAAGCAGCCGGGGCGGTTCGTCGGAGCAATCGGATTGATTTGCCGAAGGGCCGTCGGGGGAACGGTGCAAAGCCGTTGCACGCCCCGTGCATGGCTGTTGCACGCCTTGTGCAAGGCCTCTGCACGGATGGTGCAAGAGCCACGCACCAAACTGTCGGCAGCCCGACGGGGAAACCATTCGGTTGCATTCATCAACAAACAGACCTCACAACATGAAAAGAATATACGCCATCTTCATCGCCTTGGCAGTCTGTACGGCTGCCTTGCAGGCACAAACCGTCAGCATCATCACTTCCGGAAAGCCGAACAATAGGGTGACCTACGCCGCCGAGTATTTGGAGAAAAAGCTGACGGCCCTTGGTTATACAGTCTCATCCCGGCGGGCCGACTACCGCATCAGGCTCTCCGTCACAGGCGAAAAGTCAGGAATGAAGAAAGAGGGCTTCCACATCAGCCGCAAGAAAGGTGACATCATCGTGGACGGCTACGATGGGGCGGGGGTGATCTATGGTTGCAGCGAACTGGCCGACTATGCCCGGCACCATGGCAATCTCGACATCGGAGACAGCCGGCAAAATCCCGAGATGGTGCTGCGTGGGGCCTGCATCGGTTTGCAGAAGACGGTCTACCTGCCCGGCCATCAGGTGTATGAATATCCCTACACGCCCGAAAACTTCCCTTGGTTTTACGATAAGCGGCAGTGGCTCGACTATCTCGACATGCTGGTAGACAACAAGATGAACTCCCTCTACCTGTGGAACGGGCATCCCTTCGCCTCGCTCGTGAGGCTGAAAGACTATCCCTTCGCCCTTGAGGTGGACGAGGAGACATTCCGGAAAAACGAGGAGATGTTCTCCTTCCTCACCCAGGAGGCCGACAGGCGCGGCATCTTCGTTATCCAGATGTTCTACAATATCATCCTCTCCAAACCCTTTGCCGACCACTACGGGCTGAAGACGCAAGACCGCCACCGCCCCATCACGCCGCTCATCAGCGATTACACCCGCAAGAGCATTGCCGCCTTCATCGAGAAATATCCCAACGTGGGCCTGCTTGTGTGCCTGGGAGAGGCGATGGACACCTACGAAGACGATGTGGAATGGATGACCCGCACGGTGATACCCGGGGTGAAAGACGGTCTGAAGGCACTCGGGCGCACCGACGAACCGCCCGTGTTGCTGCGCGCCCACGACACCGACTGCAAGGCGGTGATGGAGGCTTCGCTCCCGCTCTACAAGAATCTCTACACCATGCACAAGTACAATGGCGAGTCGCTGACCACCTACCAGCCACGCGGGCCGTGGACAAAGATGCACACCGACTTGGCCGCTCTGGGCAGCACGCACATCAGCAACGTGCATATCCTCGCCAATCTGGAGCCTTGGCGCTGGGCCTCGCCCGCCTTCGTGCAGCGTGCCGTGACGGCCATGCACGACATCCACCACGCCAATGCGTTGCATCTCTATCCGCAATCGGCCTACTGGGACTGGCCCTACACGGCCGACAAACTGCCCGGCGGAGCCCGGGAGAGGCAGTTGGACCGCGACCGGCTGTGGTACAAGACATGGGGCCGCTATGCTTGGAACTGCCGGCGCGACCGGCAGGAGGAGCGGGGCTATTGGGACGAGGAACTGGCTTGCTGTTACTGTCCGGGCAACACGCAGGCGGCGGACAGCATACGCAAGGCCTACGACGAGAGCGGCGAGATAGCCCCGAAGCTCTTGCGTCGTTTCGGCATCACCGAGGGCAACCGCCAGACGCTCCTGCTGGGCATGAGGATGGGCCAACTGGTGAACCCCTACAAATACACCATCTATCCCGGTTTCTACGAGAGTTGCGGGCCGGAGGGCGAAAAACTCATCGAGTTTGTGGAGCGGGAGTGGCGGCACGAGCCCCACACAGGGGAGCTGCCGCTCGACATCGTGGCACAGGTGGAGGCACACGGCGACCGGGCCGTGGCCGCCATTGATGCCGTAGCCGCACAAGTGGCCGCCAACCGGGAGGAGTTTGGTCGGCTGCGCAACGACATGCACTGCTACCGGGAGTTTGCTTACAGCTTCGGCGAAAAGGTGAGGGCCGCCCGGCATGTACTCAACTACAAGTGGGGAAAGGACATCGGAGAACTGGACAAGGCTGTCCCGCTCCTCGAAAAGAGTCTGGAGCACTATCGCTGGTTGGTGGCTCTGACAAAAGACACCTACCTCTATGCCAACTCCATGCAGACGGCCCAGCGGCGCATCCCCGTGGGCGGAGACGACGGCAAGATGAAGCACTGGCAGGAACTGCTGCCGCTCTACGAGCAGGAGTTGGCCAATCTGAAGAAGAACATCGCCCGGTTGAGGGCGCAGGCCTCCGGCACTTATCGTGAGGTGGAAGAGACTGTCAGGCCCTTGAAGGCTGCCGGCGTGCAGTTGGTCGGCGAGGCGGAGACCGTGACGCTGACCAAGGGCGCACGGCTGTTCAGCGACATGGACAGCGTGGTGACCGACTTGGCCCCCGAGTTGCAGGGCCTGAAGGCATACCGCTTCAGCAGTGACCAACAGCGCAAGCACGGCACCAAGATAGCGTTTGTCTGCAAGAAGCCCGTCAGTTTGTTGGTGGGCTACTTCCGCGACGACCAAATGAAATATGCCAAGGCACCCAAGCTGGAGACCGATGCTACAGCCAACGACTACGGACAAGCCGAGCCACAACTCACTTCCGCCATCCGCATAGACGGTATGCCGCAAGTAAACGTACACAAATACGACTTCCCCGCAGGCAGTCACACATTGCTTTTGCCCAAAGGCATCTTGCTGGTAACGGGCTTCACAGGCGACAAAGTGACGCCCCGAGATGCCGGTCTGTCGGGCGCGGACAAGGCCATCGACTGGCTGTTTTATTAGCACGCCGGCCATTCCGTGGCCCCCCAAGGAAAGCGGATGGCACCGGTCAGAAAACCCTAAAACCACAATCAAAAACAATTCATGCGCAAAAATATCCTTTCGCTGCTGTTTTCGACAGCCATCGGCATGTCGGCACAGTCTGTCTCCCAAACCACGATGCAGGCCGTCTACGAGGAGGTGAAGACACCTTATAAATATGGTATGGTGGTGGCTCCGGCCGACACCCATCACCAGACGGACTGCCCAACGGTGTTCCGGCATGGTGGAAAGTGGCTGATGACCTACGTGGTGTACAACGGCAAGGGCGGTCTCGACGGGCGTGGATATGAGACGTGGCTCGCTTCGTCGGCCGATCTGCTGCACTGGACGACACTCGGGCGCATTCTCTCCTACCGGGACAAAGGGTGGGACATGAACCAGCGGGGCGGCTTCCCCGCACTCATCGACTGGACATGGGGCGGTTCATACGCGATGAACACCTATAAGGGAAAGCACTGGATGACCTATATCGGTGGGGCCGGAACGGGCTATGAAGCCGTGCGCGAACCGCTTAACATCGGTCTGGCGTGGACGAAAGGCGACCCTTCATACGCCCACGAATGGCGGTCGATGGCCGACCGGCCACTCCTAAGCATCCATGACAAGGGGGCGCAATGGTGGGAGAAGCTTGTGCAATACAAGAGCACGGTCTATGAAGACAAAGCCAAGACACTCGGCAAACGCTTCATGATGTTTTACAATGCAGGCGGTGTGAATCCGAAGAACAATCTCAAGGCCGAACGCATCGGCATAGCACTGTCCGACGACATGAAGCATTGGGAACGCTATGCGGGCAATCCCGTCTATGCACATGAGGTACCGGGCATCATCACGGGAGACGCACAAATCGTGAAGATGACCCTTCCCCACGCGGTCGACGACCGGGGCCAACGACTTTCCGGCGCGCTCTACGTGATGTTCTACTTCTCTGCCTATCATCCGCAACGCCGGTACAATGCCTTCAACACCTTTGCCGTGAGTACCGACCTTGTACACTGGCAAGACTGGACGGGCCCTGACCTCATCTATCCCACCAAACCCTACGATGACATGTTTGCCCACAAGAGTTGCGTGGTGAAGCACCAAGGCGTGGTCTATCACTTCTACTGTGCGGTGAACAAGGCCGGGCAGCGGGGCATAGCCGTGGCCACAAGCGTGCCGATGGGGCGGTCGGCTGTGGCGTTTCCCACCCCCGAAAAGGGCGGGAAGCGTGTCGTGACCGACCTCAACAGGAGTTGGACAACTTCGCTACTTACCACCAACCAAGATTCTCTGGCCATGCCACCCGCCACCCGCACCGTAAACCTGCCTCACAACTGGGACGACTATTACGGCTATCGGCAGTTGAAGCACGGAAATCTGCACGGTTCGGCGGTCTATACCAAGACCTTCCAAGCAAGAAAACGGCCCCGGCGGCAGTATTTCCTGCACTTTGAGGGCATCGGATCCTACGCTCGGGTGATGCTCAACGGCCATGCATTCTCTGACAAGCTCGTCCCCGTGGGCCGCACCGTCTACACATTGAATGTCACATCTTGGCTGAACGATGGAGTCAACAGCCTGCGCGTGGAGGTCGCCCATCCCGAAATGATCACCGATATGCCGTGGGTGTGTGGCGGTTGTTCGGCCGAATGGGGATTCTCCGAGGGCAGTCAGCCGTTTGGCATCTTCCGTCCGGTGACACTCGAAGAGACCGACGAGGTGCGCATCGAGCCTTTCGGTGTGCACATCTGGAACAATGCCGCCTGCGACAGCATCTTTATCGACACCGAGGTGAAGAACTACAGCCGTGCGACGGTGGAAATAGAGCTCGTCAACAAACTCAACCGGGCAAGTGGAAAAACCTACTTTAGGCTCTCGGAAAAAACAACTTTGCAGCCGGGAGAGACGAAAACCATTCGTCAGCAGACGGCCATCGACAGTCCCCATCGCTGGAGTCTTGACGACCCTTACCTCTATCATCTGGCTACGATGATTAAACGCGAGGGCGGAAAGACAACCGATGAATCAGATACCGAGTTCGGTATCCGCAGCATCAGTTGGCCCGTGCATGCCGTCAAGAGTGCCAATACGCCAGTCGGTCAAGGTCCAGCAGCCGACACACATCGGTTCCTGCTCAACGGAAAACCGGTTTTCATCAACGGCACTTGCGAGTATGAACATCTTTTCGGAGGCAGTCACGCTTTCTCTCACGAGCAGATAGCCTCGCGCGTCAAGCAGATACGCCAAGCCGGTTTCAATGCTTTCCGTGAGGCACACCAGCCCCACAACCTCTACTACGGACAGTTGTTCGATGAGCAGGGGATGCTTTTCTGGAGCCAGTTTTCCGCCCACATCTGGTACGACACGCCCGAATTTCGCACCAACTTCAAGGAGAAACTGCGCCAATGGGTCAAGGAACGGCGCAACTCTCCGAGCATCATACTCTGGGGATTGCAGAATGAGAGCGTGCTGCCGAAAGACTTTGCGGAGGAGTGTAGGGCTATCATCCGCGAGCTCGACCCTACGGCCATCGACCAGCGGGCCGTCACCACTTGCAATGGCGGTGAGGGAACAGACTGGAATGTGGTGCAAAACTGGAGCGGAACCTACGGTGGAAGTGCCGACAACTATGCCCGGGAACTCAAGCATTCGGACCAACTCCTCAACGGCGAATACGGGGCATGGCGCACGCTCGGACTCCACGGGGCCGATCGCTATTCGGAAGAAGCATTCACCGGTCTGCTGAGCAAGAAGGCATTATTGGCCGAGAGTGCCCGTGACAGCGTGTGCGGACACTTCCAATGGCTCTTCGTTTCGCACGAAAATCCCGGTCGGGTGCAACCCGATGAGGCTTTGCGACGCATTGACAAAGTGGGACCGTTCAACTATAAAGGTCTGCTCACGCCATGGGAACAGCCCACGGAAGCCTTCTATTGGTACCGGAACCACTATGTGGGTACACCTGCCGACACGCTTACACCCACCGCCGCCGACCGCAACCGAGACTTGCTCAAACCGGCTGACGGTTACACCTACCTTTACAGACTCAACTGTGGCGGAGACGCCTACACCGACTCCTACGGCCATGAATGGCTGCAAGACGACACACTCTACTCCGAATCGTGGTCGGAGAAGATGGGGTTGCCTCCCTTCATGGCCAGTCAAGGACATATCACTGATAGCATCCACGGTACGGTAGATGCTCCACTGTTTCAATATTTCCGTTGGGGAAGGCACGCACTGAAATGGCATTTCAGTGTGCCCGACAACCGTCTCTACCGCATCGAACTCTATTTTGCCGAACCGTGGTTGGGAGCTCGCTACGGGGCAGCTATCGACTGCGAGGGCGAACGCATCTTCGATGTGGCTGTGAACGACAGCGTGGTCATAGATAATCTCGACCTTTGGGCCGAGGCGGGCTTTGCCGGAGCCTTGAAGAGGGTGGTCTATGCCCGTGCGGAGAACGGACAGATCACCATCGGTTTTCCTGAGGTGAAAGCGGGACAGGCCGTCATCTCGGCCATTGCCATCGCCTCAGATGCTCCGGAGGCCATGCCCGTCAGACTGAAAACAACCTCGCGAAGCAAGACTTTTTGGACAGATCTTGACCGGGACACCATTGCCCGCTATCCCAAAGAGATGTTGCCCAGGGATGTCGAGGCTTTTCCGGCGGTGCGCTATCAGGAGGCATCGGAGGCCAAAAAGAAGACAGGAAAGGCCCGGACTGCTTACCATGAGTGGACTGTCACTCCCGGGGTGGCACGGGAATATATGCTCCGTTTCCGCTACAAGAATGTCACCGGCAGAGCCATTAAAAGTCATTTTACTGTCACCAATGCCCAAGGCGGTGTGCTCGTAGACAGGGAAATGACTTTCCCCACGACTCCAGATAAGTTCAAAACTATCGGCACCACAACGGGAACGCAAATCAATGCGGGCAGCTATCGGGTAAGGATAAAGGGTGCTGAAAATATCGATTTTGACTATTTAGAAGTACAATGATGAAGAAGTTCTTATTTCTAACGGTCTCCGTTTGCACATTTTCCGTCTTGCAAGGAGTGTGTGCAGAGTGGGAAAACCACCACATCTTGGAGATAAACAGAGAGCCGGCAAGGGCTTATTTCATTCCATTCAAGCAACAGCCGGGTGATAGTCAGCTATCACTTGACGGCATTTGGAAATTCCGGTGGACGAAGACCCCTGCCGAACGCATTGTGGATTTCTATCGGCCCGACTACGATTGCTCCACATGGAAAGAACTGCAAGTGCCTGCCACCTGGGAGTTTAACGGCTACGGCACACCGATTTACATCTCCGCAGGCTACCCTTTCCGCATCAATCCGCCTTACGTGATGACCGAACCGCCGGCAGACTGGACTACATTCGAGGAGCGCAATCCCACAGGACAGTATCGCCGCACGTTCGAGTTGCCCGAAGACTGGATGCCGGTCACGGGCAGAGACGGGGCCGGCGGGCAAGTGTTTTTGCGATTCGAGGGTGTGCAGAGTGCATTCTATGTGTGGCTTAATGGCCAAAAGGTGGGGTATAGTCAAGGGTCGATGGAACCGAGCGAGTTTAACGTGACGCGCTATCTCAAGTCCGGCCGCAATGACATCGCTGTGGAAGTGTACAAGTATTGTGATGGCAGCTACCTTGAGGATCAGGACTTCTGGCGCCTCGGCGGCATACATCGGGAGGTCATGCTCTATCGCACCCCCGACATCCAACTGCGCGACTTTACCGTGCGTACCGTCCCGCAGCAAGCAACCGGAGATCAGGAAGCCGCCGATTTGTCCCGTTGGCTGCTGCAAGTCAATCCGCAGTTGCGTGTCTTTGGTAAAGAGCAGGGGCGTGGTTATCAGGTGAAGGGGACGCTGACGGATACCGACGGAAAGACTATTGTCACCATGTCGGCCGATGCCGAGACTATTCTCGACCTCTCCCACAAGGCTGCCAATATGAATGAGTGGTTTCCGCAGCGCGGTCCGATGAAGTTTGCCCGTATGCAAACAGAGGTGGAACGACCTCACCTTTGGACGGCTGAGACACCTTATTTATATACACTCACGCTCCGGTTGCAGGATTCCACAGGCCACGCAGTGGAACAGGTGCAGCAGAAAATAGGTTTCCGCACGCTGGAGATACGCGACGGCAGACTGCTCGTCAACGGCCGGCAAGTGCGTTTCCGTGGGGTCAACCGACATGAGTTCGACCCGCAACTGGGTCGTGTGATGACGGAGAAGATGATGCAACGTGACCTTCGGCTGATGAAAGAGGCTAATATCAACGCTGTGCGAACAAGCCATTACCCCAATGTGCCGCGCTGGTATGAGCTTTGCGACAGTATTGGCATCTATGTTATGGACGAGGCTGACTGCGAAACGCATGGTCTGAGAGGGACGCTCGCTTCCTCGCCCGACTGGACAGCGGCTTTCATGGATCGCGCCATTCGCATGGCCGAACGCGACAAGAATCATCCGTCGGTGGTGTTCTGGAGCCTTGGCAACGAGAGTGGATACGGCATGAACTACGCTGCAATGGCCGGTTGGCTCCATACTTTTGACCCGACACGCACGAAGACTGCTCGCTCGTCGTGCTCCAAACCAAGAGTGGAAAAACACTCCGTGTGGAGGCTGTCGATGCTCCCTTCGGTTTCTCCGCCCTCCACTATTCGGCTTCCGATCTCTACCATGCCGACCACGACTT
>ERZ1106939.1190-NODE-1190-length-20736-cov-16.750786_pt1 | contig 20736 bp, 18 predicted proteins | sample MGYA00403669_ERZ1106939 | MGnify/ENA primary metagenome ERZ1106939 (study PRJEB35170, sample SAMEA104062447) | human gut metagenome | biome: human gut; feature: human-associated habitat; material: faeces | place: Denmark | collected 2012-09-28 ...
TGGATCGCACCGCCGATGGCATCGAGCAGCGCCGTGCAGCCGCGCACACAGTAATCCCGCTCCGTCATCGGCGCGATATTCTGCACCGGTACGCGGTCGTGGATGACAACGCTCTCATCGTCGAAGAGCACTGTCGAGATCAGCGCCTCGCCGGGCTCTCTTTTCTGCTTTGCGATCATGGCGTTGAACCCGCCGACGGTGTCCGCCTCCAAGCCGGACATAGAGCCGCTGCGGTCGAGGATGAACACGATCTCCGTCAGGTTCTTTTTCATGCTGCATACCTCCGTATAAAAAATATGACTGCTTGGCTTTGCCTTACAGTCATATCTTACGACAGGATGCGCTTTGTCCGGTCGCATGGCAGGCGACATTTTCCGGACACGCTGCGTCACGCGCCGATCAGGCTCTGATCAAACGCAAACAGCGCCTCGTTGATCTCAAAGACGTTGTAGTTGCCATGCGCGACGAAAAACTCCACGATGATATCAAACTTATTCGAATGCGAGAGCGCGAAGCCGCCTTGCAGAGCATATCCTGCAGCTCATTAAGCGGCAGCTCCAGAGCGATGGCAAAGGCAATGACCGTCGGCTTGGAGGGCCTATAGCCCTTGTCCGAGCGGATCTTCGAAAAGAGTTTGCGGTCGATGTTCGCCTTTTTGTAGCACTGCGCATCCGTCATGCCGCGCTCGTCGATCTTGCGCAGGAGCATCTCGGAAAAGCTCTCATCGAGCTGCTCGAGTGCGTCTTTGAGCGTGCCTGGGTGCTGCGCTCCGCCGGCGCGCGGTGCCGGCACTGCGTCCGCCTGCATGCACGCGGATGCATCGCAGACCGGATACGCCTCCATGCGGCGCTGACGCGCTTGGCGCTCATCCGAATGTGCTGCAACATAGCGGTCGTCAATATACGCAGCGATGTCCGCAAACAGCTTGCTGCCGATCTGATACGCCTTGCGGTCAAAGATGACGAGGTAGACGGTCATATCGTGCGCAAGCAGGAAATCGCCGATGGCGTCGATCGCCGTCCTGAGCGCCAGATCCTTCGGAAAACCGTAAACGCCGGAGGCGATGAGCGGAAACGCGACCGACGCACAGCCGTGCTCCAGCGCGAGCGCAAGCGACGACCGGTAGCAGGCGGCGAGTAGCTCGCGCTCTCCGTGCGCGCCGCCGCACCAGCGCGGGCCGACCGTGTGGATAACATACCGGCACGGCAGCGCATAGCCCTTCGTGAGCTTCGCGTGCCCGGTCTCGCAGCCGCCGAGCGCTTTGCATTCCGCCAGCAGCTCCGGACCGGCGGCGCGGTGGATGCAGCCGTCCACCCCACCGCCGCCGTCCGAGAGCGAGGCGTTTGCGGCGTTGACGATGGCATCGACCTGCATATGTGTAATGTCGTTTCTGACGATCCGCAGCGGCATGATATGTCTCCCTTTCGTTCAAAGCGGCATCGCCGTGCGGGCGAGCAGAATGACGACCACAACGGCGAGCGCGAATGCCGCGACGCCGATCAACATGGCCGTTTTCTTACTCAATCGCTTCTGCGATGCCCGCGCGATCAGCGCAGCAGCGGCCACACAGACCGCCGCTGCCGCGAGCGCAATGCCCAGCAGCGTCCATAGCCAGGACAGTTCGTAAATGATCTGCATATATTCACCTTGTCCTTTCCGCATCGCACACGATATTTCCGTCACTATATTTTATTTCCGGGCCGCATAGCCAGCGCCGATCACTGCATAGACAGGCAGCAGGAAAAATTCATCGAAAAACAAAACATCCAGCGCCATCCACGGCAGCACAACGCCGACACACATGAGCAAAAAGGCATTTCTCCGGCAGCCGCTCCTGCCGCTTGTCCGCTTGAGCGTCATTACCAGCCACGCACACAGCGCCGGAAGCCCGATCAGGCCAAACTGGAACACGCCTTGAATGATGGTATTGTGCGAGGCCTTTGTTCCGAGCGTGACGCTCGTAAAGCCGGAGCCGAGCAGCATCAGCACGGGATCGTGACTAATGTCATGCAGATACATCCGCCATATTTCCGACCGGTGTGTCGTCAGATCCGAAACGTTGGCCGCATACGAAAAGCGGGACATCACCATGCGCAGCAGGTCCTGAACCGCTGCGGACAAAAGCATGACCGCAGCCGCGCACGCAACGCCCGCGAGGATGGCGATGCCTCTTTTCACATGACCTCCGGTGAGCAGGACCGGAACCCAGACAAGAAACAGGCAGGCCAAGACGACCACGAAGGATTTCGAGGCTGAGAGCAGCCCACAGTAGACAAGAACCATCATAACGCCGATCCAGACGATCTGCCGGCTGCGCCGCCGTTCCCTGCTCATGAGCAGCTGGACGCCGGCGAGGCAGGCGGTAATATGCGTGCAGTAGAAGTTCGGGTCACGGTAATAGCCGGACAGCCGCGTGATCTTCAGATACGAATCCACTTTGATGTACTGAGAAATGTTCGGATACGCCGTGATCTGTCGGGCGGAAAGCGCGGCCATAATGATGCCGCAGGCAAAAAACAGGGTCAGTCTCGAAAAACTGACTGCGCCGGAAAGTCCCTTTGCCACGCACGGGAACAGCAGAAGCATCATGAAAAAGAACAGATAGTGATTCTCAATGGGGTTCGAGCGGATCGCCTTTGCGATCAGCGTCGTGACCGCGAGAAATGCCGTCACCAGGATCTGATACAGCACCAGACGAAAACCATCTCTCTGCCAATAATACAAGCATGTCACAAGCAATGCAATGGTAAAAAACGAGATGCTGCCGCGATCTGTCCGCAAAAGCGGACTCCATGGGAGAAAAAACAGCAGCACGCACATAGCATCGTTTCGAAAGCACGACCAGAAATGAAAGGCCAGAAAGGCAGCCAAGCAGGCCGCGATCAGCATCTTGCTCCCGCTGATCTGCACAATACAGAGCAGCAGCGCGATCAAAAGGCAGCCAAACAGCGTACCGGCTCCGCCAATGTCCGTCCCTGCAGCACCGCCGTGATCAAGTTGTGTCTTCTTCATAGCCGTTGATCAACTCCGAAAATCTGCGTTTTGCCGCTGTCACATCAAACGTGACTCCGCCAAGTGCCTCGCGCTGCGCCCGCAGCATCTGCGGTGCATCCAGCAGTCGCCGCAGCCCCTGCGTGATACCCGCTTGCGTGTTGGGGCACACCCAGCCAAAGCCCGTGTCTTGCACCATCTCGACCGCCGATGAGGTCTCGGTCGTTAAAATCGGTGTACCAAGCAAGGCAGCCTCATGGATGACCATCGGTGCGGCCTCAGAAAAAGATGGGATCAGGAGCACATCCGCTGCCCGCATATAGCCGTATGGATTTTCCATCGCGCCAAGCAAAACGACTGTATCGTCAAGCCCCAGCTCTGTTATGATCTTTTGCGCCTCGGCATACTCCGGACCGTCTCCGATGAGATAGTAACACATCCCGCCGCGCTGTGCCCCCAGTGCAGCCACTGCATACAGCGCACGCAGGATCCCCTTTTCGCGCCCGAATCTGGCTACAGTCAGAACATTCAGCCGTCTATGGTCCAAATTGACCGGCTGCGCTTTTGCCAAGCGAATAATCGCCGCATCATTCTGAAAATTCGGAATAACGCACGTTTTGCACGCAAGCTGCGGATGCGCATTCAAAAACGCGCGCCTGCAGCCGTCGGAGCACGCCACGATCTCGTCAAACCGCCGGTAGAGATCGGCATTGTACGCCGAAGCGGCGCGGATCCGTTCGTAATCGCAGTGAAGATACGTGATCTTCTTTTTCGCATCCACGCAGTTGAGGACAAACGCATTGCACCCGCCGTAAAACGTATGCGCCGCCCCGCTGTGCAAAAAAGAGATTGACGCATCAAACCCCTGTATGCGCTTTTGCAGCAAACAGGCGAGCCGTGTGCTGAAGGGCATGCCAAGCACGCGCGTCACGCCTGCCCAAAACGCGCGCAGCAGCCGGTCACGAACCGTCAACACATCGTTTTTCGTCATGCCAAAATAGCGAAACGCACCGCCAGCAGCGCACACGCGCACATCCGACGGCACTTCGTTGAGCAGCGCGCCGCCGCGATAAAACAAAAGCAGCGTGATGTCGTAATCGGCATGCAGTGTCTGCAGCAGGTTCAGCAGCGCTTTTTGCACGCCGCCGATATGCATATTGTTATTTACGATCAGGATCCGTTTCATATTTTGCTTCCCTCAAACGCTTCCAACAATAGAATACGGCCGGCGCGCCAACCGCTGACAAGGTCGCAAGACCCCACAAAACCCACTGAAAATAGTTGCGGATCGCAATGCCTTGCAGCAGCCGGCAGCCTGCTGCAGCGAGCACACCCAGCAGCGCGGCAGCTGCCGCGAACCGTACCAGCAGCTTTGAAAGCGGAATGTGCAGGATGTGTCTGCCGGAATAGGCCATGTAGTAGACGCCGCGAAACACCGTTGCGGTCAAGGTGCCCAGCGCAACACCGATCAGCGGACGCCAATGGATCAAAACGCAGGAAAGAATGATATTGATCGCCGCTTCCCCATAAGCACCCCAGCGCGTTTGCCGAAAACGGTTCGCCGCGGCCGGCAAGCCGGAGTACGGCAGCATCATGCAGTTGACAGCCTCCGCCATCAGCAGGGCTAACGCAAACACCGGCTGTATGTAGTCGGCATCGGTAATTCCCTTGGTATAGAGACGGACGAAGGGCACGATCAGGGCTCCCGTGCAGGAAAACAGCACGACCGAGACAGAGACGATCAGCGTCTGATACCGCCGGAAAGCACGCCGCAGCCGGTCAAGCCGTCCTTTTGCAATCAGTTCTCCGAACTTCGCCTCCATACCGCTGGAAAACGATTCCGTGATTGCGCGAACACTGCCGATGACCATGTTGTAAACGGCATATACTGCAACCAGCTTCACATCCGCAAACAATGTAAGCAGCACGATATCGGTATTCATGTGCAAAAAATACGCGATGTGCTGACCGATCCCCGTCCATTTCTGGTCCAAAACCGCGCTTGTCTTTCCGGTCTTCGGCAGCGGATAGTGCTTTCTCACATAAAGCCGGTACAGCAGCGGCCGCACGGCAAAGATCAAACTGCTCCCAAGCTTCACCCAGAGCAGCTGCGTCTTGAGCTGCGTCAGCAAAACCACTGCGGCTGCGTTGACGATCGCAGCTGCGATCATGATGCAGTTGTTGACATACTGCCTTTGGTCGGCAACGATCAGCGTCAGGTTCGCCAAACCGCCCATATATTTTGCAAGCGTTGACAGGCCGATCGTGAGCACCAGCGCAAAAATGTACGGCCTGGAATAAAGCGTCACGCCCGCGAGATCGTGATAGGTCAAGCCAAGCAAAATGCTGTAGACAACAAATGCAGCTGCGACATAATAAAAAAAGCGCCGGATCGCATTGTATACCGCGCTGACCTCGCACATATCGTGCTGAGCCAGCGGCACATACAGTTTTGCGCGCGCAACACCGCCGATCCCGCTTTCAAGCAGCATGATGTAGGAAAGAAACTGTGTAATGGACGCACATATGCCGTACGCCTCCGAGCCGAAGGACGCGAGCAAAACGCGCAGAGTAACAATTCCGCAGGCAGTCGTGATCAGCTGGTTGCACAAAGCCGTTGCTATATTCCGTTTTGCTCTGTCATCTCTTGCATCGACCATTCTGCTCATACTCCTGTCACGCGCATTGGAGAGACTCACCAATGCGTCCCCGTTCGGCTCGGAGGCATAGTCATGCGCGCTCCGCTCATTGTGCTCCGGCACCGCGCTGCGGCCGCTTATCTCTCGGCGTCTCATGTGTGCCCCGGTACATTGCCCGCAGAGCACGGAAGAAGGTCATTTCTCCCCGGTACGCACTGTACCGCTTCAGGCAAAAGCGCAGGCACAGCGGCGCTGCAGCCGCACCGAATGCCGCCCGATACAAAACGCCCTGATCGTGAAAATACTTCTCATCAAAGCCGTGAAAGCAGGTGGACGCGTCCTTGGCGCAGGTGCCGAGGCAGAAGCTGCTCGTATACACCCGAAGCCCCCGGCGAAACGCGTCGCACAAAAACAGCGTGTCCTCCCCGTGGGCATAGTTCGTGCCGCCGCCGAAGAGCGTGGAAAACCAGATGTTTGCCCGGCGCTGACTGTCTCGGCGGATGGAGCAAACGCACGTCCCATACCGCAGAGCGCGATGGAAATGCAGCCGACCGTCTCGGTTTTTGATCCGGCGGATCACACGCCCGCCCTGCGTTATGTCCAGGGAAAAAAGGATCATATCCGCATCCGGATGCTGCGCATAGGCGCGGCGCACACCGTCGGCATATCCGTCGGCATAGCAGATATCATCGTCGGCAAAAAGCAGGATATCCCCGGTCGCGTGCAGCAGCGCAATGTTGCGGTTGACGCCGACGCCCCGCGTGTCCGTGGTGATCATGCGCAGCGTGCGCCCATCGTTTGACTGCGTCTCTTTGCGGCATCCGTCCGCTTGGTTGCCAAACACGGCATCGCCGGTAATGTGCATTTTCTCCGCGATCGTCAAGTCCTTCTGCCCCATGGTGACGCAGACAACCTCTACTCTATCCATACATTCCTCCGGCAGTCAGCGGATGCTCCGCGTGCAGACATCAATACACATTGCCCGCTGTGCAGCGAGATAGTCCGTGTAGGAGCGCTCGAGATTGATGATTGCCGCGTGCTCCTTACACCTGCGTGCCTCCGGAGACGGAAGCGCATGCCAGTCGCCGTACAGCTGCGTCAGCAGCGCGTCATAATGCGCCGTGACCGGAAACACGCCATCCTCAAACGGGAGCCCGACCGACTCTGTCAGCCACGCACGCGGGAGCAGATTTTTTTCATACCGTTTTCCGGCCGCCAGGAACGAATGCAGCAGCGCGGTCCGGTCGTCTCCTCTGCGCATACAGAGTGCTTCCAACGCCCGGCGCGGCAGCGGGCGGCAAAGCTGCATGAACACTTTTTTCGCCGCGCTGTCCGTCTCATAGCCGCGCGCATAGAGTGCCTTTGCAATGATCGCCCTGGACGCTGCAAACTGCAGCCGCCGCATCAGCGGCCGGTCCGAAAGATTGTCGCACGGGAAAATGTCTATGTAGACGCCCTGATGGACAAGCGGGTCTTTCGGATGATATTTTTCGATGCAGGCCGTGTGGTTTCTGCGCAGCTTGGAAAACTGCATAGGCCAGTGCGCGCTGTTTTCCCGCTGCACATAGTAGCGCTCAGGATCCAAGTCCCCTGCCGCTTCTGCGAAGAAGCGATCATATTCGCTGCGCATGAGGATCACATCCACATCGTCATCCCACGGGATGAAGCCGTGGTGACGCACCGCGCCCAGCGCCGTTCCGGCAAAGAGCTGATAGGATATGTGGCGCTTGCGGCACACAGCGTCAAAGTCCTTGAGCATCTCCAGCAGGAGCGCCTGATGCGCAGTCATAACCTTCACTTCTTCCATGGTCAGATCCTCCCGTGCTTACGCATGCCATGGAGCGCGTAGGTAAAAAAAGCTCTGGCTGATCGCGGCAGCGAGAGACGCTCAACGTCCCGGTAGATCCGCCAGCGGTTCACGGCCGCGGCGCGTTTGTCAAACGATCTTGACTGCTCTGAAATGCGCCAGTCAGCCAGCACCTCGGTACAACCGGCAGCAGAGCCCCCGCCGCGCAGGATCGCCAGCCACAGCGCATAGTCCTCATGGAACACGTCCTCGCGGAAGCGAAGCCGCTCCAACAGCGACCGGTGAAGCAGTACGGTAGAGCAGCCGATGACATTTTCGCCGAGCAGCCGGCGGTAATCCACCGACTGCGGAACGCGGTAGGCACGCATCTCCCGCTCTGTATCCGCAAAGAGCGCATAAGACGTATACAGCAGCCTTGATCCGCTGTGCACAGCGAGCGCAAGCTGTTTTTCCAGTTTCTGCGCGTGCCACCTGTCATCGCTGTCAAGCAGCGCGATCCATTCTCCCTGCGCGAGATCAAAGCCCCGGTTTCTTGTGCGTGCAGCGCCCATATTCTGCGGATTGCGCAAGACCCGAATGCGTGCATCCCGCTGCGCATAGGCCTGCGCGATCTCGGCTGTGCGGTCAGCAGAGCCGTCGTCCAGGATCAACAGCTCCCAGTTTTCATACGTCTGGGCGCACACGGAAGCAATGGCTTCTCCTATGTATTTCTCCGCATTGTATGCGGGCATGATCACGGAAACCAGCGGCTGCCTGCCGGCCACGCCGTTACTGCGCTTCATAGGGATCGGAATACGAATACTTATATCCGTACTTGCCGCCGTATTTGTACTTATATTTACAGGCGTGTTTTCCGGACTTCATATTCATATCGTTGAGCACCACACCGCACAGGTTCCCGCCTGCGCGCAGCAAGGCATCCATGGCATCATTGAGCTCATCCGTGGTCGTCACACCGGATTTCGTCACGAGCACCACACCGTCGACATAGGTAGAGATGATCTGCGCATCCGCCACCGTGTTGATCGGCGGCGTGTCGATGATCACGTAATCGTAGGTCTCGGCGCTGTCCGCCACAAAGCGCCTCATGCGCTCGGACGAGAGCAACTCGGACGGGTTTGGCGGGATCGTACCGGTGCAGACGATCCACAGCGGCAGATCCGTCACCTTGGCAAGCTCGAGCCGGCTGATCTTCGCCAAAAAGTCACACAGGCCGGCAGAGCTTCGCACGCTCCAGAGACTGCGCTGCCCCGCTTTGCGCATATCCGCATCGACAAGCAGAACGCGCTTGCCGAGCATGGCGTAGCTGATGGCAATGTTTGCTGCCGTGAGGCTCTTGCCCTCCGATGGCTTTGCGCTCGTGACGGCAAAGGTCGAGCAGGGGCGCTCCTTATCCGCCGTCATGCAAAACAGCAGGCTGGTGCGCAGCTTTACATAGGCCTCTCTGATCGCAAACGGCGACTCTTTGGTCAGCAGCCGCTTTGATTGGTCAGGGCCGTCTCTTGATTCCCTTTGCGAGCGGCTTTCCTTTTCACAGGAAACCGCCGTTCCTCCCTCCGTCAGTACCCAGCCGGTATGCGCGTCATCCGTGATGTTGATCTCCGGTATCGCAGCGAGCATCGTCACATCCGCCGCCTGTGCAAGATCCTCCGGCAGATAGATCGTTGTATCCGCCAGCATACGCAGCACAAGAATGACCGAGATCACGATCACACCGAGCACAAAGCCGATCGCGCTGTCAAACCCGGTTCTCGGCGCAGTCTTTTCCGGCGCCACCTCCGGCCGGTCAACGACCTCCACACCGCCCGCTTTGGTGATGCGGACGATCTCCTTCGGCGCAACCGTCGCAAACGCGTCCGCGATCCGGCAGGCAAGTTCCGGATCGGCAGAAGTCACCACCACCTCCAGCAGCTGCGTGTCCGAAACGACGGAGACCTGCACCATGCGGTTGAGCTCTTTTCTTGACAGTGCCGTCTCCCCGCGGATATCCGCCAGAACGGAGTCCAGGACGGAATTGCTCTCCAGGATCTTGGAATATGTCGCGGCAAGGCTCTCTGCCGCCTGCAGATCACTGTTATTGATCGTATCATGTGCATCGTTGTTCGCGCTGTTATAAACGTAAAAGCTCACGCGGGACTGATACGTCGGCGTGACAAGCACGGTGATCGCCGTGTAGACCAGCGCGGCCGCAACAATGCCCGCCAGCAGCACCCAGTGAAACCTGGACAGCAGGAGCTTCAGGATATCCCCAAAGGCGATCTCGTCGCTTCCGGCAGCGCCTCGCGGTCTGTTATCGTCATTCATAGAGCGGTTCCCCTCCAAATGCGTTTTTTCATCTTCATCGTGCGCCGTCTCCGCGCAGCACCACGCCGACGGTTTTTAAAATGCAGCGCAGATCCATCCAGACCGACCTGCGCTCGATATACACCATATCGTAAATGATCTTCTCCTCCGGCTTCAGGTCGTAGCCGCCGTTGACCTGCGCATAACCGGTCAATCCGGGAATCACGGTCAGGCGGTTGGAAAAGCCGATGATGTATTGCTCGAACTTTCTGTAGAAGCACGCGCGCTCCGGCCGCGGGCCGACAAAGCTCATATCGCCCTTGAGAATGTTCCAGATCTGCGGAAGCTCATCGAGCCGCGTCCGGCGCAAGAACGCGCCAAAGTGCGTGCAGCGTGCATCATCCGCATCCGCCCATCGCGGTCCGTCCCGCTCGGCATCTTCGCACATGGAGCGGAACTTGTACATGATGAACGGCTTGCCGTCCTTACCCAGACGCTCCTGCTTGAAAATCGGATCGCCCGGCGAGTCGAGCGCGATGATCAGCGCAATGGCCGACATCGGAAGCGTAAACACGATCAGCCCGATCAATGCAAAGCAAGTGTCAAGCGTCCTCTTAACGGTAAGATATACCCACTTTCCGGCGACGCAGGGCCGCTCTATGTACATCACACGCTGCACGGTATCATTTTTCGCGCCCGGATAGAATATTGCCGTCTCCATCATTCTCTCCCCATCTCTCATTTCTCTTTTCTCTTCGCATTTGTATCCATGGAGTTGCCGCCAAAGCACAGGTCATTTTCTTATGTTTTAATGTAAGAACACGTTATGGGTAGTAGATTTTGGCCAATTATAACACATTTTTGCCGGCAAACAACTTCTACGTGCGTCAAAATAACATATTTTTTGTATTTTTGTGCACTTTTTTAGCGAATGCGCACATAAAATGACACGGAAAGCGCCAAAAGCGAACCGGATAATGATCAAAATGCAGGAAGTCCGCGCTTACGTTTCCCTGCTGCCGCACATTTTTCTCTCTGTGCGCACACGCCGAACAAGCGTGCGGATGCGTAAACGGGCGCGTCGCTTGCACATATCAGCGAAAAAAAGCTGCGAACGGATGGAATTTTTGTGTCGTGCTCCCATGGAAAATGCTGCGTCGGGAATTGACTTTTCCCGTTGCGTCTGAGATAATGAACATATTGAAAGCACAGGCAACTGACGGAACGTGGAGCACACCACATGGGAGCCTGCTGTAATACGAACTGTCGACCGTCTGGGCAAACCTGTGACCATGGGATTCCATGGGCAACGGGTTTACCCTTTTTTTATGTTCATTTCATCTTTTAAGGAGGATCTCATGAAAAAAGCAGCAGTCATTATGGGCAGCGATTCCGATTGGCCGGTCGTCAAGGCGGCCTGCCAGCAGCTCGACGCCTTCGGCATCCCCTACGAGGCGCACATCCTCAGCGCGCACCGTTCCCCGGCCGCCGCAGCGGACTTCGCCAAAAACGCCCGCGCCAACGGCTTCGGCGTGCTCATCTGCGCAGCCGGAATGGCGGCGCACCTCGCGGGCGCATTCGCCGCCAACTCCACCCTGCCGGTCATCGGCATCCCCATGAAGGGCGGCGCGGTCGACGGGCTCGACGCACTGCTGTCTACCGTGCAGATGCCCAGCGGCATCCCGGTAGCGACCGTGGCCATCAACGGCGCGAAAAACGCCGCTGTGCTCGCGGCGCAGATACTCGCCGTCAGTGACGAAGCGCTGGCCGAAAAGCTCGATGCGCAGCGTGTCGAGATGGCGCAGCAGATCGCCGCAAAGGAAGCCAGGCTCCAGGCGGAGCTGTCCTGCTGAGCGACGGCGCAGCGCCCCTCTTTTCAGGACAACGAACATCCACACAACCCCGATCAACAATTATTTTGGAGGTATCATCATGGAACTTGTTTACACTGGCAAGACCAAAAATGTTTACGCGCTGGAAAACGGCAACTATCTGCTCAAGTTCAAGGACGACTGCACCGGTAAGGACGGCGTGTTCGATCCCGGTGAGAACGCCGTGGGCCTGACCATCGACGGTGTGGGCGATGTGAACCTGCGCATGAGCATCTACTTCTTCGAGAAGATCAATGCCGCCGGCATCAAGACCCACTTTGTCAGTGCCGACCTGAGCAATACCACCATGGAAGTCCTCCCTGCCAAGGTCTTTGGTCACGGTCTGGAAGTCATCTGCCGCCGCAAGGCCGTCGGCTCGTTCATCCGCCGCTACGGCGACCTCATCGAGTCCGGCGCCGACCTGCCCTATTACGTGGAGACGACCCTGAAGGACGACGCCAAGGGCGATCCGCTGATCACCAAGGACGCGCTGGTCGCGCTGGGCGTGATGACCGACGCGCAGTACGAGGATCTGAAGGCGCAGACCCAGCAGATCACGAAGATCGTCGCCGACGACCTGAAGGAAAAGGGCATGGAGCTCTATGACATCAAGTTTGAGTTCGGCTACGCGCCCGACGGCAGCGTCATGCTCATCGACGAGGTTGCCAGCGGCAATATGCGCGTCTATAAGGACGGCCAGTACGTGGATCCCATGACGCTCTCCGAGCTGTTTTTCGCGTAATGGGCGGATATTTCGGAGCGTTTTCCCACCGTGAGGTGGGACTGGATGTGTTTTTCGGCACGGACTACCACTCCCACCTCGGCACACGCCGGGGCGGAATGGTGGTCTACGGGCGCGAAAACGGGTTTGTGCGTGAGATCCACAACATTGAAAACACGCCCTTCCGCACAAAGTTTGAGGGCAACCTGCACGAGTTCAAGGGCTACGTCGGCATCGGCTGCATCAGCGACACGGACCCGCAGCCGCTGCTTGTGCGCTCGCACCTCGGGCTGTATGCCATCTGCACGGTGGGCATCATCAATAACATCGACGAGCTGATCGACACCTACTTCTCCGACCACGGACACCAGTTCATGGCGCAGAGCAGCGGTAAGGTCAACGTCTCGGAGCTGGTCGCCGCCCTCATCAACATGAAGGAAAACCTCGTGGAGGGCATTTTGTACGCGCAGGAGATGATCCGCGGCTCCATCACGATCCTGCTGATGACGCCGGACGGCATTCTGGCCGCCCGCGACAAGCTGGGACGGCTGCCCGTTCTGGTCGGCAAGCATCCGGACGGCAGTCTGTGCGTCTCGTTTGAATCGTTTGCCTATCACAAGCTCGGCTATGAGGATGCCTACGAGCTCGGCCCGCGCGAGATCGTGGCGCTGACGCGAAACGGCTACGAGACCGTCTCGCCCGCGGGCGAGGAGATGAAGATCTGCGGCTTCCTCTGGACGTACTACGGCTACCCCAACTCGAATTACGAGGGCGTGAACGTCGAGGTCATGCGCTATCACAACGGCGACATCATGGCGCGGCAGGAGCTCGCGCAGGGTCGTCTGCCCGATGTGGACTACGTCGCGGGCGTGCCGGATTCCGGCGTGCCGCACGCCATCGGCTACGCCAACCGCAGCGGCAAGCCCTTCGCCAGACCCTTCGTCAAGTACACGCCCACCTGGCCGCGCTCGTTCACCCCGGACAATCAGGAAGTGCGCAATCAGGTGGCCAAGATGAAGCAGATCCCCGTGTCCGAGCTCATCGAGGGGAAAAAGCTGCTGTTCGTGGACGACTCCATCGTGCGCGGCACACAGCTGCGCGAGACGGTGGACTTCCTCTACGAGTCGGGCGCGAAAGAGGTGCATATGCGCTCTGCCTGCCCGCCCATTATGTACAGCTGCAAGTACCTGAACTTCTCGCGCGGCAATTCCGATATGGAGCTGCTGGCACGGCGCGTGGTGCAGGAGCTCGAGGGCGACGAGGGGCAGAAGCATCTCGACGAATACGCCGACGCCTCTACCGAGCGCGGAAAGTGCCTGCTGAGCTCCATCTGCGAAAAATTCGGTTTTGACTCTCTCGGATACCAATCTCTTGACGGTGTGCTGGAGGCCATCGGCATCGACCGGGACAAGGTCTGCACGTACTGCTGGAACGGAAAGGAATAATCGACATGGAAAACTCTCGATCCGCCGCTTACGCGGCAGCCGGTGTGGACATCACAGCCGGTTACGAAGGCGTCAGGCTCATACGTGACGACGTCAAGCGCACCCACATTCCCGGCGTGGTGTCGGATATCGGCGGCTTCGGCGGCCTGTTTGCCCCCGATGTCTCAGGCATGAGCGAGCCCGTGCTCGTCTCGGGCACGGACGGCGTCGGCACGAAGCTGCGTCTGGCCGAGCTCATGGGCAAGCACGACACTATTGGTATCGACTGTGTGGCCATGTGTGTCAACGACGTGATCTGCTGCGGCGCGAAGCCCCTGTTTTTCCTCGACTACATCGCCATTGGCAAGAACGTGCCCGAAAAGGTCGCGTCCATCGTCTCCGGCGTTGCCGAGGGCTGCGTGCAGGCCGGCTGCGCCCTCATCGGCGGCGAGACGGCCGAGCACCCCGGCATGATGGCGGCCGACGACTACGATCTGGCCGGCTTCACCGTCGGTCTCGTGGACAAGCCGAAGGTCATCGACTCCGGCCGCATGGCAGCGGGCGACGTGGTGCTGGCTCTGCCCTCGTCCGGCTTCCACTCCAACGGCTATTCGCTCGTGCGCAAGGTGTTCGACGTGGAGAACACCGATCTCAACCGCTACTATGACGAGCTCGGCGAGACGCTGGGCGAGGCACTGCTGCGCCCAACCGTGATCTACGTCAAGCCCGTTCTGCGCTGCATCGCTGCTGCCGACGTGCGCGGCGTGAGCCACATCACCGGCGGCGGCTTCTATGAAAACATCCCGCGCTGCATCCCCGACGGGCTGTGCGCCCGCATCGACAAGGCCGCGATCCGCACGCCCGCCGTCTTCGGTCTGCTGCAGGCCAAGGGCGGCATCGACGAGCACGATATGTTCAACACCTTCAACATGGGTGTGGGCATGGTCGTCGTCGTCAGCCCCGAGACCGCCGAGGCGGCGCTCGGCGCGCTCAGGGCCGAGGGCATCGACGCCTACGTCTGCGGCGAGATCGTCACCGGCGAGGAAAAAGTCTGTCTATGCTGAAAAAGCACGCCGGCAAAGGAGAAGACCTGATTATGAACAAAGCAAAAATCGCCGTGCTGGTCTCCGGCGGCGGCACAAATCTGCAGGCGCTGCTCGACGCACAGGCGGCGGGCACGCTTGCCCACGGTGAGATCACGCTGGTGGTCTCGTCCAACGAGGGCGCTTACGCGCTGACGCGGGCAGCCAATGCCGGCATCCGCGCGCAGACGATCTCACCGAAGCAGTGCGGCGGTCAGGCCGCCTTTGAGGCGGCGCTGTCGGCACTGCTGGCGGAGTGCGAGATCGATCTGATCGTGCTGGCCGGTTTCCTGACCATCCTGAGCGCGGACTTCACCGCGCGCTGGCCGTCGCGCATCCTGAACGTGCACCCGTCCCTGATCCCCGCGTTCTGCGGCAAGGGGATGTACGGTCTGAAGGTCCACGAAGCGGCGCTTCGAACGGGCGTGAAGGTCACAGGCGCGACGGTGCATTTTGTCAATGAGATCCCGGACGGCGGACGCATCCTGCTGCAAAAGGCGGTGGAGGTCCTGCCGGATGACACGCCAGAAACACTCCAGCGCCGGGTCATGGAGCAGGCGGAATGGCAGCTCCTGCCGCGAGCGGCGGAGCTGGTCTCGGAACAAATCGTAAAGGAGAAGCGCAATGCTTGACTTTCTCACCCTTCTGCGGGAAAATCCCTATCCCGGCCGCGGCATTCTTGTCAGCCGTGACCTCGTCTACTATTTCATCATGGGCCGCAGCGCCAACAGCCGCAACCGCATCTTTGTCACGACGGGCGACGGCATCCGCACCGAGGCGTATGACCCCGCGAAGCTGGAAGACCCCAGCCTCATCATCTACCACCCCGTGCGCACCATGGGCAGCGCGCTCGTGGTCACGAACGGCGACCAGACGGATACCGTCTGCCAGTACGGCGACTTCCGCAAGGGGCTCATGACCCGCGAATACGAGCCGGACGACCCGAACTGGACGCCGCGCATCTCCGCCATCCTCAATGCCGACGGCTCGTTTGAGCTCTCGATCCTCAAGCGCAAAAACGGACGCTGCCTGCGCGAATTTTTCTGCTATGAGGGCGTCGACGCCGGACAGGGATACTTCATCAGCACCTATCAGGGCGACGGCAGTCCCCTGCCGACCTTCGCCGGCGAACCGCTGGAGGTCACCGTGCCGACGCCGGAGGAAGTCTGGCAGGCACTCAATGCGGACAACAAGGTGTCCCTTTACACAAACGTGAACGGCGAGGTGCGCCTGTTCAACAAAAATCTGGGCGATTAAGGAGGCCGTAACGATATGAATGCGCTGGAACTGAAATATGGCTGCAACCCCAACCAGAAGCCGTCCCGAGTCTTTATGCGCGACGGGTCTGATCTGCCGTTCGCTGTCCTCAACGGCAAGCCCGGCTACATCAACCTGCTCGACGCGCTCAACTCCTGGCAGCTCGTCAAGGAGCTCAAGGCCGCCACCGGTCTGCCCGCCGCTGCCAGCTTCAAGCACGTGTCCCCCGCCGGTGCGGCCGTCGGCATGCCGCTGAGCGAGGTGGACAAGAAGATCTACTTCGTCGACCCGGCCGCGGAGCTCACGCCCATCGCCTGCGCCTACATCCGCGCGCGCGGTGTTGACCGCCTGTGCTCCTACGGCGACTGGGCGGCACTGTCCGACACCTGCGACGCTGCGACCGCAAGCTACCTCAAGGATGAGGTGTCCGACGGCATCATCGCCCCGGGCTACACCGACGAGGCGCTGGAGATCCTGAAAACCAAGAAAAAGGGCAACTACAACGTCGTGCAGATCGACCCGGACTATCTGCCCGCCGCGACGGAGCACAAGGACGTGTTCGGCATCACCTTCGAGCAGGGACGCAACGACCTCGTGATCGATAAGAACATGCTCACGAACATCGTCTCGGAGAACAAAGACCTGCCCGAGAACGCGAAGATCGACATGATCGTCGCCCTCATCACGCTCAAGTACACGCAGTCCAACTCCGTCTGCTACGTCAAGGACGGTCAGGCCATCGGCGTGGGCGCCGGCCAGCAGAGCCGCATCCACTGCACGCGCCTGGCCGGACAAAAGGCGGACAACTGGTATCTGCGCCAGCACCCGAAGGTCCTTGCGCTGCAGTTCGTGGACGACATCCGCCGTCCCGACCGCGACAACGCCATCGACGTCTACACCTCCGACGAGTATGAGGACGTGCTGGCCGACGGCGTGTGGCAAAACACCTTCAAGGTACGCCCCGAGGTGCTGACCGCCGAGGAAAAGAAGGCGTGGATCGCAACACAGACCGGCGTCACCGTCGGCAGCGACGCGTTCTTCCCCTTCGGCGACAATGTTGAGCGCGCGAGAAAATCCGGCGTGACCTACATCGCAGAGCCGGGCGGCTCGATCCGCGACGACCACGTCATCGCCACCGCCGACAAGTACGGCATGGTGCTGGCCTTCACCGGCGCGCGCCTGTTCCACCACTGAGTCATCACATGCATATCCGTTTTTGCCGCCGCGCAGATCCCTCTCGGCATTTGCGCGGCGGCAAACAAAAATATTAAGAAGATTGAGGGAGAGCGCCATGAACCTTCTGGTCATCGGCGGTGGCGGCCGTGAGCACGCCATCGTCAGGAAACTGAAAGAAAACCCCGAAGTGGAGACGATCTACTGCCTGCCCGGAAACGGCGGCATCGCGGCCGACGCCGTGTGCGTCGCGGACATCGGCGCGAAGGACATCCCCGCACAGGTGGCCTTTGCCAAGAGCCACGATATTGATTTTGCCGTGGTCGCGCCGGACGATCCGCTGGTGCTCGGCGCGGTGGATGCGCTGGAGGCCGCCGGTATCCCCTGCTTCGGCCCGGAGGCGAAAGCCGCCATCATCGAGGGCAGCAAGGTCTTTTCCAAGGATCTGATGAAAAAGTACGGCATCCCGACAGCGGAGTATCAGGTGTTTACCGACGCCGGCGCCGCCATGGACTACGTCAAGACCTGCCCCCTGCCCGTCGTCGTCAAGGCGGACGGTCTGGCACTGGGAAAGGGCGTGCTCATCGCGGAGGATCGCGCGGCCGCCGTCGCAGCGGTCGAGACCATCATGCTCGACCGTGCCTTCGGCAACAGCGGCAGTCAGGTGGTCATTGAGGAATTTCTCACCGGACCGGAGGTCTCCGTGCTCGCCTTTACGGACGGCAAGACCGTCGTGCCCATGGTGTCCTCGATGGACCACAAGCGGGCGCACGACCATGACGAGGGGCTCAACACCGGCGGCATGGGCACCGTCGCCCCGAACCCGTATTATACCGAGGACATCGCCCGCACGTGCATGGACACCATCTTTCTGCCCACCATGCGCGCGATGAACGCCGAGGGACGCACGTTCCGCGGCTGCCTGTATTTCGGCCTGATGCTGACACCGAACGGCCCGAAGGTCATCGAATACAACTGCCGCTTCGGCGACCCCGAGACGCAGGTCGTCCTGCCGCTGCTCGAGAGCGACCTGCTGACGATCATGCAGGCCTGCCGCAACGGCACGCTCGCCGAGACAGAGGTCAAATTCTCCAATGGCGCCGCCTGCTGCGTCATCATGGCGTCCGACGGCTACCCGGAGCACTATGAAAAGGGCTTTTCCATCACGATGCCCGCCGAGACCGCCGCGCACACCTATGTGGCGGGCGCAAAGCTGACCGACGGCAAGCTGCTGACCAACGGCGGGCGCGTGCTTGGCGTGACCGCAACGGCGCAGGATCTCAGGAGCGCCGTGGAAAAAGCGTACACGATGGTGCAGAGCGTGCAGTTTGACAATGCGTTCTACCGCCATGACATCGGCCAGCGCGCCCTCAAGGCGCTGGAACAGTGAAGGGAGAGCGCAGGCATGGTTTACAGAGTATACGTTGAAAAGAAGGCGGCGCTGGCGAACGAGGCGCGCGCCCTGCTGGAGAATCTGCGGGCATTTCTGGGCATCGAGTCCCTGACGGGACTGCGCCTGTTCAACCGCTACGACCTCGAGGACATCAGCCGGGAGCTGTTCGACTACACCGTCAAGACGGTGCTGTCTGAGCCCCAGCTCGATATCGTGACGGACAGTCTGCCGCAGGGCGACGTGGTGTTTGCCGTGGAGTATCTGCCCGGCCAGTATGACCAGCGGGCGGACTCTGCCGCGCAGTGCGTGCAGATCCTGTCGCAGGGCGAGCGTCCGCTCGTGCGCACCGCGCGCGTGTATGCGCTTACGGGCAAGCTGACGGATGCCGAGATCGCCGCGATCAAGCAGTATGTCATCAACCCCGTCGAGAGCCGCGAGGCATCTCTGGAGCTGCCGGAGACGCTGCGCATGGAGTATGACATCCCCACCACCGTGCGCACCGTGGAGGGCTTCACCGCGATGGACAGCGCTGCGCTCGATGCGCTGCGTGATGAGCTTGGTCTCGCCATGGATCTGGACGACCTGACGTTCCTGCAGCGCTATTTCCGCGACGATGAGCGCCGCGAGCCCACCATCACCGAGATTCGCGTGGTGGACACTTACTGGTCCGACCACTGCCGCCACACCACCTTCTCCACCCACATCGACAACGTGGAGATCGACGATCCCGCGATTCAGTCCGCCTACGAGCGGTATCTGGCCGCGCGCGTGGAGGTCTACGGCGAGGAAAAGGCAGCCAAGCGCCCCCAGACGCTCATGGACATCGCCACCATCGGCGCAAAGACCCTGAAAAAGCGCGGCCTGCTGCCGGAGCTCGACGAGAGCGAGGAGATCAACGCCTGCTCCATCCACGTCACCGCCACGGTCGACGGCGAGGCGCAGGACTGGCTGCTGATGTTCAAAAACGAGACCCACAACCACCCCACCGAGATCGAGCCCTTCGGCGGCGCAGCCACCTGCATCGGCGGCTGCATCCGCGACCCGCTCTCCGGTCGCGCCTATGTGCATCAGGCCATGCGCGTGACCGGCGCGGGCGACCCGAGAGTCGCACTCGACAAGACGCTGCCCGGCAAGCTGCCGCAGCGCAAGCTGTGCCAGACTGCCGCCGCGGGCTACTCCTCCTACGGCAACCAGATCGGTCTCGCCACCGGTCATGTGGCTGAAATCTATCACGAGGGCTACATCGCCAAGCGTCTGGAATGCGGCGCTGTCGTGGCGGCCGCGCCGGCATACAACGTCCGCCGCGAGTGCCCCGCGCCCGGCGATGTGGTCATCCTGCTGGGCGGCCGCACGGGCCGTGACGGAATCGGCGGTGCGACCGGCTCGTCCAAGAGCCACAACCTGAAATCGCTTGCGACCATGGCCTCCGAGGTCCAAAAGGGTAACGCGCCCGAGGAGCGCAAGATCCAGCGCCTGTTCCGCAACGGCGACGTGACCCGTCTCATCAAGCGCTGCAACGACTTCGGCGCGGGCGGTGTCAGTGTTGCCATCGGCGAGCTGGCCGACGGTCTGCGCATCGATCTGGATGCCGTGCGCAAGAAGTACGACGGTCTCGACGGCACGGAGCTTGCCATCTCCGAATCGCAGGAGCGCATGGCCGTGGTCGTTGCCGCCGGGGACGCAGATGCCTTCATCCGCGCCGCCAAGGCGGAAAACCTCGAGGCGTATCAGGTGGCCGTCGTCACCGAGGACGCCCGCATGGTCATGGAGTGGAACGGTGCGGTCATCGCTGACCTCAGCCGTGCCTTCCTCAACACCAACGGCGCTGTCAAGCACGCCGGTGTGCGCGTGGCGCGCAAGGATCGCGCGCCGCTGGCACAGCCCCGCTTCCGCTCCCTGCGCGAGATGGCCTCCAGCCTCCGCTGCGCCTCCCGCCGCGGTCTCGTGGAGCGCTTTGACAGCACCATCGGCGCGGGCTCGATCCTGATGCCCTACGGCGGTAAGACGCAGCGCTCCCCCGCGCAGGCGATGGCCGCCGTGTTCCCGGTCCTGCCCGGTCAGAAGACGGATCAGGCCAGCGTCATGGCCTGGGGCT
>ERZ1106939.1196-NODE-1196-length-20700-cov-4.087818_pt1 | contig 20700 bp, 18 predicted proteins | sample MGYA00403669_ERZ1106939 | MGnify/ENA primary metagenome ERZ1106939 (study PRJEB35170, sample SAMEA104062447) | human gut metagenome | biome: human gut; feature: human-associated habitat; material: faeces | place: Denmark | collected 2012-09-28 ...
GATAACTGTACGATTATGGGCATTCTACCCCCCTCTCCCCTCGGAGAGGGGCCGGGGGTGAGGCTTCTACTTACCCTTCAACAACTCATCAATATGCTCCAAATAGTCGAGGGAATCGTCGAGGAAGAAGCGCAGTTCGGGAATGATGCGCAACTGTTTGCCCACTCTGCGTCCCAATTCAAAGCGCACGGACTTCTCATTGGCCGTGATATTCTTCAATGTTTCGGCACCTTTCTCTGACGGGAACACACTCAAATAAGCGGTGCAGACACTGAGATCCGGACTCACCTTGGCACGGGTCACACTGACCATCATACCCCGCATTTGGCGGGTTTGCGACTGGAAAATGAGACTGAGCTCCTTCTGCAACAGTCGCGCTATTCTGTTTTGTCTTGTTTCTTGCATATCGTTTTTCTTTTATTCAAAGTCTATATGGCTCACGTGGACATCCTCATGGAGGAACATCCTCGCCGAGTCTTTGAACCTATCGGGATTTTCGGTGGTGAAATATTCACACGTTCCACCGCGGGTACACATCCGTTCCATTGCCGGATGGCGCTCAAAATAAGCTTTCAGGCTGTCGGCCACATACTCGCCTTGGGGAATGATTCTTACGCCGGGGGGCACATATTTCAATATCTTCGGCATGAGGAGCGGATAGTGGGTGCAGCCGAGGATGATGGTGTCGATCTCGGGATCCTTACGCATGAGTTCGTCGACACGTTTCTTCACAAAGTAGTCGGCCCCGGGACTGTCGGCCTCGTTGTATTCCACCAGCGGCACCCAAAACGGACAGGCCACACCAGTCACCTTGATATCGGGCCACAGCTTGCCTATCTCGAGATTGTAACTACAGCTGCGCACCGTGCCTTCGGTGGCGAAAAGTCCCACATGGTTGTTGCGGGTGAGTTCGCCGATGACCTCTGCGGTAGGGCGGATGACTCCCAATACACGGCGGTCGGGGTCGAGTTCGGGGATGTCGCGGTGCTGAATGCTGCGCAAGGCCTTGGCCGAGGCTGTGTTGCAACCTAATATCACAAGATGGCATCCCATCTCAAACAGTTTGATGACAGCCTGACGGGTGAACTGATACACCACATCAAACGAACGCGTGCCGTAAGGGGCACGGGCATTGTCACCCAAATACACATAGTCGTATTCGGGCAGCAACTGGCGTATTCCGTGGAGAATCGTCAGACCGCCATAACCGGAATCGAAGATGCCGATGGGGCCGGGAGTGGAGGGTAAAGCCATGGGGCAACTGCTTGTTTAAAGATGGGACACATAGGAAAATGCCGCAGGAAAATGACAGCTTATTGGGCAGCCAAGTGGGCGATGCGCGGCGTGATGTCCTCCCCTGCAGCCGCACTCACAAAGGGGACGGCATTATTGTCGGTATTCAGCACGAAAGCCAGCCCCTGCTCTTCCCCGATGCGCTTCACGATGGCTTGCAAACGGGCCTTCAACGGTGCATAGGCTTCTTCTCGTGCCTGCTTGAGCAAGCGGTTGGCCTCGTCCTTGAAAGCCACGTTTTTCTCCATCAGTTCCTGCAATTCGGCCTGTCTTTTCTTCAAGATTGATGGGGCAAAATCACGCTGCCCGTCGAGAAATTCTTCATACTTGCGGTTGAATTCATCCTCGGCGCGCTTCATCTCGGCATCGTATTTCTGCCGCAGGTCGGCCATACTGCGCTCGGCAATGGCGTAGCCGGGCACAGACTTCAAGGCCGCCTCGTAGCTGAAATAGCCAAACTTCAACTGCTGTGCATCGGCCAGCAAAGGCAAAACTGCCAGCATCAGGAAAAGAAACAGTTTTTTCATATCTTCACCATGTAATATCATCGGGATGTATAAAGAAATAAAAGGTTGTGCCATCATCTTCAGATATTGGCACAACCTTGACAGGATAATGTTCTGATGTCAGATTCTTGTTTGTTTCAATAGTTCGCAGGCCCCGTTTACTTCAACTTGGCCTGAACGTCAGCAGTCACATCCTTGACGGTTGCACCGGTAAAGATAGCCACTCCGTCTTCGAAGATGTAGGTGTAGCCACCGGCCTTGCCAACCTCTGTGATGGCATTGAGCACCTTGGTGCGGATGGGCTCCATGAGCTCGGCACTCTTCTTCTGCATGGCCTGCTGGTTGTCCTGATAGGTCTGCTGAATCTTCTGGTACATCTGTTGCAGTTCGGTTTCCTTCTGCTGCTTGGCAGTGGCATTCATCGTGCTTGCACTCTTCTCATACTCCCCATTCTTGCGCGTGAGCTCATCCTGCATGGATTTGAGTTCGTTCTCATACTGCTTCTGCAATGCCTGCATCTCGCCGTTGGCCTTGGCCACTTCGGGCATGGCCTGCATGATGGTCTGAGTGTTCACCTTACCAAACTTCTGTGCCATAACGGCCATTGGTGCGCAAAGCATCAACATCAAAATTAGCTTTTTCATTTCAGTTTATTCTTTTAATTATACTTGTTTTCTATGGATGTTCCTTCTTGTCCGTGGCTGCAAATATACTACTATTTATCGAGCCGTGCAAATATCCGCTCAATTATTGGCATAGCCCAACTTTTGCAGCACTTCGTTGCTGATGTCGATTTTCGGAGAGCCGAAAATAATGCCGGTATCGGAAGCGCGGTCGAGCACAAGACTGTATCCGCGGAGATCGCATATATCCTTCACGGCATTGTAGATTTCGTCTTGGATGGGCTTCACGAGTGCGGTGCGCTTTTTATAGAGTTCGCCTTCGGGGCCAAAATACTTGCGCTTGAGGTCACTGGCTTCCTTCTCCTTCTGCATGATGGTCTCCTGCTTGGCTTTCTTCTGCTCCTGCGAGAGGAACACCACCTCGTTCTGATAGTTCTTGTACATGGTGCTTGCCTCAGTGTTGAGGGCTTCCACCTCGGCTTGCCATTTCTTGCTGACTTGGTTCAACTGCTCGTTGGCCCGTTCGTAGGCCGGTACATTCTTGAGAATATACTCCATGTCGACAAGGGCAAACTTCTGAGCACCGGCTGTCAATGGCAACAGGGCAAAAAGGCAAAGAGCTGCAATCCCTTTCCATACCTTTCGACTATTCTTTTGCTTTTTATTCTCCATGATTGATTCCTTCATTATTTTAAATATGGCAGGAGAACCGGTCTATCGGTCCGGTTTCCCCCTCGCCTGTTTCATATCTTCTTTCCATTGCGGCAGAAAGGCAACAAACTCTGTACCTTTTTACCTCTTTACTTTTCTACTTTTTAAATTAGAATTCCTGACCGAGAATGAAGTGGAACTGGCTGCCACCCTTCGTGCCAAACACTTTGTCGAAACCATAAGCCCAGTCGATACCCATCAAGCCCACCATCGGAAGGAAGATGCGCACACCCAGACCGGCACTGCGCTTCATGTCGAAAGGATTGAACTTGCTGGCTTCCTGCCAAGCGTTACCGGCCTCAAGGAATCCAAGACCGTAGATGGTGGTGTTACCAAGCAGGAATGGATAGCGAAGCTCAAGGCTGAAACGGTCGTAGGCATAACCTTGTGAACTGGCACTGGGAGTAAGCGCACCGTTCTCGTAGCCACGCAGACCGATGGTCTCGGTGGCATAGTTGGACGAATAGCCGCTCATGCCATCACCACCCATATAGAAGGTTTCAAACGGCGACTTCTTGTATTTATTGTAGCTGCCCAGCAAACCGAGCTCCACGCGGGTCATCAACACAAAGCACTTGGAACCTCCGGAGAGTGCCGTATAAGTCTTCGACTTGAATTTCCACTTGTGGTATTCCACCCACCTGTACTTCTCCTGCTGCTCTGCATTGTAGGTAGGCGAATACTGGTTGTTGGCCAAGTTGGCATAGTCTTTCTTGTCCCACGAGCTCCAAGGCGGCGTAACGGTGACCGAAGCCGAGAACTCCGAACCGCGACGGGGAAAAAGCGGGTTGTCTGTAGAGGTGCGGTTGAGCGAGAGCGTGAGGTTCAAGTTGTTGGCCGAACCGTTGGACATCAGGAAGTAGCCCCAGTTTTTCATCGTGTATCGCTGGTAAGCCAACTGCAAACTAAGAGTGAAATAGTCGTCGGGCCAGCGCAGACGCTTACCCCATCCGAGACTCAGACCAAGCAACTTCATGTATTTGTCAGGGTCGACGTAGCTCTCATAATTGTTATAGTAATTGCTGCCGTAACCGTAAGTATAATCGTAGTATCTCCTCATCAGTGCCGTGTTGTAATAGTTGCTTGACACATCCGAATATTTCGACCAATAGGCTCCGACATTGAATTGCACCGGACGCTTGCCGCCAAACCAGTTGGTGGAATAACTCACGTTGTAAGACTGATAGTAAGTGTTGGCCTGCACGCCGAGGCTCAGCACCTCACCGTCGCCCACGGGCAGCACGCCACGCCGCTCGCTGTTCTTGCGGAACAGGTTGCGCATGGAGAAGTTGTTGAGTTTCAGCCCCACGCGTCCGATGACACCGGTCTGTCCCCAACCCAGAGAGAACTCTATCTGGTCGTTGGACTTCTGCACCAGATTCCAGTTCACATCCACCGTCCCGTCTTCAGGATTCGGTTTCACATCGGGTGCCACATGCTCTGCATCGAAGTGTCCCATCGAACCGAGTTCGCGGGCCGTACGCATGAGAGCCTCTCTGGAGAACAGGTCACCGGGCTTGGTGTGCAGTTCCCGGCGCACGACATTCTCATAGAGGCGGTCGTTGCCGTTGATGCGCACATGGCTGAGATAGGCCTGCGGCCCTTCGGTGACGCGCATCTCCACATCGATGGAGTCGCCGTCGATGTTCACCTCCACCGGCTCGATGCGCGAGAACACGTAGCCGTTGTTATAATAGAGATTGGCGGCGGCATCGTCGTCGGTGACCAACCGCTTGTTCATCAGCTTCATGTTGTACACGTCACCCCGCTTCATGCCGAGGATGGCATTGAGGTGGTCGGTCGTGTAGACCGTGTTGCCCACCCAAGTGATATTGCGCAGGAAGTATTGCTTGCCTTCATGCACCTTCACATAGACATCCACATGCTTGCTGTCGTAGTTGGTCACGCTGTCACTGAGGATAGATGCATCGAAATAGCCATACTCGTTGTACTTGGAGATGAGGTTGTTCTTGTCATCCTTCCACCGTTCGGGCGTATATTTCTTCGACTTGAAGATGTTGGCCAGCTTGCCGGCTTCATGTATTTTGGCAAAGGCACCCTTCGAGAAGAAGTTGCCCTTGAGTTTCTTGTCACTGATTTTCTCGTTTCCGTCGATAGTAATCTTGTGTACCTTGATTTTCTCTTTTTTGTCGACCATGATGTCAAGAATCACCTGATTCTTGTTGGCCACGTCGTCGCGCTGCACAATTTCTATATCAGCATTCTTGTAACCCTTATCATCGAAATACTTCTTGGCGAGGATCTTTGCACGGTCGAGCGCATTGGGCGTCACCTGCATCCCCTTCAGCAACCCCAGTTTGTTGTCCATGTCTTCACGCTCGCTCTTTTTCAGACCGATGTAATTGATGGTCGACACACGCGGCCGCACGGCAAGATAGATGTGCAGATAAATCTTGTCGCCCACTATCGAGTCGGCCGCGATGGCCACTTTCGAGAAAAGACCATGTTTCCAATAGCGTTTCACGGCATCGGTGATGTCGCTTCCGGGCACCGTGATGCGCTGCCCCACGGCAAGTCCCGAGATGCCCGTGAGCACATAGTCTTCGTAGCCTTCCACTCCCGACACGGCGATGCCTCCTACAACCACATCGCGCTCCGTACCTGCGTAGGAAATATCGGGATTGATAATCTTGTCCTGTGCCTGCACTCCCGTAGCGATGCCGAGCATCAGGAGGAGGGTCACCAACACCTTATTATATATATACATATTTCTGATATAGGATTTCTTCTGTCACTTTTGTTCATTTTCTACCTGCTCTTCGGTTTTTCCGAATCGACGCTGCCTGCACTGATAGTCGGCGATAGCCTCGTGCAACTCCTCCTCGCCGAAGTCGGGCCAGTAGGTGTCGCAGAAATAGAGTTCGGAGTAGGCAATCTGCCAGAGCAGATAGTTGGAGATGCGCAGTTCGCCGCCTGTCCGTATGAGCAGATCGGGATCGGGCATGAAGCAAGTGTCGAGATGGCGGCCGATGCACTCTTCCGTCACGAAGTCGTCGATGCCGGCAGCTGACAGACGCCCTTCCCCGGCTTGTCCCAACGCCTCGCCCACGATTTCGCGCAGAGCTTTGGTAATCTCCCACCGCGACGAGTAACTCAATGCCACCACCATAGTCATGGCATCGTTGCGGGCCGTGTGTTCCATCGTCATCTGCAACTTCTGCCACACGTCTTGGGGCAGCCGCCCGACATCTCCTATCACCCGAAAGCGCACATTGTGCTTCATGAATATCTCATCTTCAAGCGACGAGAGCACAAGCCCCATGAGTGCGCTCACTTCATCGGCCGGCCGGCTCCAGTTCTCGGTGGAGAAAGTGTAGAGCGTGAGCCATTTCACGCCCAGCCGCGTACACTCCGACGTGATGCGGCGCACGGCCTCCACACCGGCCTGATGACCGTAGCTGCGGGGCTTACCGCGCTCGGTTGCCCACCGGCCGTTGCCGTCCATGATGATGGCAATGTGTTCGGGAATATTGTTCTTGTCGAGTTCTGTCATGTCTTTATCTTGCGGCCACCGCCCTTCGCCCTGACGGCCGGGAGCGGGAGAAGCCTGTTAATCTTTATTGCACGTGCGGCATTTGGCACTGAAACTGTAGCTGAGCGTCACCAACAGGGCCGAATAGCAGTCGGTGTTCTTGAACAGGCCGCTACTCTCGATGCCGTAGGGATCGGCCACCCCATCGAGTTTGTCGCTCAAAGAGAAGTGCATAGTCCATTCCACGCCCACGTTCACCCGCTCGGCCACCTTGTATTTCAGTCCGATGCCGATGGGAATATTGGCCGTGAAGGCCGTCTGTCCGCCCCCGGAGACATGGGTAGCCCCGATGCCGCCGAAGAGGAAAGGCGTAAGCCGCTTGGCTCCCCGATAGTCGCGGCCGGTGCCGTAGGGCCAGAAGTTGTATTCGTAGGTGACGCTCACATCCACCAACCCGTTGTCGAACGCATACTGCCGGCGCTGCATGGCGTTGCCCGCCCCCAAGTCGGGATAATAGGTCTCCACATCGCCGGAATTGCCTTTGAGTTTGCCGTAGCCCGCCATAACGCGCAAAGCCGATGAAGGATTGAAATTGTAACGCCACAACAAGCCCCCCATAGGCTGCATGTTGCCGAAGAGGTTGCCGTTGAAGTCGCCCTCATAGTTCACCCCACCGGCCGCCGCCCCAATCTCCATACGATACTCCGGGTCGTCCTGCGCCCCGGCAGGGGCGGCGGCCAGAAGTGTCAGCAGTATCGGGAAAAGCATCTTGCGCATGGGAATGGCTTTTGAAGATGTCTACTCGGTGAAATTGTTCTGTTCCTTGCGCCATCCTTGGCTGTTGTGACGGCCTTTCCACACACGGCCCGTAGCGGCATCCACTATCCACAGCCAGTTGTCGCTGTCTTTGGCCAGTGCAAACACACCGGTCAACCGGGCCGGCACAAGTGTGGTGGTATCGGTCTTCCACGTGAGTCCGCCGTCGATGGAACGGTGGAAGCGGTTGTCGCTGCCGAGGGCCTCGAGCCTTCCCGCATAGTTCACCACCCCCATCTGTGACAGATAGGGAACCTGCAGGGTGTCGGCAGCCGTACTGGCCAAGTAGCTCCACGGCTGGTTCTCGGAGTAGCGGCCATATTCCACATACTTCGTCCACACCACGCCATGCTTGGTGCTCACGGCGGCATTGTTTCCCACGAGCGTGGCCCGGTCGGTGCTGTCGTTGGTGAGCGATGGCATCGTCACGAAGCTGATGTTTTCCACCGGCAGGCGCGAAGCATCAGTGTCAAGCGCATCGGCCGTCCACGTAAGTCCGTTGTCGGCCGACACGGCCATGCCCGTAGCCGTGTAGGCATAGAGGCGCGTGGTGGTGGCCCCGAGCAGACGGGTGATGGCAGGCGTGCTTACAGCTGTCCACGTGTCGCCGTCGGTGCCGGTATAGAGGGTGCCGTTGTCAAACAGATAGAGCACACCGCCTTTGGCTGCCACATTGAGATAGGCCGTGGCAGAAAGGCTGATGTTGGGCGTGGCAGCCGTCCAACTCTTGCCGTCGGTGAGGGCAGAGCGGTAGATACCGGAGGGCGTGAACACAAACAGGCGATCGCCGCAGGCCACGGCTTTCAGTCCTGCCTGTCCTTGGAAAGCGGCCTGCACGCCGTGGTCTTGCCACACCAGTTCGTCGGCGCGCTGCCGGTGTACGTTCACTTTGACGGTGTAACTGCGGTAGGCCGAGTAGTCGGTATTGAACACCCGTATCTCCCGCGGCTGCGAGAAGTCGATGGAGTCGGTGCTGCGATAATATTTCAGCGAGTCGTTGTTCACATTCTTGACAGCTATCACACCCCCGTTTTTGGCCACGATAGTGGCCGTGACCTTGGAGGCGTTCACTCCGTAAGGCAGCGAGTCGGGATTGTAGATGAGCCCTTTGGCCTGATCAATGCTGAAGGCGTAAGAACTGCCGGCATGCACAGTGTCCTTGGCCACGGTTTTCCCGTTGGCCAATGTCGTCACCCGGTGGTATTTGAGCGTGCCCAGCGTGAAAGCCGTGACCGCCGTGTCGTGATAATACGTGGTCTCCTTGTCATCGTCGTTCAGGCACGAAGACAACGCGAGGAGGGATGCAAGCATGAGGGTGAAAGATGCTAACTTTCTTTTCATTACACTCTAATTATAGTTTTCAGCTGCACAAGATGAAAGCATGGCGGAAGCGGACAAAACGACACCAACCCACCGCCAGACGGCATCAATCGGCAATTTTTTGGCTACAAATTTACGCAGAATTATCCGAAAACCATGTTTTTCGAGTGCTTTATTATACAAATTATGGTTTAAAAGCGTGTTTTTTAAGTTTGTTTAGTGATTTAATCAATCTTGGTATTCACCAAGGCCACAACGCTCAAAAGTGTAGCCACGGCCACCCACGCAAGCATGATGATAGTCTCCTGATCCATGTTCCGATTATCTTTTCACTTGATGATAGGGCGCAAAGGTAGGCATTGCCCCACAAACGGGCAAATCCCGGACGTGGATTCGGACAAAGAACAGCCGTTTCTTGATTTACGTCAAGAGGACGCAGCTATGTCTAAACGAGAAATAACAAGAAAGGGCAGGAGACCAATCCCCTGCCCTTACATCTTAGTTTCCTTTACCTTTAATTCGATAACTTGTTTTTATTCTCCGATATTCGGATTCTTTACCTAAGAGTTTTCCATCTGCATACATTTCACAAGTCACGGTTGCAAGGGGGGCGTCTTGGCATTCTATTTCAACACCGACAACATAGCTCGGATGCCATGAGTTATAATCGAAGGATTAAGACTTTTTTCTTCCAACCCTTACTTTTTGTCAATGTCCACTTTCACACTATTCTCTTGTAGCAATTTGTCATCTTGTTTGATGCTCTTTAAGATTCCGTCTTCAAACAGCAGCGTGGTTGTGACATCGTATGGGGTAACTCCTACACGAAGATTCTCCTTATAATATAACACATCTATATGTTTCTCACCTTCCATATAAGTATCCGTGCGGAAAGGAGTACCCATTTTAGCAACGACTTCCGATTTGGTCATACCAAGTCTGACGGGCTCCCTTGCAAACCTCGACACCGTAGGATAAATTGCACAAGAGCTCACTGCAAACACCAAGAGCAGGATAAAAAACTTTATTGCTTTCATATTTATGCAACCGTAACACTGGTTCGGTTATTCTATCAATTACTATTACTATGGCACAAAGGTAGTGCTTTTTTGAATAGACAATTGATATTTATTGTGTAAAAAGCGTTAAAAGGACAGGTGTCTAAAAAGCCCCCCACCCCCCTAAAGGGGGCTTACCTTCCTGCGAACAGATAGATGGCAAAGAGTCTCTTTGAGGGCTCTTGAGGGCCAAGGCCATATATAGCACAAACTATTAAATCTTTCGAAAAAGCCTTACAGCCAAAAGCACTCCCGTCTTTTGGCTTTTTTAAAATATTCACTTCATCCGCCCTATCCGCCCCATCAATTTCCTCACCCGGCCCAAACGACCATCCAAAACGGCCACACCCGGAAGCTCACTCGGCCCAAACGACAACCTCAAAGAGGCCCTTTCGCAAGTCCAGTCGGGCCAAATCATCACCCATTTCAGGATGGAAAAGCCCCCTTTAGGGGGTTGGGGGTCTTTTAGGGAGGGTTGGGGGGCCGTGGTAATCGAAAAAAGGGAAACGCCCTCGCGCTTCCCTTGCCAATGCAAAGATACTACTTTTGCGTGCTATTTCCAAATGTGGTGCGAAAACTATTGACATCCTCCGCATTCCACACCGCACGGCACCGCAGCAAAAGACCAGCCTCCTGTGGCCTCGTGTTCACCCGACTTCAGGGCCTTTCCTCCCCCACCCTACGACTTCCGCTCTATCACAAAGTTGAGGTAAGCCTTGAGAGCCTCTCCGATAGCCCCGTCGGTCACATGGCTGTCGATAAACTCCATACACTCGGCATGGAAGTCGCCCATGCGCCGCTCGGCATATTCTATACCGCCGTTGCGCTTGGCAAAAGCCACCAGTTCATCAATTTCTCCCTTCGTCACACTCCCCTCCTTCACCTTCATGGCCAGTGCCCGCATTTCCTCGTCTCCCGTGGTGTGGAGCGCATGAATCACCGGTAAGGTGAGCTTGCCCTCGGCCATGTCGTTGCCGGTAGGCTTGCCGATGGCCTCAGAGTCGTAGTAGTCGAAGATGTCGTCGCGTATCTGGAAGATGATGCCAAGATTTTGACCAAATTTCCGGGCCGCCTCAATGTCTTCCCGACCGGCTCCGGTCGACATCGCCCCCATGCCCGCACAAGCCTCAAAGAGAGCCGCCGTCTTCTGGCGTATCACCTGATAGTACACCTCTTCGGATATTTCCTGATTCCGGATGTTGGTGAGCTGCAATATCTCGCCATTGGAGAGCGTACGCCCCAGTTGGGCCAGATAAGTGATGATGGCCTGATCGCCCGTCAGCGACACATTGAGCAGGGCCGTGGAGAGGATATAGTCGCCCACGAGCACGGCCACTTTGTTGTTGTAGCTCGCATTCACCGAGGCCTGTCCGCGCCTCTCCCCGCTCTCGTCCACCACGTCGTCGTGTACCAGACTGGCCGTGTGGAGCAGTTCCAGACCCACGGTCGCGCGCTGCGTCACCTCCGTCACCTCACCGAAATTCTTGGCCATGAGCAGTATCAGCATCGGCCTCATGCGCTTTCCGGCCCGCTTCCTGATGTGCTCAAGCACCTGCCCGAGCAGTCCGTCGGCATGCGACAGCGAGTCGTTGAAAAGGTTGATAAAGGTATCCAGTTCTGAAGAAATCGGCTGTTTGATGAGAGTCAAATAATCCATGAGTCTGTAAATTTGTTACAAATTTAGTTATTTATTCGGTATTTGTGGCAATTTTTTAGTAATTTTACGCAGAAAATCAGCTTTTAATATGGATAAATTATTTCTCTTGGACGCCTACGCCCTCATCTACCGCTCCTACTATGCGCTGCTGCGCAGTCCCCGCATCAACTCCAAAGGACTCAACACTTCGGCCGTGCTGGGATTCATGAACACGCTCAACGAGGTGCTCACCAAGGAGCGTCCCACCCACATCGGTGTGGCCTTCGACCACGGCAAGACGTTCCGCCACGAGGCATTCCCCCAATATAAGGCCCAGCGCGAGGAGACACCGGAAGACATCAAGCTCTCCGTGCCTATCATCAAGCGCATTCTCGAAGCCTACCGCATACCCATCTTGCAGGTAGACGGCTTCGAGGCCGACGACATCATCGGCACCGTGGCCACGCGTTTCGGCCGCGAGGGCGTGGCCACCTACATGCTCACGCCCGACAAAGACTACGGGCAGCTCGTGGCCGACAACGTGTATATCTACCGCCCGCGCCACGGCGGGGGCTACGAGGTGATGGGCCCCAAGGAGGTACAGGCGAAGTATGGCATCGCCTCTCCGCTCCAAGTCGTCGACCTGCTGGCACTCATGGGCGACTCGGCCGACAACTTCCCGGGCTGTCCGGGCGTGGGCGAGAAGACGGCGGCGAAACTCATCGGCGAGTTTGGCAGCGTGGAAAATCTCATTGCCAACACAGCACAACTGAAGGGCAAGTTGCGCGAAAAGGTGGAAGGGGCCGTGGAAGACATCAAGATGTCGAAGTTCCTCGCCACCATCCGGACGGATGTGCCGACCGACATACGGCTCGACGATCTGAAAGTGGAAACGCCCGACGAGGCAAAACTCGACCAGATCTTCACCGAACTGGAGTTCAACAGCTTCAGAAAGCGAATGCTTAACAAAGCTGAAAAGAAGCAAAAAACCGATAATCTGCAGCTCGATTTTTTTGCCGAAAATCCGACCGACGGGCCGTCTGTCGCTGAAAACGCGAATTTTGAGACCCTAAAAACGATACCTCACGAATACCAACTCATTGAAACAGAGGAGGAAGCGCGCCGACTTTATGACTTTTTCAGGACAAACAAAATTCTCAGTCTGGACACAGAGACCACTTCCACCAATGCCATCGAGGCCGAATTGGTGGGATTGAGCTTTGCCGTGGAGGAACGGCAGGCATTTTATGTGGCCATTCCGGCCAATCGTGAAGAAGCCTTAAAAATCGTTGCAATATTCAAACCGCTCTACGAAGACCCCGAAATCCTGAAAGTGGGACAAAACATCAAGTACGACATTGAGGTGCTCCGCCACTATGGCGTGGAGGTGGCCGGTCCCATGTTCGACACGATGATTGCCCACTACCTGCTCCAACCCGAACTCCGCCACAACATGGACTACATGGCCGAGGTCTACTTGGGCTACCGCACCGTACACATCGAGGAGCTCATCGGCCCCCGGGGGCGCAACCAGAAAAACATGCGCGACCTCTCCCCCACCGACATCTACGAGTATGCCTGCGAAGATGCCGACATCACGCTGCGGCTCAAAAACGTGCTCGAACCCAAACTTGACGAGGCCGGCGTGGCCCTGCTCTTCCGCGACATCGAGATGCCGCTGGTGGGCGTGCTGGCCGACATGGAGCTCAACGGCGTTTGCCTCGACACCGAAGCACTGCACGAAACGTCGGAAGTTTTCAACAAGCGCATGACCGCCATCGAGCAGCACATCTACGAGTTGGCGGGCGAGCAGTTCAACATCTCTTCGCCCCGGCAGGTGGGCGACATCCTCTTTGGCAAGATGAAGATTGTGGACAAGCCCAAGAAGACCAAGACCGGGCAGTTTGTCACCTCCGAGGAGGTGCTCCAGCAGTTGCGCTCCAAGAGTCCCATCATCGACGAGATACTGAACTACAGGGGCCTCAAGAAACTTCTCAGCACCTATGTCGATGCCCTGCCCAAACTCATCAACCCGCGCACGGGGCGCATCCACACCTCGTTCAACCAGACTGTCACGGCCACGGGCCGGCTCTCGTCGAGCGATCCCAACCTGCAAAACATTCCTGTGCGCGACGACGACGGGAAGGAGATTCGCAAGTGCTTCATTCCCGAACCGGGTTGTCTGTTTTTTTCAGCCGATTACAGTCAGATAGAACTGCGCATCATGGCCCATCTCTCGGAAGACGAAAACATGATCGAAGCCTTCCGCGAGGGCTTCGACATCCATGCCGCCACGGCTGCCCGCATCTGGCATAAGGACATCAGCGAGGTGACTCCCGCCGAGCGCAAGAAGGCCAAACAGGCCAACTTCGGCATCATCTACGGCATCACCACCTACGGACTGGCCCAGCGCATGGACATCTCCAACGGCGAGGCCCGTGACCTCATCGACGGCTACTTCCTCACCTTCCCGCGCGTGGAGGCCTACATGGAGCAGGCCAAGGAGACCGCCCGCAAGCAAGGCTACGCCGAGACGCTCTTCCACCGCCGCCGCTATCTGCCCGACATCAATTCCCACAACGCCACCGTGCGAGGCTTCGCCGAGCGCAACGCCATCAACGCGCCCATCCAAGGCTCCGAGGCCGACATCATCAAGGTGGCCATGGTGCGCATCCATCGCCGCTTCAAGGCCGAGGGCATCCGCTCGAAGATGATCCTACAGGTACACGACGAACTCAACTTCTCCGTCTTCCCCGAGGAGAAAGAGCAGGTGGAACGCATCGTCATCGAAGAGATGCAGGGAGCCTACAAGCTCCGGGTGCCCCTCGTGGCCGATGCCGGATGGGGCAAAAACTGGCTCGAAGCGCATTGATAACAAGGCGGGCAGACGGCAATCTTCTGATTGCATCTGCCCGCCTTTTTTTGACCATTTCCCACAAAGACCGTGAAAAACGCCATAACAAATGTTAAGCGTACGATTATTATGTTAACAAAATATAATAATCGGGGGGGGTAAAACAACACCCATAAATATTTGATAACTTTGCAGCGACAAATTAGCAAACATATAGAGACAACATTCCCAAGCATCGGAAGCAGACTATTCTAAGAACACGAACAAGCTCAGAGAACGGCTTGTATCGCCACACAAGAATTTTGCAACACTCCTTTGACTGCCACTCATCATCAGCACGAGAGGAGCATCGCCGCGCCCTAAAATGCGGGCAGCAGACAAGAGAAAGTATCATTCGGTGTAAAGGACAAAGAGAGTGTAAATCATATCAACAATAACAATGCGAAAAATTTTACTTTTGTTTGTGGCCATCATCGTGGCCGCTAATGTGCGCGCAAGCGTCACTGTGACAGAAAACCCATCCGGAACGGTTACTATCGCCGTGAATGGAGCGGCCGGACAGATTGGAGTGGAGAATGATAATTGGGGCAACAAGAGCTACGACTATGCCTCGGGAATCACCTCCACTTATCAAGCTCTTATCAAAGGAGCACAGCACGTAGTCATCACCGGTAACATCAATGCTAATGACATCAAAGCATTGGTTGCAAAAAATAAGACCGGAAACAACTGGACGCTCAACACATTGGACATGAAAGGGGCTTCCATTGATAAAATTACGGTCGAGGGAAGTGAATGGTATGCCAGCTCACATACTTTCATGCCCGATGGAAATACAAGGATTTCATGCAAGAAATTCGTGTTTCCACATACCAACGACGGGATTGTCCCCGATTATTTCAGTGCTTGTTTCCAAAGAACTAATTCGCAGTTAGAGACCATTATTATTCCCAATGGATATAAGAGCATAGGTAAAAAGGCATTCAACAACACAACCATCAAGCATATCACTCTGCCCAACTCTCTTGAGTCTATTGGCGAGGAAGCATTTGTAGAATGTCATAACCTGAAGACCATAGCTTTCCCCGCCGGCTTGAAAACAATCGGTGACAAAGCATTCAACAACACCAAGCTGATGGATGTTTATTTCCTCGGCAAGGAAGCACCAATCGTAGGCAATGACGCTTTTGATGCGGGAACATATAAGGGAAACGGCGGATTCGCCCCCACCAATTATAGCGATACTAACCCTATTGGAGATACAAAAAATGGCTATGCCGAGCGTCGTAACTACATCAATGGTGCAAACACCTTTGGATTGCTCCACCTGCGCGCCGATCTGACCAATGAACAACGTGCCAAATATACCGATATCACTCGTGACTACAAAGTAGAGAAAATAGATGAAAACAACCCAAATAGTTTTTATAAAGCTTTCTACGACCTTTACTATGGCAAGATGAAGATATGGCCGGGCAGAGTCTCCTATGAAAAGACCTTTAATGATGCTGTTGCCGGAACTCTTTGGGATGGCACCACTACTTACGACAAGGATAAATACATGGGCCTGCACAAATTCACCATCACCGTCTCCAATGTCTACAACGATGACACCGAGAAGTGGAAGTTCGGCAAAAAGGGACAGCAGTGGTGGACCATCTGCGTGCCTTTCAACATGACCAAGGCGCAAGTGACAGCCGTGTTTGGAGCCAACACCGAGGTTTGCAAGATGAACGAAGTGGTGAGAAACAAGGAGAAGCGTCGCATCACCTTGAAGTTTAAGGACGACCAATATAAGAATGCAGCCTCCGACGACGCCATTGTCATCAAGGCACACGAGGCCTATATGATTTTCCCGACAGCCTCCCCCACCCTCGACCTCACATTTGAGGGCTATCAACTGGAGGAAGGCAGCCCTATCCCCACTATCATCAGTGCCACGGAAGAGGGCAGCGTGACGGAGAATGGCGGCTACACCTACCGCTTCATCGGCAACTACCTCTCCACTTGGAACGCCAACGAGAACAACGGCGTGGGCAAGCCCATCTACATGCCGCAATACACCTACTTCCTCGGAGCAAAGGGAGGCAAGCACGTGTTCTTCTACCAGACGGGCATCACGGGCAAGTGGAATCCGTTCTCGGCTACCGTGCAGGTGTTCAAGGGACAAACCAACTTCGGCATCGACGACTCCTTTGTGACCGAGAGCGGAGCCAAGACGGCCTCTTTCTTCGGCACCGAAGACGACAGCCACACCACCGGCATTGAAGACGTCACGATAGAGGCAGGCAACAACCCTGCTACCAGCGTGGTCTACACCCTCGACGGGCGCATCGCCGGCCGCGGCCAACAGGCTCTCAACGGCCTGAAGAGCGGCATCTACATCGTGAATGGAAAGAAAATTGTTGTACGCTAAAGAATATACGAAAAATGAAAAAAACATATCAAACACCGGAAACCTCCGTTGTCAAAATAAAGATGGAAACCTTGTTGCAGGCCACCAGCCGCGTGAGTAATGTCGGAGGCAATTCCTCTTCCAACTCCGGGAAAGAGCACTATAACGACCCCACAGGACAAATTTCCGGCCAAGACGGAGGCGAGTCACTCTCCAAGCGAAACAACATGTGGGACGGTTTCGACGATTGACAACCGTCACTCCAAGAATATCTTCAAGGCAAAGGATGGCAGGAGCCCTACACAGGGCACTGCCATCCTTTGTTTGTCAGTGACATCAAATAAAACTTTTCAACTCATACATTGCAGATGATCAGAAACAATAAAAAGGAGGGAAAACTTCTGTTATTCATAGAAAATGACTACATTTGCACCTGACACCGGCCGCGGCAATGCTGAGCCGGACCCATAAACGCTGCTTACAAACAACACTAAGAATATGATTAAAATAACCGACAACACTTATTACGTTGGTGTCAACGATCGCAAGAAAGCCCTTTTCGAGGGCTTGTGGCCCCTGCCCAATGGCGTGTCCTACAACTCCTATCTCATCGTAGACGACAAGGTGTGCCTCATCGATACCGTGGAGGTGGACTTCTTCACGCAGCTCATCGAGAACATACGCGAGGTAATAGGCGACCGGCCCATCGACTACATCGTGGTGAACCACATGGAGCCCGACCACAGCGGTTCGCTCTCGCTCATGCGCAAGTTCTATCCCGATGTGAAGGTCATCGGCAACAAGAAGTCGTTTGACATGCTCTGCGGCTTCTACGGCGAGCGGGGCTGCGAACATGAGGTGAAGAACGGCGACACCGTGGCACTGGGCCGGCACACCCTGCAATTCTACATGACCCCGATGGTGCACTGGCCCGAGACTATGATGACGCTCGACACCACCACCCGGGCCATCTTCACGGGCGATGCCTTCGGCTGCTTCGGTGCCCTCAACGGTGGACTGATAGACTCCGAAATCAACTGCGACCGCTTCTGGCGCGAAATGGTGCGCTACTATTCCAACATCGTTGGCAAATACGGTACGCCCGTACAGAACGCCCTGAAGAAGTTGGCCGGTGTGCAGCTCGACTACATTTGCCCCACCCACGGGCCCGTGTGGCACGAACATGCAGACAAGGTGGTGGGCATGTACGACCAGATGAGCCGCTACGACACCGAGGAAGGCATCGTGATATGCTACGGCACCATGTATGGCAACACCGAGCGCATGGCCGAAATCATCGCCCGTGAGGCCAGTCAGGCGGGCATCAAAAACGTGATGATGTACAATGTCTCGAAGACCCACCACTCCTATCTCATCCGCGATGTGTTCCGCTACAAGGGTCTCATCGTGGGTGCCCCCACCTACAACACGGGCCTCTACCACGAGATGGAAGTCTTCCTGAGCGAGATAGCCAACCGCGACATCAAGAACCACCTGCTCGGTTGGTTCGGCAGCTATGGCTGGGCAGGCAAAGCCGTGGCCAAGATAGCCGAATGGAACGAGAAGCATATACACTTCGAGGCTGTGGGCGAACCCGTAGAAATGAAGCAGGCACTCACACCTGAGGTGGTGGAGAAGTGCCGTGCACTGGGTAGGGCCATGGCCGAGAGGCTGATTAAGGAGAGGTGAAAAGCCTCCCCCGACCCCTCCGAAGGAGGGGAGGGCCTCGCGGGACAAAGGGCTCCTAAGAGACCCCAAAAGACCCCCAACCCCCTAAAGGGAGCTTTTCCATCCACTTGTTCGCAGGAAGGTAAAGCCCCCTTTAGGGGGTTGGGGGTCTTTTGGAGGTCTTTTTGGCCTTTTCCATTTTCATCATTTTTGGGTATTGTCGGCCATGCCGATTATCCTTATCTTTGCATCATCGGCAGCACTTGATTTGCCGATGATGCAACTCGTTTATATACCTTATTGACAAGAATAACCGATCATGGAAAAGAAATATCAACTGACAGACATCGTGCAGGAAACACTGCTCATCCCACTCTACATGAGGGCTATGGAGAGCCGCAGGACGAAAGACAACATCCTGAAAGACGACATGGCCGAAAGGCTGACGGAACAGATAGACTATGACTACAACAAGCTCAACAAGGCCAAGATGAGCTACGTGGGCTGCGTGGTGAGGGGCCGGTATTATGACGATGCCACACGCCGCTTCATACTCACCCACCACGCCCCCGTGGTGGTGAATGTGGGCTGCGGACTCGACACGCGCCGACAGCGCATCAAAGAGAGCAGCAAGGCCACATTCTACGAGCTGGACTTACCGGAGGTGATGGAACTGCGCAGAAAACTCATCCCCGAGGAAGACGGTGACCACTATCTCACGGCATCACTGCTTGACGATGACTGGATGGACGAACTGCGCTCGCGCCATCCGTCAAGCGACTTTCTCATCATCGCCGAAGGGGTGATGATGTATTTCTACGAACAGCAGGTGAAGGAGTTTGTCACGCGCATAGCCTCGCGTTTCGGTGGTGGTGAACTCTACCTTGATGTGTGCGGGCCCATGATGTCTAAACGAGGGGTGAAACCCGACTCGCTGAGAGACTCTCAAGTGGAGATACGATCGGGCTTCGAAGACGGCCATGTCTTCGAACAATGGGCACCCAACCTCCGGCTCATCGAACAGTGCAGCTACATGAGTTTCTTCCGCCGCCGTTGGGGACTGATGGGCTACACTGTAGGCCTGTTTCCTAAACTTTGTTTCCGATTTAGTTCGCTCCTGAAATTTGAAATTATCTGATTTCTCCTCCAGCCGGAGTCCTTTACCCCTTTACTTTTTTTATCTTTTTACCTCTTAATGGCGTGCGGGCAGGCATCAAGCGCCGCCCCTACACGCAGGAGAAGTCTTTCACCTTTTGACTCTTTGAATCCTTGAATCTTTGAATTTTAATATTAGTCCCTCCACGGCCGGTGGTGATGATGGTGGCCTGGGCGGTCGAAACCGGGACGATCAAAGTCCGGTCGACGACCGAAACCCGGTCGGCGATCGCGGCAATCGGGACCGTAAGGACGGGGTGAAGGACCGTAACGGCGGGGAGGTGGAGGACACGGGACGACATAGCGGGGCGCATGCCGACGCGGATAGCGCATATAGATGTTGTGCACGAAGGCACCGTTGCGCCACGAAAGCGGGCGGTAGAAGTAGTCGGCCCCCACATAGAGATTCCACTGACGGCCGTTGAAAAAGGCCCTGAACGCCGAGTTGCGGGCACGCCAAGACGAGGAGTAGAGGTCGTCGTAGTCGTCTACGCTCAACAGATAGTCAAGATTGATGCGATACATGCGGTCGTACTCGCGGGAAGTGAGCCCCAGTTCGTAGGCCATCTTGTCGGTCAGGTAGCGTGCTTCCGCCATCGCCTCTTCGTAACTCATGGCCCATGCCGAGGCAGAGACCGTCAGGGCTAAAGCCATCATTATCATCAAACGTTTCATAATCGTAAGGTTTTAGGTGTTAAACATTGTCCGTTGCATAAACTCTCTATGGTCAAGCAAGTTCTTGACTCTGCCGCAAAGTTAGACCAAAGGGGCTGACAAAGAAAGATGTTTCGCCTAAAAAGGCATAGGGAAATGCCTTTCGTTGTGGGGGAAATCCCCCTCCGGGCACTTCTCTTTAGCAACACAGACAATGCTCGTGGAATGCTCTTGATGTCAGAAGTTTTCGCAACGCATTTGCATTCGGGCAAATCATGTAGTATCTTTGCATTAGCAAGGGAAGCACGCAAGTGTTTCCCTTTTTTAAGTTCTAAACTCCCTAAAAGCCCCCCAACCCCCTAAAAGGGGCTTTCCATCCCTGCTATGGGGGTGTCGTTCGGCCCAAATGGCTTTGTAAAAGGGCCTCTTTGAGGTTGTCATCCGGGTCAAACGAGACTCCAAGTGTGGCCCTTTTGTCTTTTCCTGATTTCACTTGTCAGATTTCATTCTGTTTTACT
>ERZ1106939.1207-NODE-1207-length-20578-cov-8.293671_pt1 | contig 20578 bp, 22 predicted proteins | sample MGYA00403669_ERZ1106939 | MGnify/ENA primary metagenome ERZ1106939 (study PRJEB35170, sample SAMEA104062447) | human gut metagenome | biome: human gut; feature: human-associated habitat; material: faeces | place: Denmark | collected 2012-09-28 ...
ATGTATAACCGGTTTCTTAGTGAGGACATGACTCGGCATATATGCCATAAAGTCCTGCATACAGGCGGATATATCGTGTGTTCCATCAGCCGGAGAGAACACTTTGTTGGTCTCCAGAATCTTGGCAATGCCCTCATTTACTTTCTCTCCATTGTACGCCAACGCGCCGTAAAGGGAACTGCCATAGTTTATCTTTGCGACCATTTCTCTTGAAATTCACGGGTTAGATGTACGATTTCGCCTCCGACAGCCGCCAATTCGAGTGTCAGTTTCTCCAGTTGGGCAAGCATCGCAAAGGCTTTTTTCTCGGTGAAATTGCTCTTTAAGGCGACCACAGCTTGGTTATAATTCACCCCGACACTGCGAAATTGTCCGTACAAAGTCGTCAGTTTTTGATAGTAATCAAGCAGTGAACGATCTACTTTTATCACTCGGAAAGTCTCATCAAAGACCCTTGCCTTGATGAAAACAGCCCTGTTCGGGACACCTGACTGTTCATAAAGCGTCAGGAAACGCGCAAACTCCGTGTCCGTAAACCGAACCATGCAACAATGGCTGGCTTTCTCTTTTTTCAGGGGTCTCCCCACATGTCTCTTTGTCATTTTACTTTGGATTTTAGTGTTTCACGGCATCACCGGCATTCAAGACAAGGCATTCTCTCTTCCAAGAAAAAACGACTTCGGAGTTTTTTCAGCCCTCTGCAAGAGCAAGAGTTCTGAGTTACCGAATTTATTTCGAGTAACGCAGGACATATCTTGCTATTTGCTCCGGCGCAAATAAATCCGTCCGCGAAGGACGGAAGTCGAGTCCCTCAAAAAAGAACGCTTTATGCCTCGAAGGCTTCGGCTTACCGCTTGGGTGCAAAGTTACTAAGCGTTGTGCCTAAATCACTTACCTCTTACGGAGCCACAAATACGCAAATCGAAGCCACAAGTACGCAGTTAGCAAAAAGGGCAGAAACAAGGGGATAAAGGCTTCTATATTTGCCCCGTCAAACAGGTGTTTGCAGGTTGGTGGACATACCTGCCTGCCCAAGTCTGAAAACCTGTCCGCAGCCATTTGAACAGACAATTACGGAAATGGAAATAGGAATGAGAATGTGTACAAGTTATTGCACCCGTCACCCCTCACACCCTTGCGCAAGGGTACAAGTGTGGACATATGGATGGGTGGACGTGTGCAAGTATGCCTCCCGTCATATAGCTCCACCCTTATACAGGGAGGGACATATCCCGAAAGGCAGGTCTATGTTCCCTTATCGGAATACCTCGCCGTATGTCTGTCCGGGGATTTATTCCCTCACAGACTCATTTCCATATCTGCCTTTTCAAGGAAACAAGCCAAGGCGTGCATGCGCCTTTCCTCACATATATGTAGAACCATTAAACAGAAAATGAAATGAAAAAGAAACCTGTTTTCATTGCCTTCTCCACCCAAAAGGGCGGTGTCGGCAAAACGACCTTTACGGTCTTGGCGGCAAGTTACCTGCACTATGCCTGCGGGTATAACCTTATTGTGGTGGATTGCGACTATCCGCAATTCAGCATCAATGCCATGCGTCAGCGTGACGCACAGGGCGTGGATCGCAACCCCGCACTGCAAGAATTGGCAGCCACCCAATTCTCCGAGTTACAAAAGCCTACGTACACCATCCTTTGTGCCACGGCAGAGGCAGCCGTGGATACGGTCAGGGAATATCTGGACACGCACGAGCCGGATACGGATTTCGTCTTTTTTGACCTGCCCGGAACCATCAACAATGACGGTGTGCTGACCACTCTCTCCGGTATGGATTACATTTTCACACCCATCTCCGCCGACCGTATATCCTTGGAAAGCACGCTGAGCTTTTCAGCCATCATCAAGGATGCGATAACCGACAATACAGACACTGCCAACAAAGGGATCTACCTCTTTTGGAACATGGTGGACGGTAGGGAGAAAACAGACCTTTACACCGCCTACGACAAGACCATTAAGGAACTGGAACTGCCGCTGATGAAAACCTTTATCCCCGATACCAAACGCTACAAAAAGGAACTGGTAGCGGATAAAAAGGCGGTGTTCCGCTCCACGCTCTTTCCCGCCAGCCGCCCGCTGGTAAGGGGAAGCAACTTGGAAGAACTGATAACCGAAATAGTGTACTACATCAAATTAAAATGATATGGCAAAGCAAAGCAGCGGGATGCCGAAGATAGACGAGGATTTCATGAAAGAACTTATCTCGCAAGGTGTCCCCAGTAAACAAGATAATAATAAGACGAATGATGTACCGCAAGAAACACAAACAGAAACGGTGCAAGTAGAGAAACCGACACCCCGCAAGCGCAAGGGCGGTTCGGGTGACTACCGGGAAACCTATTTTCAGAAAGTGGAACTGGCAGACCGACAGCCCTTGTACGTGAGCCGTTCCACGCACGAGAAGCTGATGCGTATCGTGACGGTGATAGGCGGGCGCAAGGTGACGGTAAGCAGCTACGTGGAAAACATTCTGCTGCGCCACTTCGAGCAGTACCAAGACGAGATAAACACCCTGTACGAAAGCCACTTCCAAAAGCCTGTCTGATTATGGTAATCTATTGCATACTTACCGGGCTGGCGGTGTACTATATCGCCCTGTGGCTGTGGTATCGCTACACGGACAGCCGGACATCACCGGGCAGAACGGATGATGCGCCGCTTCCACGAAACGGGGTTTCAGGCTACACGCTGATAGGTGAAAGCCGATACAAGGGCGGACTAATCGGGACAGCGCAGGACAAATCGGGACACCTCCCGCAAGCGGCTGAAAATGATACTATTTTTGCGCCGCAGGCTGACGGACTGTCGGAAGAAACACCCGGTTACGAGAATGACGAACCCGACTACGAGGACGAGGAAATAGCCGGGTACATGGACGGTGACGATGATACCGGGCGGGCTACGGGCGTGAGCTTTGACGAACTGGGCGAAGCGGTACGCACGGCGAACGCCGACAACTCCACCGAAGCTGAACAGCGGCAAGCCGCCGGGACACTGGCAAGCATTGAGGGAACGAACCTCTACGATGCGGTGGTGGAGAACATCAACGGGGGGCTGGCAAAGGTGGCTGAACTGCTGGGACGCAACGAAGCGGAACTGGCTACAGCTGCTGTTCCTGCCGAAGCTGGCGGTACAAGCAAGGAACATGAAGCGTTCGACATGAACGATTTCCTATAATATGATAATGTGTAACAATATGAAGCAACGTGACTACGGTTGATTGGCAACCTGAAAACCAAACAGACAAACGGGACTGCTCCCGACCACTAAAATTTCAAATTATTCACCAGCCGGGAAAGGCGGACTTCCCACCCGCCACCCGGCATTAAAAACAAATCACAATGAGAAAGAGAATCTTTTTGTCGGCGGCTATCCTTGCCGCTGCGGTAAGTGCCTACGCACAGGGCAACGGGCAGGCGGGCATCACCGAAGCCACGAACCTAATCACCGGGTATTTCGACCCCGGAACAAAACTGGTGTACGCAATCGGGGCGGTCTGCGGCTTGATTAGCGGGGTAAAAGTATATAACAAGTTTTCAAGCGGCGACCCCGATACCTCAAAGACTGCCGCCAGTTGGTTCGGGGCGTGCATCTTCCTGATTGTCGCCGCCACTATCCTGCGGTCGTTCTTCCTCTAAACCAGCGGCTATGTCTGAATATCCGGTAAACAGGGGTATCGGGAAGCCGGTGGAGTTCAAGGGGTTGAAAAGCCAGTACCTCTTTATCTTTTGCGGCGGCTTGCTTGCCGTCTTCGTGGTGTTCATCGTCCTGTTCATGGCAGGCGTGAACCAGTGGCTATGTATCGGTTTCATCGTGTCGGCTTCGCTGCTGCTCGTGTGGCAGACGTTCCGGCTCAACGCACGGTACGGCACGCACGGGCTGATGAAAGCAGCCGCACGCAAAAGACACCCACGCTTCATTATCAGCCGAAAGGCGATACCCCGGCTGTTCAACTACAAAAGAAGAAAGGAAGAAAGAACATGAGGAATACATTAAAGGCTACCACGCTGGAAAGGAAATTTCCACTTTTGGCGGTGGAGAACGGCTGCATCATTTCAAAGGATGCGGACATAACGGTGGCTTTCAGGGTGGAACTGCCCGAACTGTTCACCGTCACCAGTGCCGAGTACGAAGCCATACATTCGGCGTGGTACAAGGCAATCAAGGTGCTGCCCGACTACTCCATAGTACACAAGCAGGACTTCTTCATCAAAGAGAACTACCAGCCCGACACGGAAAGGGACGAACTTAGTTTTTTAAGCCGCTCCTTTGAACGGCACTTCAATGAACGCCCGTTCCTGAACCATTACTGTTACCTGTTCCTGACGAAAACGACAAGGGAGAGAAGCCGCCGACAGAGCGACTTCTCCACCCTCTGCCGGGGCAGGATTGTACCGCAGGAGATAGCCGACAAGGAAGCGGCGGCAAAGTTTATCGAAGCGGTCGGGCAGTTTGAAAGGATTATGAACGACAGCGGCTTTGTCACGCTTACCCGGCTGGCGGCATCGGAAATCACCGGGCAGGACGGAAAGGCGGGCATCATCGAGAAATACTTCTCGCTCTCGCAAACCGACACTACTTGCCTGAAAGACATCGGGCTGTACCCGGAAGAAATGCGTGTCGGGGACGATATACTGTGCCTGCACACGCTTTCGGACGTGGAAGATTTGCCCGGAAAGGTCGGGACGGACTGCCGATTTGAGAAGCTGTCCACTGACCGGAGCGACTGCCGACTGTCATTCGCCGCCCCGGTGGGCGTGCTGTTGTCGTGTAACCACGTCTATAACCAGTTCATCTTCATAGACGACCACGCCGAAAACCTGAAGAACTTCGAGCAGACCGCCCGGAATATGCAATCGCTCTCCCGCTATTCTCGTGCCAACCAAGTGAACAAGGAGTGGATAGACGAGTACCTGAACGAAGCCCACAGCAAGGGGCTTATCTCGGTGCGCTGCCACTGCAACGTCATGGCATGGAGTGACGACAGGGACGAACTCAAACGCATACGCAACGATGTGGGAAGCCAGCTTGCACTAATGGAGTGCAAGCCACGCCACAACACCACCGACACGCCCACGCTCTTTTGGGCGGGCATACCCGGCAACGAAGCCGACTTCCCCGCAGAGGAAAGTTTCTACACGTTCTTGGGGCAGGCTCTCTGCCTGTTCGTGGAAGAAACGAACTACAAGAGTTCGCTTTCGCCGTTCGGCATCAAAATGGTGGACAGGGTAAGCGGTCGCCCGCTGCACATCGACATATCGGATTTGCCCATGAAGAAAGGCATCACCACAAACCGCAACAAGTTCATACTTGGGCCGAGTGGTAGCGGGAAGTCTTTCTTCACCAACCACATGGTGCGCCAGTATTACGAGCAGGGGGCGCACGTGCTGCTGGTAGATACGGGTAACAGTTACTTGGGGCTGTCCCAGCTTATCCACAACCGCACGCACGGCGAGGACGGGATTTATTTCACCTACACCAACGAGAACCCGATAGCGTTCAACCCGTTCTATGTCGAAGACGGGGTATTTGACATAGAGAAGAAAGAGAGTATCAAGACGCTTATCCTTACTTTATGGAAGCGGGACGATGAAGCCCCGAAGCGGTCGGAAGAAGTGGCGTTGTCCAATGCGGTAAGTGCCTATATCGAACGTATCACGGGCGACAGGTCGGTAACGCCCTGCTTCAACACGTTCTACGAGTTTGTCCGGGATGATTACCGCCGACAGCTTGAACAGAAGAACGTCAGGGAAAAGGATTTTGACATTGACAATTTCCTGAACGTGCTTGAACCGTACTATCGTGGCGGTGAGTACGACTACCTGCTGAACTCCGACAAGGAGCTGGATTTGCTGCATAAACGCTTCATAGTCTTTGAGTTGGATAACATCAAAGACCACAAGATTTTGTTCCCGATAACGACTATCATTATTATGGAAGCCTTTATAAACAAGATGCGCAAGTTAAAGGGGATAAGGAAGTTAATACTAATCGAGGAAGCGTGGAAAGCGATTGCGTCAGCGAACATGGCGGACTACATAAAATATTTGTACAAAACTGTCCGAAAGTATTTTGGGGAAGCGATTGTGGTAACGCAGGAAGTGGAAGATATTATTTCCTCGCCCATAGTGAAAGAGAGTATCATCAATAACTCGGACTGCAAGATTTTGTTAGACCAGCGAAAATATCTCAACAAGTTTGACAGCATACAAAACCTGCTCGGACTGACCGACAAGGAGCGTTCGCAGATATTGTCTATCAACATGGCGAACCACCCCGGACGGAAGTACAAGGAAGTTTTCTTCTCGCTGGGCGGCACGCAGTCGGCGGTGTACGCCACAGAAGTTTCGTTGGACGAATACTACACGTACACTACAGAGGAAAGCGAGAAAATGGAACTGTTCGCCCTCGCCGAGAAGCTGGGCGGCAACCTTGAACTGGCTATCAAGCGGCTTGCAGAAAGCAAAAGAAATCCCCAATCATCAACAACTTAAAAATTAGGAACATGAAATGGATTGACAATCTGATATACACGCTATTGTCCGCCTGCCTGCTGGCGGGCTGCGAGGACAGCGGAAGCAAGGAGCTGGAAAGGATGCAGGGCTATTGGGTACACGTCAGGGGACACCCGGCTTTCACACTCTCGGAAACGGGCGGCAGATACACCGTCACCCGGAAAGCGAATGTCAGGGGCAGAATACTGGAAACGGCTTACCCGGTAACAGAACGGAACGGCTGCCTGTTCATCGAAACGGGCTTCCGCATACAGTTCACCTATGACAAAAAGACCGACCGGATAACGCTCATGCCCGGCGGCGAATACAAACGAGTTACAAACCCTGAAAACAAAAGATAATGAAAAGAACAATTCTCCTTATGGCGGTGTGCCTTTGCTTCATCGGCAAGGCATCCGCACAGTGGGTGGTGTCAGACCCCGGCAACTTGGCGCAGGGCATCATCAACACCACCAAGCAGATAGTGCAGACTTCCACCACTGCCAAGAACACGCTGGACGGCTTCATGGAAGCGCAGAAGATTTTCCAGCAGGGTAAAAAATATTACGATGCGCTCAAAGCGGTACACGATGTTGTCAAGGGCGGCATCAAGGTGAAGAAGTCCATTGAGTTGGTGGCGGAAATATCCGAAATCTACGTGCGAAACTATCAGAACATGCTGGCAGACCCGAACTACACGCCGGATGAACTCACCGCCATTTCAGCCGGGTACGCCAAGCTGCTCTCCGAAAGTGCGGACGTGTTGCAGGACTTGAAGAATGTAGTGAACGTGACGGGCATGTCGCTGACGGATGCCGAAAGACTGGCGGTAATCAACAACGCCTATAAAAGCCTGCTCAACTACCGCAACCTCGTGAACTACTACACCCGAAAGAACATATCCGTGTCCTACCTGCGGGCGAAGAAGAAGAACGACACCGACCGGGTGCTGGCTCTCTACGGCTCGGCGGATGAACGCTACTGGTAACGTATAAATATGGTATGCCTATGTTATTAGCAGCGGTGGATTTTGACAACCTGCACCAAGTGTTGCGGGTGCTGTACGATGAAATGATGCCCTTGTGCAGTAACATGACAGGGGTAGCCAAAGGGATAGCCGGGCTGGGAGCTTTGTTCTATGTAGCCGCCAAAGTGTGGCAGTCGCTCGCACGTGCCGAACCCATAGATGTGTACCCGCTCCTGCGTCCCTTTGCGTTGGGGCTGTGCATCATGTTTTTTCCAACTTTCGTGCTGGGGACTATCAACACGGTATTGTCGCCAGTGGTAAAAGGGTGCAACCAGCTTATGGAAACGCAGACTTTCGACATGAACGAGTACCGGGCGCAGAAAGACCGACTGGAATATGAAGCCCTGATGCGAAGCCCCGAAACGGCTTACCTTGCATCGGACGAGGAATTTGACCGACAACTGGAAGAACTGGGCTGGTCGCCCTCCGACATGGTGACTATGACGGGTATGTACATGGACAGGACGGCTTACAACATCAAGAAGTCCGTCCGGGACTGGTTCAGGGAGTTATTGGAAATGCTCTTTCAGGCGGCGGGGCTGATTATAGACACGCTGCGCACGTTCTTCCTAATCGTGTTAAGCATACTGGGTCCGCTGGCGTTTGCGATTTCCGTCTATGACGGTTTCCAAAGCACGCTGACCCGGTGGATTTCACGCTATATCTCCATTTACCTGTGGCTGCCCGTGTCGGACTTGTTCAGCAGCGTGCTGGCACGCATACAAACCCTGATGCTCCAAAAAGACATCGAGCAGCTTTCAGACCCGGATTTCATCCCGGACGGGAGCAGCACCGTGTATATAATCTTTATGATTATCGGCATCGTGGGCTACTTCACCATTCCAACGGTGGCAAGCTGGATAGTGTCGGCTGGCGGTACGTCTGCCTATAACCGCAACGTGGCACGAGCTGGGTCAATCGCCGGGGCTGCGGTCGGTGCGGCAAGCGGGAAAGTAACCGGGAAACTACTCAAATAACCAACATCAATATTTAGTATATGGAATTTAAGTCATTAACGAACATCGAAACGAGTTTCCGGCAAATCCGGCTCTTTGCGCTGGTATTCATCTGCCTGTGCGCACTGGTGACGGGCTTTGCCGTGTGGAACTCGTACAGCTTCGCCGAGAAGCAGCGGCAGAAGATATACGTCCTCGACAACGGCAAAAGCCTGATGCTGGCACTCTCGCAGGACATGGCACAGAACAGACCCGTGGAAGCGAAGTCGCACGTGCGGCGTTTCCACGAACTTTTCTTCACCTTATCACCCGAAAAGGGGGCTATCGAAAGCAACATCAAACGCTCGTTGTTTCTCGCCGACAAGACCGCTTTCAACTATTACAAGGACTTGGCGGAAAAGGGCTACTACAACCGGGTGATTTCCGGAAACGTCACGCAGACGGTGGAGATTGACAGCGTGAAGTGCGACTTCGACCAGTACCCCTACAAGGTGAACACGTATGCCCGCCAGTTGATTGTCCGGGAAAGCAGCCTGACGGTGCGAAGCCTTGTCACCTCGTGCCGGTTGCTTAACGCAACACGGAGCGACAACAACCCGCACGGCTTCATCATCGAAGCGTTCACCATTACCGAGAACAAGGATTTGCAGACCATTAAAAGATAGCCTTATGGAAAGAAAACGAAATTACATCGAAAAGGTGCAGGACTGGGCAGACGACCGCCTGCGCCGAATGTGCGGACGGATTACGCCGGGCAAAAGGCTGGCGGTTATCCTCCTGATGTTCTTCTTTTTCGGCGGCTTGTCTATCTACATCACCGTTTCATCAATCTACAATATCGGGAAACGGGACGGGCAAAGGCTGCAAATAGAACACATCAGACAACTGCCGTTGCACGGCAATGACACAACCAAAAGTATCAACCCGTTAAACAGACCGCAATATGGAAGACGTACAGAAGAATGAGAACGGCACGACCGCACAGCAGGCGGACGGGAAGCCGAAAAAGGAAAATAAGCCCAAACGGGAACTTACCCCGCAGCAGGTGCAGCAGCGCAGGAAAATGATAGTCTTCCCGCTGATGTTCCTTGCCTTTGCAGGGTGCATGTACCTGATATTCGCACCCTCCGGCAAAGAGGACGTGAATGTGGAAAGCGTGGGCGGCTTCAATGCCGACATACCCCTGCCCGCAGAGGACGGGATTATAGCCGACAAGCAAAAGGCTTACGAGCAGGCGGTGACAAGCCGCAAACAGCAGGACAAGATACAATCCTTGCAGGACTTCGGTTTCACGCTGGATGATGATACGGAAGAACCACAAGAGGAAATCAACCTGCTGCCGGAAGAAGATCCGAAGCCACAAAGGGGCGGCGGTGCTTCTTCAAGGGCGGCTTACCGGGACATCAACCGCCAGTTAAGCACGTTCTACGAAACGCCCCCTGTGGACGAGGAAAAAGAGGAATTGAAACGGCAGGTGGCGGAACTGACCGACCGACTGAAACAGCAGCAGAACGCCACGCCTACGGCTGACGACCAAATGGCACTCTTGGAAAAGTCCTACGAGCTGGCGGCAAAGTATATGAACGGGCAGGACGGACAAAGGGGACAGATTGCCCAAATACCGACAGCCGGGCAGAACGGCGGCGGTATCGGCACTCCGGCTATTCCGGTGCAGGCTATCCGGGAAACGACCGTTTCGGGATTGCAGCAGCCCATGAGCGATGCCGACTTCATCCGGGCTTACAGCCAGCCACGAAACTACGGCTTCAACACGGCGGTAGGCACGGGGTACGCTATGGGAAAGAACACGGTAGCCGCCTGCATACACCAAGACCAAACGCTGGTGGACGGGCAGGCGGTGAAACTCCGGTTGCTCGAACCCATGCAGGCGGGAAATATCGTTGTGCCGAAGAATACCCTTGTGGCGGGAACGGCAAAGGTGCAGGGCGAACGGCTCGACATACTGGTGTCCTCGATTGAGTACGCTGGCAACATCATCCCGGTGGAACTCGCCGTGTTCGACACGGACGGGCAAAAGGGGCTTTCCGTCCCGTCCTCTATGGAGCAGGAAGCGTTCAACGAAGCTATGGCGAATATCGGAAGCGGGCTGGGTACAAGCATTTCCTTTGCCCAAAGTGCCGGGCAGCAGGTGGCTATGGACGTGACAAGGGGATTGCTGCAAGGAACGTCCGGCTACCTCGCCAAGAAGTTCCGAACCGTGAAAGTGAAGCTGAAAGCAGGCTATAAAGTCATGCTGTATGCCAAACAACAATAACCATTTTATCAACCGTTAAAATTTCAATTAGCAATGAAACAGATTTTTGGATTGTTCGCCCTCTTGCTGGGCGTGTGTGCGGCAAACGCACAAACCGCTGACACCGTGAAGTATGCGGCTGGCAACGACTTGTACCGGGGGATTACCCGGAAACTCCCGTACCGCCAAATGGTTACGCCCTACGGCGTGGAAGTGACCTTTGCCAAGACGGTGCATATCATCTTCCCCGCCGCCGTCCGCTATGTCGATTTGGGAAGCAACCACATCATAGCGGGCAAGGCGGACGGTGCGGAGAACGTAATCAGGGTGAAAGCCACGACAGAGGGCTTTCCGGGAGAAACGAACTTCTCCGTTATCTGCGAGGACGGCAGTTTCTTTTCGTTCAACGCCAAGTACGCCCGTGAACCGGAAATGCTCAACATCGAAATGAAGGACTTCTTGGAGAATGAAGATACGTCCGACTTCTCACATACCCGGATGAACATCCATTTCCGGGAACTGGCGGGTGAAAGCCCGCTATTAGTGAAGCTGATAATGCAGAGCATCTACAAGAACAATGACCGGAAAGTGCGCCACTTGGGTAGCAAGCGTTTCGGCATACAGTTTTTACACCTATAACGGGATGCTCTACGTGCACACGCAGACAAAGAACAGTTCCAACGTGCCTTTCGACACGGACTTCATCAGGTTTAAGATAACCGATAAAAAAGTGCCCAAACGCACGGCTATTCAGGAAACGGTACTGGATGCGGTACGCAGCTACAACGAGGTGATAGAGATTGCCGGGAAATCGACCGTGCGCACGGTGTACGCCCTGCCGAAGTTTACCATTCCTGACGACAAGCTGCTGGTCGTGGAACTCTACGAGAAGAACGGCGGGCGGCATCAGACCATACGGGTGGAAAACGCCGACATCGTGAACGCAGAAGTGATTGACGAACTAAAAATCAAATAGGGAATGAAAAGACACATCTTTATAATGATGCTCTTTGCGCTGTGCCTGACCTCGTTTCAGGCACACGCACAAAGATACCTGCCGGGCATGAAAGGCTTGCAGGTCACGGCGGGCATGACGGACGGGGTGCATTGGAACGCTGGCAGTGATTTCGCCTACCACATCGGGGCGGCGTACAGCGTTTACACCAAGAACGCCAACCGCTGGGTGATTGGCGGCGAATACCTGCACAAGAAGTATGACTACAAGGATATGCAGATACCCGTAGAACAGTTCACCGCAGAGGGCGGCTATTACCTGAAATTCCTATCGGACAGACGAAAGACCTTTTTCCTTTCATTGGGCTTGTCGGCTCTCGCCGGGTACGAAACAAGCAACCGAAGCGAAAAGCTGCTGCCGGACGGCTCTACCTTGCTGGATAAGGACTGCTTCATTTACGGCGGTGCGCTGACGCTGGAACTGGAAACCTACCTGACCGACCGGGTGGCTCTGCTGTTGAACGCAAGGGAACGGGCGTTGTTCGGCTCGGACATAGGCAAGTTCCACACGCAGGTATCTTTGGGACTGAAATTCATTATCAACTGACCGCTATATAATAATGTATATGAAGAATGTAATGTATAAAATCATCATGGGCTGCTACATCGTGGCCGCCCTCGTGCTTGTCACCGCCTGTAATGACAACTTGGATATTCAGCAGGCGTACCCGTTCAGCATCGAAACACTGCCAGTACCCAAAAGGCTGAAAGTCGGGGAAACCGCCGAAATACGCTGCCGACTGGTGCGTGGCGGCTATTACCAGCCGACTGCCTATCAGATACGGTATTTCCAGCCGGACGGCAAAGGAAAGCTGGAAATGGATAACGGCACGGTGCTTTTGCTCAATGACCTTTACCCGTTGGAGAAAGAAACATTCAGGCTCTACTACACCTCGGCATCGACAGACCAGCAGACGATTGACATTTATATTATCGACAGCTTCGGGCAGATGCAACAACTTTCGTTCTCGTTTAACAATGACAGCAGCGAGGAAGAATAAATCTTTTGGAATTAGTATGTTGATAAACACCCAGTGTTTTATTGCTGGGTGTTTATTTTGTGATTACCTTTGTTCCTTGTAAATAACTTATAAAAAAATAACTGCACATTATGAGAATAAAGGATATTTCCGTTGAAAATTATCGAAACTTAAATTCTGCAACAATTACATTTGACGAATCGTGCAATTTTATTGTTGGAGAAAATAATTTAGGAAAATCAAATATATTAAACCTGTTAAATATCATTTTCACACGAAGAGGATTTGTTTATGATGATTTTAATGATGCAAATTTACCTATAACAGTTAATATACGAATAAAACTCACAAATGATGAAATAGGGCATTTTGAAGACTTGTTTGATATAGATGATTACACCTATATCAATATTATCTGTAAACAAGTATCACCTGATGATAATATGGAATTTTATCATTTAGAAACAGAAACATACATATCTCCAACCCTTATTAAATGCTTAAACTTTATATACTATGATTCCTTGAGAAATCCCATTTCTGAAATTAATTTTGACAGCAGTAAAGGCGTAGGGCGTTTTTTATCAAGAATGATTAAGGATTACGTATCGAATACAGATATAAATACTAATAATTTAGTTGATATTGAATTTACAAATGATTTATTAACTAATGTAAATACTAAATTAGAAAAAATAAAATCTTTTAAAGACCACGCAATTAAAGCTGTTTTGGAGGGGGATGTTTCATTGTTATTCCCAAAGTTAATCTCTTTACAAGATGCCAGAGGAGGGGCATTGTCAAAATGTGGATATGGAATTCAATTTTTATTACTAGTTACTTTATCTATTTTGAATAAACTTCAAACAATTTCCGACCAACGTGGAGAAACAGGGGTATTTGTTAATGAGGATACAGGAGAAAGGTCTATTTCTGTTGTATTAGGACTTGACGAGCCAGAGATACATTTACATCCTTATATGCAACGTTCTCTTATTAAATATCTCAATAAAGTTATCAATAATGAAGATTCTGACTTAAAGTTATTAATAAAAGAATTATTTGGAATTGATAAATTGGATGGTCAAATCATCATCGCAACACATTCACCAAGTATTATTCTTAATGATTTTAAGCAGATTATTCGACTTTATAAAGAAGGAACAAGCACTAAAATAGTTTCAGGAACAAATCTATCTCTCGGCGAACAACTTGAAAAACATCTTTTACTTCATTTTCCTTTTATCAAAGAAGCATTCTTTGCTCGCTGTGCTATTTTTGTCGAAGGGGATTCTGAATATGGAAGTTTTCCCTTGTTTGCAAAAAAATGTGATATAGATTTAGATGATTGCGGGATATGTGTTATTCAAGCAGGTGGAGATTCCGTTCTACAACTGATACAGTTAGCAGAAAAATTTGGTATACCTTGTATTGGGATTAGAGATAGTGATGGAGATAATACCCCAACAAGTATTCCTAATTTATGGAAAACAACAGAACGGGATTTTGAGGCTGAATTAATGAAATTGATTGATATAGGAAGAGAGGAAGTATTATGCGATATACTTTGTGAATATGATTCGGAAAAACAAGAACGAATTCTGAATGCACAAGCATTAAATAAACGAGCATATAAAAAATATGGCTATTTAACAGCACCTATCAGTACAGACCTCAAATTATCAGATATAGACAAAACAAATATCACAAACCTAAAAGCCTATTATTCTACATGGTTTGGAATCAATAAGTCTCAACCATTGGGACTTTTAATAGGAATGAAACTATCTAAAAGCGAAATCCCTCAAATATATGTCAATCTAATTGAACAAGCTAAAAGTTTATGCTGATGTATCAAAACGAAATAGAAATTATAAAATCTCGGATTGAGAACAAACACCAAGGGGATGAAAAACAATTAGAAATTATTTTTTCTCCTAACAAACGATTATTAGTTGAAGCACCTGCTGGCTATGGTAAAACACATACAATGGTAAGCCGGATAGCCTATTTAATATCTATCGGCAAGCTACCTGTTCCAAAAAAACTTTTAGCATTAACTTTTAGCGTAAATGCTGCATATAAAATTAAAAAAGATGTAAGTAAGAATATTCCAGAACTATTGCAGGATTTAGGCAAGCAAATTAATATTAAAGAAAAAATATATGTATCTAATTATCATGGTTTCTGTCGAAGCATTTTAAAAAAATACGGTCATAGACTACATCCTGCATTGTCGAATTTAGATACTCTACAATCCGTTGATGATAGTCGAAGTGATAGTATAATGCGAGTATTTAATAATATTTCAATAGATGAAGCGAATGTTTTGTCAGAATTCAACGCCGGAGTTAAAAACATAAAAGGAAAGTATTTAAAAGAAAATATTGATAAATATAATTCTATTGTCATCTCCAAACTATTAATAAAGAATGCCATTCCATATAATGCAATTATTACTTTAACAATTAAATTGTTTAAAGAACAAATTGGAATATTAGAATTTTACCGAAATTATTATACATCAATTCTCGTAGATGAATTTCAAGATACCAATCTACTAAGTTATTGGCTATTGAATTTCTTAATTACAGATAAAACAAATATATTGCTATTAGGAGATTCTTTACAGCGAATTTATGGATTTATAGGAGCCGTACCCAATTTACTTTCACATGCACAAAATACATTCAATTTACAACTTATTTCATTGGAGAAGAATTATCGTTTTGCATCCAATGAGAATATGCTTCAATTGGATAAAATAATACGGCAAAATGCTATTACTCCTTTTGATAACCCTAATAGCTTAAAATCCAAGGTGGAATTTAATATCTATGATAACCAAGAAGAAGAAGCTTTACAAGTTGTAATTAAGTCACAAAAAATATTACAAAACGATTCCTTTGCTAAAGTTGCCATACTTGCAAAGCAAAGAGGACCTAATATTGAGCATATTATAAAAACTTTCAATCACAATAAGATACCATTCTTTTATGGATTATTTACAGATGAAGACTCTGAATATATAACATTCAACAGAAAATGTCTGTATGAATTTATTGAATTACTAAAATCAAATTCAAAGATTACTAAAAAGATAGGGAAAAAACATATTGATAAAATACGAGAAATATATATTAACAATGATTCCGTACTTGTTAAAGCTCTTTTAGAATTACTCGAAATTTTTTGGGTTCAGCTTTTTGTCGATTATTCGTTTTTATCTAATGAAGATAAAATTAATCTGATTAAAGATACCTTTGAACATAATGGTATAAAACAATATATGGAATTCTTAAATACGTCTATAATAATCTCTACGGTACATGCAGCAAAAGGTTTAGAATGGGATTATGTAATACTTCCTGATATGGAAAAAGATTCATTTCCTAACTGGTATGGATTATGCGGTAGATGTAAAAATGGAAATGACTGTAATTTTGTGATGACTAAAGATATAGAAAAATCATTCTTTGAGGAATTAAGTGTATTTTATGTAGCAGTTACTCGGGCTAAAAAGCAAGTTTTTTTTACGGCAAGTCATAAACAACTCACAAATAGGGGCATTTTTGAAAAAAATTATAGTTGTTTTATGAAATTGCCAGGTATTGAATATATACAAACAGTATAGAGAGACAGAAAGTATTATTGGCTAACCAACAGCTAGTCAGAAGGCATTGGTTGCTAATAATTTTTGGGGAATATAGGCGGGTTTCTTTGCTACTTTATTTCCCGGCACTCACGAAAGAAAGTAGCGGCGGCAAACAGCCGCCGTTCTCTATCAACTGGTTTTAAGGCTCCTTATGGACGTGTATTTCTCTAACCACACCTTTACCTGTTCCATGTTGTATTCGCCCGTGATAATTGCCGTATGGTCGTTTATGGCTACAAACCGGACACTCTCGTGGCTGTTTACCCAGCCTTGCAGGGAACAGACGCCCCACGTGTCCACATCTTCAAAAACACTGCGGTCTATCCGGCTGATTGGCTCGCCGAAAACTACCGTCATTATCTGAAAGTCCGGCTTATCTGCCAGCAGTTGCAAATGGTGCAGCGTGCCGAAATCGTCAATTTTGCGCCCCCACGCCCACACATCATTATACAAATCATCGCCCCATTGGTGCGGGTGGTCGAAACGGACTTTTACCTCTATGGTGTGTTCGTTTTCTTCTGTGTCCTCGATAACGCCCGTTACCATTAAGCCCGTAAAAATGCACTCGCAACGCCTGCCGATAAGCTCCTTGTTTACTTCTGTCGTTTTCATGCCCCCAAAATTTACTTGTTTATTACTCCGTTCTTCTTTGCTATCCACCCGTCACGCCTGCGGCGGCACTCGTCCAGCGTTTTGGCTACCGTGCTGAAAAGTTCGCCGTCCGTGTGGCGGTAGTCATATTGAAAATAAATCTGTCCCCTGAAAGCCCCTAAATGGCATTTCACGAACTTTTCTTCTCCCGGTGTCTGGGTGATGCTTACCCCGTTTTTGTTAAGTGACTGCATGATGTCTTATTTTTTTATGGTTATAAACTTGGTTGTTTTTAGCGGGCAGGGCTTTGACACCCCGCCCGGATTGGTTGTTATGCCGCCCGGAACACAAAGCCGTCATCAAACCAGTAATCGCACATGAACAGGTCACGGGCGAACTGTTTGTAATCGAAATAGGTCTTTGCGAACTCCGGCAGGTCGTAACATTCTTCTATAATTTCATAGGCGAAATCTTCTTCATCGTCATATTCCCCTTGATATTCATCCCGGAAATCCCGTACAAGGTCGTCCGCATCTTCCTCGCCCAAATCATGGCTTTTATAGTTGCACCACACGAAAAAGGCTTCCTGCTCGGTGTCGCTCAAATCCTCCACCGCATCACGCAGGGCAAAGAAGTTTTCAGAAATCCAGCTTTCGTCGATTAAGCCCTCCGGCACGTTCTCCCAGTCCTGAAACATGTATTCCGCATCTTCCTCGTCCTTGTGAAGTTCCCGGCAGGCTTCATAAAATTCTTCCTTGTCCGAATAGTCCGAAAGGTCGAGCCATGCGCCGGACAATGAACCGTTGTTGTACTTGACATAAGTGCCTACATAAACTTTTGCTTCCGATAATACCTTTGCTTCCATATTGCTGTAATTTTTTAAGTTTTTAATTTTATGCGGATTTGAGAGGTGAGGGAGTTGAAGTTTCACTGAACTTTTTTCCTGTTTCCCGTAAATCCGACTTTTTTTTTATGCGTCTTCCGGTCGGGTCGGTCGTTTTCGTTTCACATAGGCGTAAAAGGGTAGTGTTTAGAGTTTGCAAGGTTTTGGGCAAAAAATACCTCGCAAGGCAGGGAAGATTTTTTCGCCAAACCGGAACGGCTCGACCTTGCAAAATCGTGAAGAACACGTAACTACCTTTGCCTATTGAAATGATTAAAACGACTGTCCCGGCTGGGGGACTGCGTAAGAGGAAGATTTACAGATAGGGAAACCGGGGAAAAGTGCCTGTTCTCTTTCATCTTTTAGGGAACACTCCATGCGGGCGGGAAAGGCAAGGGTGTTGTGAGCTTGCTTGCAATACGCTTGTGCGGGTTTCCAACGGCTCTTTTCACGGAATACAGTCAGCCATGCCACGCACGGCTGGCGTTTCGGGGAATGTGCCAGTTGGAAAAGGATATAAAAAATGCGGGTAGTCGGTGGACTGCCCGCAAGGTGGAAGAATGTACTTCATTGGGATATAGTTTGTTAGGCGGAATTTCGTTACCGAAATCGTTACCTATTCGTTTTTGTCACGGTTATAGGTAACGAAACCTACCGGACGGCGTTCTTTCTGTTGTTTCGACTGGCTTAGAAGCTGGGTAAGGGCTTGGTACAGTTCGTTGAACTGCGCATCGGTGCTTACCTCCAGTTCCTCGATGCGCCTTGACAGTTCCTCGTAACCGATTGCCATTTGGCGCATGAGGACGAAAGCCCGCATGATTGAAATGTTTACTTCTATGGCTACTTTGGAGCGGAGAACCGAAGAAAGCATGGCTACGCCCTGCTCGGTGAAAGCCATAGGCATAGCAACGCCGAAGTTGTAATCAGGGGGTATCACATTTTGTGATACCCCTATGGATAACAGCAAGTTAGCTTCCTCTTGAGTGAGAACAAACATAAAATCACTTGGAAAACGCTCGATATTGCGCTTGACCGCCTGCTTCAAGGCTCGTGTTTCCACTTGGTAGAGTTCTGCCAAATGATAATCGAGCATCACCCGGCAACCTCTGACCTCAAAAATATTGTTTTGGATAATCTGCAAATCCATAATCGTATATTTTAGGAAATTTAGCAATGTTGGAATAATAGTAAGGACTGGTCACAAATTGTGACCAGTTCCCAATAATCAAGATTACATGGCGACTTCCTTGTAAATCTTCTCGATGCCGACAAACTTCTTGTCAAGCCCCTGCATATCGCTGCCTATCTTGCTGTTGGTGATGCGGGCGTAAATTTGCGTAGTTTCTATGTTTGTGTGTCCCAGCATCTTGGACACCGTTTCAATGGGTACGCCCTTTGACAGCGTGGTGGTCGTGGCGAACGTGTGCCGGGCAAGGTGGAATGTCAGGTTCTTTTTAATACCGCATATATCGGCAATCTCTTTCAAGTAGGCGTTTAGCTTCTGATTGCTGATTACGGGAAGTATCTTCCCGTCCGGCAACTTGCCCTTGTACTTCTTCAAAATCATCTTGGGAATATCCAGCAGGGGAACATTCACGTCCGTATTCGTCTTTTGCCGCTTGGTGATTATCCAAAGGTTGCCGTCAAAGGACTTTTGAATATTCTCCTGCCGCAAGTTGGCGACATCGCTGTAAGCCAAACCGCAGAAACAGGAAAAGACGAACAAGTCCCTGACGTGTTCCAGCCGTTCGGAAACCATTTTCTTTTTAAGGATGATTTTTATCTCGTCCTCTGTCAGATAACCCCTGTCCACTTTTTCCAGCCGAATTTTATAGCTGGCGAACGGGTCGCCCACCAGTATGCCGTTGTTGCGGGCAATAATGATGATACGCTTGAAGAACTGCATGAACTTGGCGGTGGTGTTGTAGCCGCACTTGCAGGCGGTACGCAAATACAACTCAAAATCGGTAATGAACATCGGGCTTATCTCCTTTATGGATATGTCCGATACGTTGTACTTGCTTTGGATAAATTCAGCGAGGTGGCGGCGGGTCACTTCATACTTGCGGTAGGTCGCTATCGTCTTGGATATGCCCACAAGCTGCTTCACATCGTCATTGTGCTTTTGGAACAATGAAAGGATTGTTTCGTGGCTCTCGCTATGACCTAAAAACTCGTTTTTCACTTTCTCGGCGGTCACGTAGTTGTCACGCCGCTGCATTTCGTGGTAAATGGTATTCAGGGAAGAACGTATGTCGTCCAAAAGGGCGTTTATCCTCCCGGCATCCCTACCTTTGGCTTTGCCCGCAGCAATGCTCCAGTTGTCGGGCTGGATGCTCTGTTTCGTACTGAACTGGCAAAGTTTGCCGTCTATGGTGATGCGTGCCATAATCATAACCTCGCCGTTTTTCTTTTCAGAACCTTTCTTCAAATAAAAAAGAACCTTGAATGTCGATTTCATAACTCAAAATTTTTAGTTGCAAAATTAGTTTTTACCTCTCGTTTTCGAGTTATGCAGACTATGGACTAATATAGTCATTATCAGGTCATTTATGGACAAATCGTTACCGTTTTTGTCCGGCGGGGAATAGGTAACGATTTAGTAACGAAACTTTGTCTTTTACCGTACTTTTGAAGTCTTGGAAGCAGGACTTTCGGGCAATAAAAAAAGCCACAAATCATTGATTTGTAGCTTTTTGTCCG